>JRYD01005262.1_pt1 | contig 11278 bp, 9 predicted proteins | sample 235311 | NCBI WGS metagenome assembly JRYD01 (sample SAMN03074213, study PRJNA261472) | activated sludge metagenome | biome: Common Effluent Treatment Plant; feature: Wastewater; material: Activated sludge; isolation source: activated biomass in a lab-scale reactor treating industrial wastewater at... | reverse complement strand
TATTTCTCCGGCACCAAGATCGGGTGGCTTTTGCACCACGTGCCGGGCGCGCGCGAGCGGGCCGAGCGCGGTGAACTGGCCTTTGGCACGATCGACAGCTTCCTGCTTTGGCGACTGACCGCAGGCGCAGAGCACGCAACCGACGCCACCAATGCCGGGCGCACACTCCTGTTCGACATTCACAGGAACGCGTGGGACCCGAGGCTTTGCAAGATATTCGGTGTGCCCATGAACTTGCTGCCCGACGTGCGCGACTGTGCCGCCAATTTCGGCAGCACGGCACCAGAGCATTTTGGCGGCCCGATCCCGATCTTAGGGATCGCCGGCGACCAACAGGCCGCCCTCGTCGGGCAAGCCTGCTTCCAGCCTGGCATGATGAAATCGACCTACGGCACCGGCTGCTTCNNCGCGCGCCACGGGGTCGAACGAGCTGGCGCGTGCGGCGCTCGAGGCCGTTTGCTTCCAGACCGCCGATCTCGTTGACGCCATGAGGCGCGACTGGGACAGCCCGGGAGAGACGGTGCTGCGCGTCGATGGAGGCATGGTCGACTCCGAGTGGACGATGCAGCGCTTGGCCGATGTGCTCGGTGCCCCCGTCGACCGGCCGACTGTACGTGAGACCACCGCGCTTGGTGCTGCCTATCTCGCGGGACTTCAGGCTGGTCTCTACCCCGCGCCCGATCAGTTCGCGGAAACCTGGGCACTCGATCGCCGCTTCGCGCCAAGCATGGCGCAGGAGGAGCGAGTGCGCCGGCTGGCGCTGTGGCGGGATGCGGTTGTCCGCACGCTAAGCCGCGCGCCGGTCTTATAGACTCGCCCAACTCCCATTCGCTGGGTCAGTATTTAGGTCGATGACATGGTGGAGCCCGGAGAATAAATCGGATCCTGATGGCTTGNNCCCTGCTCGTGAGCTACCGTGCGCGGCGTTTCGTCAGTTCGGATGCGGAGACAAGTTACGCCACGCTGGATTGCTTCCGGGGCCGGTTGATGAGGGCCGAAATCGCGCTTCGCTCAAGCGGGCGGTGAAAGAAATAGCCCTGAAGGTTGCCGCAGCCGAGCATGGAGAGAAGCCTGCGTTGAGCGGCAGTCTCCACGCCCTCGGCAGTCACAACCATCGATAGCCCGTCGGCAATCACCATCGTTCCTTGAATGAGACTGCGTTTGGTGGAATCCGTTTCCATCGCATCGACGAGAGACCGGTCAATCTTGATCCTGTCGAAGGAGAAGAGTTTCAGGTAGGAGATGCTGCTGAAGCCGGCGCCGAAATCATCCAGTGCTATTGAGAGACCGTTCTCGCGGAATTGTTTGAAAACGGCATTGGCGCGCTGAACGTCATCGAGAAGGGCATTTTCGGTGATTTCGAGCTCAACGCGGCGCACGTCGATGCCGCTTGCGCTGATTGTTGCGAGCGTGCGCTCCACCAGCTTTTCATTCTTCAGCTGAACCGGTGAAATGTTTACGGCAATCTTGAGGTCCGGCCATGCCAGGCCGTCGTGACAGGCTTTGGAAAGGACAATGTCTCCAAGATCGTCAATGAGGCCGTTCTGCTCCGCAACGGCAATGAAGCGTTCTGTGCCAACCTGCCTCGGCGACGATGAGGGCCATCTGGCCAGCGCTTCGACCCCGACCATGCGGTTACTGCGGGCACACATGATGGGCTGGTAGCGGACCTCGATGGCGCCTTCCCGGATGATCGCGCGCAACTCCTCGGCGATGTCCCAGTTCTCGCTGGTTTCCTTGTCCAGGTCGGAGACATATTCGGTAATCCGCTTCTTGCCGTTTTCCTTCGAGCGGTACATGGCAACATCGGCGCGGCGAAGCAGTTCCTGAAAGCCCAAGGTGCCGTCGGAGGAGGCAATTCCGATGCTGGCTCCTATCGGAGCTTTTCGGCCATTGAGGTTGAAAGGCGTGGCGACGAATGCCAACACATCGTCCGCAAACGCCCTGGCATCTTCCAGGGCAGAGGCCCCGGAAAACACGGCGGCAAACTCGTCGCCGCCGACGCGTGCCAACCCTGCAAGGGCCTGCTTCCCTGATAACTCAGCGAAGCCGGCGGCGACGATGCGGATCAGCTCATCGCCCGCGGAATGCCCGTACGAGTCGTTGACATGCTTGAAGCCATCGAGATCGATGAACACGACGGCATGAGGCAACGCCGAGGGTCCGCCGCATGTCGTCAACAGGCCGGGCCGGTTTAGGATACCGGTCAAGGCGTCGTGGTTTGCGTCTTTTCGCGCGCTGTCCTCCCGCTCGGCAAGGCTCCGCACGAGGCGCCAGCACAAGGCCGCGATACCAGCCATGACAAGGAGCAGGAGTCCTACGGCGGCAAAAGCCTTGTTCATTGCCAGTGAGCGCGCCTGGTCGCCGGGACGTCTTTCATCCCAAACGGCCTTTGCAACGGGAGCGCCGTAGACCCCGGACACCAAGTAGCCGTCAAACGTCGAAGATAGAGGCTCGAGGCGCAGGTTATCGAGAACGTATTCGTCACCGAGGTTTTCGACAAAGCTTGCATCGAGATACTCGATAAGGACGAGGTACCGCTTTTCTTGCGGCACCGGAATATCCTTCGAGGTCGGCAGGATGGGAGACGCAGCGACGAGGGCTAAGCCGCCCGGCACCTCCATGACCGAAGCTGCCGCCTGTGTTCTGCTTGTGTCTGTGGACAGGCCACCCAGCAGGACGTCCAGGCCTTTGAAGTACGTTGACGTGTCCGGAAGGAAGGGCTTTCCCTTCAGGTAGCCCTCGACCGCATAGCCCAAAGAGCCTTCGACGATCAGGAACGCGTCGTAGATCCCGGCTTCATAGGTGCCGACCGCCCATGTCTTTGCGACCCATTTTGACGAGGTTTGCGGATAGACATTCCTGGCGGCGTCATCGCGGAACGCGTTGTCCAGAACCGTTTGCCGCATCTGGGCTTTTGCAGCCGCAAAGGCCGAATGCACCACTTCCCGGCTGCGGTCATTGTCGGCCTGGTTGGCCCCGGTGGAGACCTGGGACACGAGATCGTAAGAGAGCAGGCTCACACCGGCAGAGGCCAGAACGAGCGGCACTCCCACGGTCAAGGCGAACGTCCAGCCATATAAGCGCATCACCCAACCGGCTTCTTTCGCATTGCGGCTTCCGGTCACGGACCTTACAGGTTGGCTCTTAAGGATTTGTAATCGCTAATAACTGCCGACCGGCCTGTCTTTTCCCGGATACCGCGGTCCTGGCGCGGCAACTGGCTGCCTTGAGGCACAGACTGGGCCGGCTGCCCGGCAGAACGCTGGCCATGGATTCCGACTTCGTACCGCCGAAAAAAAAATCGAAACGTGCCGTTTTGAAAGCAAGGATCGGAGTGAAGACCCGGCGCCGGCGGCCTATCTTTCGAAATGATCCGCGATGAAGAAAGACCGAAAGATGCAGAGGCTCTCCGACCGGCGCCGACCCGCCGAGGCCGGGCACACGCGCGCCGAGACGACGTACTGGAACGCCGTCCGCACCCGCGACCGCGTCTTCGACGGCATGTTCTACTATTCCGTGGCGACCACCGGCGTCTATTGCCGGCCGTCGTGCCCTGCGCGGCTGGCGAAGCGCGAGAACGTGGCCTTCCATGCCACGTGCGAAGACGCAGAGCGCGCGGGCTTCCGTCCCTGCAGGCGCTGCCGGCCGAACGAGCCGTCGCTGCACGATCGTTATGCGGCGAAGGTCGCCGAGGCGTGCCGCCTGATCGAGGAGGCGGAGGAGGCGCCCACGCTCGCCACGCTGGCCCGCGCGACGGGCCTCAGCCCGTACCACTTCCATCGCGTGTTCAAGGCCGTCGTCGGCGTGACCCCTAAAGCCTACGCCGTCGCGCATCGCCAGAAGCGCGTGCGCGAGACCTTGAAGAGGAGCACATCCGTGACCGAAGCCATCCACGCGGCCGGGTTCAATTCCAGCGGACGGTTCTATGCCGGGTCCGCCGGCGCCCTCGGCATGACCCCAACGGATTTCCGCTCCGGCGGCGCCAACGCCGAGATCCGCTTCGCGGTCGGCGAATGCTCGCTGGGCTCGATCCTGGTTGCAGCCAGCGACAAGGGCATCGCGGCGATCCTGCTCGGCGACGACCCCGAAGCCCTCGTGCACGATCTCGAGGACCGCTTTCCGAAAGCCAATCTCATCGGCGGCGATCGCGCCTTCTACGCGCCGTCGCTCGACTATGTGCAGGTGCCGCCTCCGCAGGCCTATTTCGAGCCGATCAACTGGCACCGGACGGCCCTGCACGAGCTGGGTCACGCCAGCGGCCATCACAGCCGCCTCAACCGCGATCTGACCGGCTCGTTCGGCACGAAGAAATACGCTTTCGAGGAGCTGATGGCTTTATCTTGACAGTCTGCACCGATTGCCAGTGTCCTGCTTGACGTCGATGCAACAGGACTGACGGAGGCGTTATCCAGGCCGGCCGTAGCGCTCCCACATAGCTGGCGGAGGCCGGCCTGGATAGCGCCGGGCAAGTTGAACTCCTTCGTTGATGCTGGGCTCCCCGGATGGGGGTCCGGGGGAAGGTTGAACAACTTGTGGACAGTGTAATCGCAGCTTCGAGCATTACGATTCAGGAGCGCAGATCAGCGGAGGGCCTTGATGCCCATGTCCCGATGATCCTCCGGGACGGTGCGCTATACGATCCTGATCTGGATCGCTTTTTCCGCGATCTTCCTCTCAATGGCGTTCGCTCGCGTCATTCCCTTCGCGCCTATGGCTACGATGTTCTGGTCTGGGCTCGTTTTCTTTCGGAAGCCTGCGCGAAGACGATATGGCAGGCCGACCGCCATGATGTCCTTGCTTATCATCGCATCCGCCGCCGCGCCGATGCCGGACAACGCATCTCGGCTGCCTCCTGGAACCGTGCCGTCGCCTGCCTCGACCGGCTATATCGCTGGGGTGTGCAGGAAGGACTGGTTGCTGAAGCACCCTTCACGCATCGCTCCGTCTGGAGGTCGGGGCACGCCGGGCGGCGGTCCCAGGTGGCAGTGCGGAACGATGCCTATGAACCTGCCGCGCGTCGAGCGGACGTCAGTTTCGTCACGCTCGAGGACTATCGGCGCTTTCGGGATGTCGGCCTCAAGGCGCTTTTGCCTGACGGCCGCACACGCCCCGGCGCCCGAGATCGCAACGGCATTCGCAATGCGCTTTTCTCCGATCTCCTTGTGACCACAGGGCTTCGGTTGGAAGAAGCGTCGTCTCTCTTCGTCTCCGATCTCGTTTTCGCCGATCACCGTGCCGGCCGTCAGGTATGGCTGGATTTGCCGGACGCCCAGACCAAGGGTGATCGCGGCCGCCAGATTCTCGTTCCCGCTCGACTGCTCGAGCAGGTGCGCGCCTATGTCGATGTCGAACGTGCTCATGCCGTCACGAAGTTCCAGCGGCGCTCGGAGTGGCAATCGATCGACCGACCGATCTTCGTTCATCGCGANNAGCCGGCCCTCTACGTGGCCAACGTCGACGAGGGGTCGGCGGCGGACGGCAACGCCCTCTCCGCCCAGGTCGCCGAGCGGGCAGCCCGCGACAACGCCAAGAGCGTGGTCATCTCCGCCCGCATCGAGAGCGAGATCGCCATGCTCGACCCCGAGGAACGCGGTAGGATTATTGTCTGCGACAGCGACGGCACACCGAGCGAACCGGCGATATTGTGGCTCTCGGAGATCGGCTTGCCGGTGCAGCCGAACTCCTGGGAAGTCGCTTTCGCCCGTGCCTCCAGCCGGTGCAGATCCTTCGGTTTCGATATTGGCATCAGTCCACACCAACTGCGCCATACCTTTGCCGTTCACATGCTGGCGATGCTCATTCAGCACCGCCTTCGCGACGCTGCCTTGCCTGCCGGGCCGATGGAGGGATATCGGCAAGTTCTTGGCGATCCTCTCCAGCAGGTGCAACGGCTTCTCGGCCATGCCAGCCTGACGACGACCTATATTTACCTCGACCACATCGCTACGCGCGCCGACACCGTCGATGCGGCCGTCGAGGAACTCCTGGCGCTGCTTCCCTCGGAGGCTTCGCTATGACGGGCCGACCACGCAAGGGAACCTCGGTCCGCTTTGTACCAGCCGATGGTGTCGCTCCCGCGCATGCCAGCGATCTGGTGCTCGGACTTCGCTTCAACATCGAGGCGCGCTACGGCGGAACTGTCGAGGTTGATCTTGTCGGCGAGCATCCGCGGCCCTTCGCCCTCGCGTTTGCAGGAGCTCTGCGCCGGCAGTCCGAGCTTGGTGGTCCACTCGGCGCGCGGAGCACGATCAAGCAACACCTCCAAGCCTATCTGAAGTTTTTCGCATATCTGCGCGAACATTCCACGGCAAAGACGCCCGCCGATCTGCGCGCAGACGATATCGACGGATACGAGGATTTCCTCGAAGCCGGCGGGATGACTCCGATCCACCGGCACACTGTCCTCGCCAAAGCCATCCTGGCCCTCCGCTCGATCGACGCTGACCAGCCCGGTCTTCTGGATGAAGGGGTTCGCCATCGGCTGCGCTACACCAGTGCACGATCCGTCGGGCGATCCCGACCACGAGACGCCTACAGCCCGTTCGTTGCAAGGCAGCTTCGAGACGCGGCTCGTGGCGACATCGCCAAGATATTCCGGCGGATCGGGTGGCCACTCGATGAAGACGACAACTATCCCAACCTTCGCAGAGTGACCGATGAGGCCAATGCCCGGATCGTCGCCTCCGGCAGGCTCAGCAGTGGGGACCGCACCTTCAAAAGCCTCTACTTCATGAGGCTGCGGCGCGGCCTTCCGGTCTCTAACCTGGCCGAGAGTCTGCACGCACGCTTCCATCTGTGCGCGATGGATATTCCACCACTGCTGACCTTCCTGTCTCTGGAGACCGGCCTGGAGCTCGAATGCTGCAAGGCGTTGACGATCGTCTGCCTTCAGAACCCTGGACCCGGTACGATCGAGATTGCCTATNNGGACCTGGTACTGTCGAGATTGCCTATGTCAAGCGGCGCGCCCGCGGCGCCGAGCACAAGCACATCCGTGTCCGTGACGGCGGGATCGGGACACCGGGTGGTCTGATCCGCAAGCTGATCGAGGCAACGGCATTCACACGGCAGTTCGTTCCAAGCGAGAACCTTTGGCTCTATTATTACACCGGGCGGAAGCAGCTTCGCGCAGGTCTGGAGCATCAGCAGGAACTCGTAGCCAGATGGATAAAGGGCCATGATCTCGTTGATGACGATGGTGAGCCGCTCCGCCTCGTTCTTTCTCGGCTGCGTAAGACCCACAAGGCGCTCTGGTATCTGAAGACCGAGGGCCATATGGCCCGTTTTGCCGTTGGACATACTCCCGAGATCGCCGCACGCCACTACGCGGATATCCCTTCGCTGCGCCCGCTGCATGAAGCCACCGTTGCCGGGGCCTTTTCCGAAGTCGCGGCGGCGGCTGGTCCGATCATCCTGGCGCCCGCCGAGGAAGATACCTGGCGGCAATGCGACCCCCCTCCCGAAGGGCCCGAGGACCGCGACAGTATCCTGCGTGGTGACCAGGACGTTTGGCTCGCCGCATGCTCTGGTTTTGATCGCAGCCCCTTCGGAGAACCAGGCGAGCCTTGCCCGCAACCATTCTGGGGCTGTCTCGAATGCCGCAATGCGGTCATCACCGCGCGCAAGCTGCCCGCGATCATCGCATTCCTACAGTTTATAGAACAACAGCGGGCGGGTCTCTCCGCCTCAGAGTGGGCAATGAAGTTCGGCCGCGCCCATGCGCGCATCGCCGGGCAGGTTCTGCCGGCATTTCCCGAGAGCATGATCGCCGCAGCCCGCCGTGAGGCGGAAGAGCACACCCTTTATCTTCCGCCGGAGGCCCGCCAATGAGGGGATTGTCGCCAGCAGCTTCCTCACGGCAATACGATCTGCGCCCAGTTCTGGCGACCGCTCCGCTAAAGCCCGGTTTTGATCGGGATGCTCTGTCGCGCTACAGCGATCCAAGCTGGGATCTCGGTCCGGCCGTGTTTCGCGAGAGCGCTCGCCGCTGTCACGTCACCGTGCATTTCGGGTCGATCGAGGATGTGAGCGTCCGCGAGGCGTTGCGCGAACTTCTCTATGCCCGGCTCAATGTCGACCTGCCAGGTCACCGCAAGATCCTTTCTCCCGGTAGTGTCCGGCAGGTCTTCAACCGCGCCCGACGCTTCTTCGAGTTCGTGCGTGATGAACTCGGTGAGGTCGATCTCCGCCGCGTCGACCAGCCACTTCTTGATCTCTATGTCCGGCACCTCAAAGCCGACCGTGCTCGTCGGCCGGTCATCGTCACTCAGCTACTGGAGGTGCCCTTCGATCTCTATGCCTATCGCGATGATCTTCCTTCCGGAGGACTGTCATTCCAGCCGTGGGTCGGCAGACCTCCAGCGCGTGTCGCGGGCTATCGTCACGTCCGCGAGAACCGGACGCCGCGCATTCCCGAGACAATCATCTCACCGTTGCTGGCCTGGTCGATCCGGTATGTCACCGAGTTTTCCGCCGATATCTTCGCAGCCCGTGAGGAGATGGACCGTCTCGAAGCGCATTGCGCCGCGCTCATCGAGCAGGACAGCGTTCTCGAACGTAAAGACCGGCGGCGCCAGCAGCGTAACCGGCTTGAGGACTATTTCGGGCGGCTTCGCAGGGAAGGTCGCGGGGTGCCGATCTGGGGCACTGCCCATAACGGCATATTCCTCCGGCATCCCGAGACAGGAGAGCTGTCGCCACCCGTCAACGCCCACCTGCTTCACCTGCACATCGGTATCGACACGCTCACCGAGCCGAAGATGCACATTCAACTCACGAACGGCGCTCCACGCCAGATCAGAGCTGCGGTGCTCGAGCTCGGTGTCGAGACTGGCGGCATGGATACACCCATCTCCATTCTTCCACAGACCGGCAAGCCCTGGCGGTCTCGCTTCGACGCCAAGACCCTGGCGGCGGAAGAGCGCATGCTGCAATCAGCGGCCTATATTCTCTGTGCTTATCTGACCGGCATGCGGGACTGCGAAGTCCAGGCGATGCAGCGTGGATGCCTTTCCCTGACGCGCAGCGAAGACGGCATGATCATGCGCCATCGTGTTCGGTCCGTCGCCTATAAAGGCAAGTCCACCCAGGGCGAACCTGCCGACTGGGTCACCATCGAGCCCGTTGCCAGAGCTGTCGAGGTTCTGGAACGCCTGTCGTTCCGCGTTGCATCAGCCCGCGGCCTCGAGACGCTCTGGCCCGTTCTGATCGCACGGCCTGTTTGCAAGGATCACCTCTCGGCCGAGATCGTCCGCCAGCTCAACCGATTCCGGGATCATCTCAACGACCTGTTCAGCACACCGGGCATACCGGCGATCCCGAATGGGCCAGGTGATCAGCCTTGGCGGATCACGACGCGGCAGTTCAGACGAACGATCGCATGGCACATCGCCAATCGTCCCTTCGGCACCATCGCCGGCATGATCCAGTACAAGCATGCCTCCGTCGCCGCTTTCGAAGGATATGCCGGCTCCAGCCGTTCCGGTTTCAGGGCGGAAGTCGAGAACCAGCGTAGCCTCGGCCAGCTCGATGACCTGTTGATCTATTTCGACGAGCGGCAGGCCGGGGCCAAGCTGTCCGGGCCTGCAGCGACACGTATTACAAAGACGCTCGACAGCGTATCGGATGATCTCGGGCCGCTTCCGGCCATGATCGCTGATCGCGCCCGACTGCGCACCATGCTCGCGAGCCTCGCGCGGACCCTTCATGTCGGCGTGTTGGCCGATTGCTTCTTCGATCCCGGCACGGCTGTCTGCCTGAAGCAGGCCACCGGTGCAAAAGGACCGCTGACTGCACTCTGCCAGCCGACCCATTGTCCAAATGCCTGCATCACCTCGAGGCACCGGCCTGCATGGGCCCGGTCCGCACAGGAAGCCGCAGATATGTTGAAGGAGAAGCGGCTGTCCACGCTTCAGCGAAGCATCCTTCAGCAGGATATTGAGCGGGCGAACACGGTCCTCGCCGCCATAGACGAGGACCGATCCACACTCGGTCCCTGAGGGGAGTTGGGTGCTGCTTGCGCCGGTAGCCCGCCCGGCTTTTCCGGAGCGCGCGATGCCCGACGCATCCGCGCAACGGCTGGCGCCGTCTTCCGCTCGCGCTTCGGCTCTGCGAGTGCGCGGCCGCGCCTGAGACATCGCAATCCGCTGCTCCGACGCCGGGACAGGCCCCGGCGGAGAAGGAGCAACAATCATGACAAGACAAAAAATCAGGAACAGCCGCCCGAACGGGCGGCAGGAGAGGAAGAGGAAGGCCGGAGCCGGGCGGTCGGTTGAAGGGGCGAGAGAGGCTCGCGCCGCCGGCCGCGGAGATTCCACAATGAGGAACACCTCGTCATCCGTCCAGCGCGCCGACGTCTATTCTCGCGTCACGGCCGAGATCATCGCCGCCATCGAGCAAGGCGCCGGCGAATGGCGTGCGCCCTGGTTCCACAACGGCACCAGCGTCGCGCGTCCGACCAACGTCTCATCCGGCAAGCGATACCGCGGCATCAATACGCTCGCTCTCTGGGCCGCGGGCTTCGCAGCAGGATATGGCGACGGTCTCTGGGGCACCTACAAGCAATGGCAGGATGCTGGCGCGCAGGTGCGTGAAGGCGAACGCTCCACTACGGTCGTATTGTGGCGCGAGATCAAGGCTTCCCGGCAAGCAGACAATGACGATGATGAAGATCACCGGCGAATGTTCGCTCGTGCATTCTCCGTCTTCAACGTCGCTCAAGTTGATGGCTACGAGCGACGTTGAAGACGGGTGCTGCCCGAGGCTGAACGTCTCGGCCATGCGGAAGCGTTCATCGCAAACTTGGGCGTCAAGACGGAGTTCGGCGGATCGGAGGCCTATTACCTCCCGTTGGCCGACACCGTGTTTATGCCACCGTTCTCCTCCTTCCGCGACGCCGCATCGTTTTATGGGGTGTGGCTCCATGAATGTGGGCACGCCAGCGGCTCCAAGCACAGGCTCGATCGCGATCTTTCCGGGCGCTTCGGTTCGGCCGCCTATGCCGCCGAAGAATGCTGCGTGGAAATTCTCAGCGGGCTCGTCCTGGCTGACCTCGGCATCGCCCACCATCCGCGTCCCGACCACGCCGCCTATGTCGCCTCGTGGCTCAAGGTCCTGAAGGACGACCCCAAGGCCATCTTCACCGCAGCGAGCAAGGCGCAGCAGGCAGCCGATTGGATGCACTCCCAACAGCCCCAGGCAGAGGAGATGGCGGCATGATCAGCACCATCTTCATCGCGGAAAAATTTCAGATTGGGGCTGGACTGTCAGGATATGT
>JRYD01004747.1_pt1 | contig 11301 bp, 10 predicted proteins | sample 235311 | NCBI WGS metagenome assembly JRYD01 (sample SAMN03074213, study PRJNA261472) | activated sludge metagenome | biome: Common Effluent Treatment Plant; feature: Wastewater; material: Activated sludge; isolation source: activated biomass in a lab-scale reactor treating industrial wastewater at... | reverse complement strand
GTCACCTACTGCATTCATGCCTGCGAGCCGGACGGCATCGATGCCAGCCTGATGCTGGCCCAAGCCCTGCTGGAAAGCGACCAGCTCATGGGCGTGTTGGTGAACACCGCCGTGTGCATCGTGCCGGTATACAACGTCAGTGGCTCGTTGAACCGGGGCAGCTTCAGCCGCGCCAACCAGAACGGCCCGAGGGAATACGGCTTCAGGGGCAATGCCAAGTACCTTGATCTCAACCGGGATTTCATGAAAATGGATTCCGAAAACGCACACACCCTGGTGGCGGCGCTCACCGCATGGGACCCCGACATCTACTTCGAAACGCATGTGAGCGATGGTGCGGACCACCAGTACATCATGGCGTTGATGGCCACCCAGAAAGACAAGCTCGCCAAGCCCTTGGGCGATTTCATGACCGGCACCCTGATTCCGGGCCAGTATGAATGGATGCAGCGCAAGAACCTGCTGATGTGCCCGTATTTCGAAACCACGGGCGCCGTGCCAGAGGATGGCTTGCAAGGGTTCAACGACAGTCCTCGATATAGCACCGGACACGCCGCACTATTCAACCGGATCGGCATTGTCAGCGAGAGCCACGTGCTGAAGCCCTTTGCAGACCGTGTGAATGCCACCTTCCAGTTGCTGATGGGCACCTTGGCCGTGATGGACCAGCAGCCTGAAGAACTGCGAGCAGCACGTGCGGCAGCCCAACAGGCCACCGCCACGGCTGCGGAATTCGGCCTCAACTGGCGTTTGGACACCATGGCGGTGGAGAGCCTGCCGTGGAAGGGATATGCCGCGTTGACCGAGCGGAGCCGGGTAACAGGCCTTCCCCGGATCCGGTATGACCGCGGCAAGCCCACGGAAACCACTGTGCCATGGCGCAATTCCTATGTGCCGTCGTTGAAGGTAGCCAAGCCCAAGGCCTACATCGTACCCGGGCAGTGGCGGGAAGTGATCCAACGGTTGCGGTTGAACGGCGTGCACATGGAAGCCATGGCGCACGACACGGTGCTAACCGTGGAGCAGGATAGCATGGGTGCATTCGCCACCGTGCCCATGGCCTATGAAGGCCACTACCTGCACCGCAACATCCACGTGGTGCGCAAACGGATCCGCAGCACCGTGCATGCCGGCGACGTGCGGATCCCCATGGGNNTATTGCAGCAGAAGGAATGGTTCGACAGCTACGTCTTTGAAGACCAAGCTGCCCGCCTGCTTGCCGACAACCCCGTGCTTGATGCGGAATTCCGGCGCAAGCAGGTCTTTGATCCCTCCTTTGCCAAGGATGAGGAGGCGCAATTGCTGTGGATCTACCGCCATTCACCGTGGATGGAGCCCGGTTATCGGAAATACCCGGTGCAGCGCGAGGTGGAATGAGCGCGGCTTGTATCATTGCGGAATATCACCACAACGGCATGGACCTCCACGATCTCGGCATCGGTGCCCGCGTCAATCACCCCACCATGGGCGCGGGAGTTGTATACGACATGGACCCGCGGACCGTCCATGTGTTCTTCAAGGACCACGGGGAACAATCGATCTCCCGCTCGTTCGAAGGCTTGCAGGTGGTTGCACCGGGCGTGGAAGTGGAGCCCGAGCCACTGGACCTGGACCATGTGCGCGACGCCTTGCGCGAGGTGCTGGAGGAAATGCAAGCTCCGCAGCGGCCCGTGGAACTGGCACGGCGCTATGAAGGCGGAACATTGGAGATCAAGCCGCGCGATGCCTCCCTGAAGAGCAAGGAAGTGCCCATCGAAGACTTCTTCCACAAGATCGTGATGATCCGTGACCGGTTCCGCGTGCTTGAACAGAAGCTCAACGCCCACACCGGCATCAGCGAGCAGGACAAGGTGGAGCTCCAACAATACATCACCCGCTGTTACGGCAGCCTCACCACCTTCAACATTCTCTTTGAGGACAAGGAAGACCAGTTCGTTGGGCAGAAAGGGGAAGGGTAGTTGCCCACTGCACGCTGCCGCTGCCCACTGCCACTGCCAGCTTCCGCCAGTTCCTGCTGCCTCCTGCCCCCGATCGTTCACAACTCATTCCCCATTCAAGAAAAAAGAACGTACCTTCGGACCACGAAAGCGTTCTTTGTCAGCCGTGAGCTGATCAACACACAGCCCACACAGGCCATAGGTTCTCAAAACCAACATTTCTTCCTCAGGGTTGGAAGATCCAAAGGGCAAGGGCGGGCCTCGCCGCCTTCGGGCGGTATCCCCCGGGAACATCGAGGATTACCGACCCCTTTCTGTCCAACCCGCTCATGTGATCCATGGGTTTTCTGAACTCGGTCCTGTGTGGGCTTTTTTTGTGCCCGCTGATGTGGCACTTCCTTTGCCGAAAGTGATCGAACATGCCGTCCCCAGGTCTTGAACTGCCCGTGATGGAGGCGTTCCATACGCTGCAAGGCGAAGGAGCCTATACCGGACAGGCTGCGTACTTCATCCGTTTGGCGGGCTGCGATGTGGGCTGCACTTGGTGCGATGTGAAGGAAAGTTGGGACGCGGGCCGCCATCCGGTGATGGCCGTGGAGGCGATCGTGGCCGGGGCCTTGCGCCACCCCGCGCGCATTGCCGTCGTTACGGGCGGCGAACCGTTGCTGCATCCCTTGGGGCCGCTTACCGGGGCCTTGCGCAAAGCCGGGTTCCGTACGCACCTGGAGACCAGCGGTTCCTCGCCAATCAGCGGGGAATGGCACCATGTCTGCTTCAGCCCTAAAAAATTCAAGGCGCCGGTTCCGGGCTTTCACACCTTGGCGGATGAAATGAAGGTGGTGGTCTTCAACAAGCACGACCTGAAATGGGCCGAAGGACATGCGGCGTTGACGCGCCAGGACTGCATGCTGTACCTGCAACCCGAGTGGGGCAAGCGCAGTGAAATGACGCCTTTGGTGGTGAACTACGTGATGGAGCACCCGCGTTGGAGGGTATCCCTGCAAACGCATAAATACTTGAACATCCCATGAATTGGATCACAGGGCAGGGGAGCGGCGTTCGCACCGGTGCCATGGTGTTGGCCCTGCTGGCAACCCTGCTGGCCGATGTGGCCTCCGCACAATCCAGCCGTTACACCACCACCAGCAGCAAGGCGATCAAACTATACGAAGCCGGGGCCGAATGCATGCGCCTGCGGAAGTGGGACTGTGCGGAAGGCAACCTGAAGAAGGCCGCCGCCGAGGATCCGAAGTTCATCGAGCCGCGCATCTACCTCGGCGAGATGTACGAGCAACGCAATTTACCCAAGGAGGCCATCGCCGTGTACCACGAGGTGCTGGCCATCAACCCGACCTACTTCCCGCCGGCCGCGCTGCACTTGGCGGAACTGGAGTTGGGCCAGGGATCGTACAATGAGGCGCGCAAGCACTTTGCACTGGCCATGCAGTAGGACAAAGACCCCCAGCGCCGGCAACGCGCCCAGCGCGGAACCGCCNNCCATGAAGCAGCCCGTGCCTTTCGAGCCGGTGAACCTGGGCCCGGGCGTGAACACCAAGGACCCTGAATACTTTCCCGCCGTCACCGTGGATGACAGCACCTTGATGTTCACCCGCTTGATCAAAGACGACCGCTCCGCCTACGGGGTGCAGGAAGATTTCTTTGTCAGCCATAAGCAGAAGGACGGAACATGGGGGGCTGCCATGCCCATCTCCACGGTAAACACGGTGGACAATGAGGGGGCCGGAACACTGACCCCGGACGGTCGTTTCATTATTTTCACCAAGTGCGCCGGGGCGGACGGGTCCTATGGGCCGGGGCTCAAAGGCTTGGGCAGTTGCGACCTCTTCATTAGCCGCCGTGTGGGCGATCGTTGGAGCAAGGCGCAGAATTTGGGCGCCCCGGTGAACAGCCCCAGTTGGGAAAGTCAGCCTTCCATGGGCAGTGACGGCCGCACGCTGTACTTCCTCCGCGGTGCCCGATCGCGTGATGGGCAGCAAAATACCGACATTTATGTCAGCCGCATGGGCGACGATGGTGCCTTCAGCAAGCCCGAACTGCTCGGCCCCAACGTGAACAGCCCGGGCAAGGAGGAAAGCGTGCAGATCCATCCCGACGGCAAGACGCTCTATTTCAGCAGCGATGGGCGGCCCGGCATGGGCGGCTTGGACATCTACATGAGCCGCATGCAACCCGATGGCTCGTGGAGTGAAGCGTTGAACTTGGGCTGGCCGATCAATACCGGCGGTGATGAGAACAGTGTGCTGGTGGACGCCAGTGGCAGCCTGGCCTATTTCGCCAGCGACCGCGAAGGAGGGTTCGGAGACCTGGACCTCTATGGCTTCGAACTATATAAGGAAGCACGCCCCACACCGGTTTCCTATATCCGCGGGAAGGTTACCGATAAAGCCACCGGTAAGGCCTTGGAGGCCGATGTGGAATTGTTCGACCTGGCCTCCGGCAAGTTGGCGGCAGGCGCCATCAGCGATCCGTTGTCCGGCGAATTCACCGTGTGCCTGCCCACCGGGATGGACCATGCGCTGAACGCCTCCGCGGAAGGCTATCTCTTTTATTCGCGCAACTACAGCTTCGCCGATATGCAGGGCACGGCACCATACCAATTGGACGTGAAACTGTCCAAAGTGGCGCCCGGCCAAAAGATCGAACTGCGCAACATCTTCTTTGAAACGGCAAGCTATGCCTTGCTGCCCACCTCCACGGTGGAATTGAACAAGCTGGGGCAGTTCATGAAAACGTCCCCCGCGGTACGGATCGAAGTGGGCGGCCACACGGACGATGTGGGGAATGATGCCGCCAACCAGAAATTGAGCGAGCAGCGCGCCAACGCCGTGCGCGACTTCCTGATCAAGCAGGGCATCGACGGAGGCCGCGTGGTGGCCAAAGGCTACGGCGAAACCAAACCCGTGGCCACCAACGACACCGACGAGGGACGCGCACTGAACAGAAGGACGGAAGTGACGGTGCTTTGAGCGCCGTGATGCCCACCTTTGCCCCATGACGATCCAGATCTGGTCCGATGTGGTGTGCCCGTACTGTTACATCGGCAAGCGTGAGTTTGAGCGGGCGTTGGCGCAGTTTCCCCACCGGGAACAAGTGCAGGTGGAATGGAAGAGCTTCGAGCTGGACCGCGAGGCACCGGTGCGCAGTCCCGACGACATGTACGACCACTTGGCCAAGAAGTACGGCCGTACACGCGATCAGGCCAAGGAAATGGTGGCCGGTGTGGTGGAGCGGGCCCGCACCGTGGGGTTGGAGTATAACATGGACAAGGCCGTGATGGGCAGCTCTTTCGATGCGCACCGCCTGATCCAGCTGGCCAAGACCAAGGGGTTGGCCGATGCCGCCGAGGAACGCTTGTTCCAAGCCCATTTTGTGTTGGGTGAGCACATCGGCGACAAGGCCGTGCTGCGGGCCATTGCGGAAGAGATCGGCCTGGACGGCAACGAGGCGGCGGAAATGCTGGCCGCAGATGCATTCACGGAAGCGGTGGAGGCCGACGAGTATGAGGCGCAGCAGATTGGCGTGCGCGGTGTACCCTTCTTCGTGCTGGACAATAAGTACGCAGTGAGCGGGGCCCAGCACAGCGACCACTTCCTGGGGGCCCTTGAGCAGGCTTGGCGTGAGCGGACCGCTAATTGACGGGACGCTGGCAGCCGCGCGGTCAGTTCGTTACCAGCTTTAGTCCCACGATGCTGGCCACCAGCGTGGCGATGAAGAACAGCCGCCCAATGTCGGCGGGTTCCTTGAACACCAGGATGCCCATCAGTGCCGTGCCGATGGCGCCCACGCCGGCCCATACAGCGTAGGCCGTGCCGATGGGGAGCGAGAGCGAGGCGCGGTGCAGCAGATACATGCTCAGGCATACGCTGATCGCAAACCCGCCCCACCACATCAGCGCGGTGGTACCGGTTGACGCTTGAGCCTTGCCCATGCACGTGGTGAAACCCACTTCGAACAATCCGCCAATGATCAGGATGATCCAGTTCATGGGGCAAAGGAAGCCCGGTTGCTGGGAATGGACGGAACCGGCCCCGAACTTTGTGGCACCGCATGGCCAAGCACAGTTACCTCCGTGATGGCCGGGCCCCCGTACCCGTGGATGCCCGCGTCAGCGAGCAAATGAGCCGCATCCGCTCCAAAAACACGGGCCCTGAGCGCATGTTGCGGAAAGCCTTGACGGACGCTGGCATACGAGGCTACCGCTTGAACTATGCCAAGGCGGCCGGCAAGCCCGATGTAGCCTTTGTAGGCAGGAAGGTGGCCGTGTTCATCCACGGGTGTTTCTGGCATTGCTGCCCCCACTGCCAGCCCCGGCGGCCGAAGACGCACCGGGATTTTTGGGAGGAGAAGCTGGACCGCAATGTGCAACGCGACGAGCGGAACGTGCGCGCCTTGCGAAAAGCGGCCTGGCGGGTGGTCACCATCTGGGAATGCCGGATGCGGAAATTTCCGGAAAGCCAAGTGAGGCGCGTGGAACGAGTGTTGGAAAGGCAAGGGTAGCAATGGGCTCTTTGGTGCTCATTGCCCGGCGGGTTTCCTGCGCCGGAAGATCCGGCTGAGGAACCGCTTCTCGAAATTCCAAAAGAACCGGAACTGCCCGAACAGGGTGCCGTACACCAGCAGAAGCACGTTGTATACGGGCAAGATCAACAGGTAGTAGAGGATGGAGAACCAAAACGGTTGTTCCCCTCCCTCCGTGAAAAGGGCAACCACCGGACGTTTCAGGAACATCACGGTGAAACCGGTGCAGGTGAACACCACCAGGATCAAGATCACGCGGGTCGGGCCCACGCCCCAGCGCTGGCCCAAGCGTTGCATCCAGCCAGGCCGGGAAGATGGTGGTGGTTCGTTCATGCGTGGGGCGAAGTTCGCGCTTTCAGGGATGAATGCGTGCGATCGTTCCCGATCCGAATGCGGTGCAAGCCCATGGCCCGCAGGCAGCGCTCGATTCATCCGGGCGACCAAAGGCGTTACAAGTACAGGCTGAAAACGAGGGAGGGCGAAAGTTGCCCTTCGCCCTCCCTTGATCGGCAAGCCCTTGGTCCGATCACTCTTTCCACTTGGCGATGAAGAGGTTCGTGTCATGGTCTTGGCCTCCGCGATTGCTGCTGAACACCAAATACTTGCCATCCCTGCTGAACACGGGGAACGCGTCGAACATGTCCGAGTTCGTCAGGCGCTGCAGGTTCTGCCCGTCCATGTCGATCATGAACAGGTTGAAGGGGAACCCGCGCTCGGTGGCGTGGTTGCTGGCGAAAATGATGTGCTTCCCGTCCGGGTGCCAATAGGGCGCCCAATTCGCCTTGCCCAAGTTGGTGATCTGCTTGGCATCGCTGCCGTCGGCGTTGGCCACAAACACCTCCATCTGGGTGGGTTGCACCAGCCCCTGCTTCAACAGGTCCTTGTATTCCTTTACGTCCTCGGGCTTGGTGGGCCGTGAGGCACGCCACACCAGTTTGGTGCCGTCAGGGCTGAAGAAGGCCCCGCCGTCGTAGCCCAGATCGTGCGTGATCTGCTTCACGTCGCTGCCGTCGATGTTCATGGTGTACAGGTCCATGNNCGAAAAGAATGCACCACCATCATACCCAATTTCGTGGGTAATCTGCTTCACATTTTTACCATTAATGTCCATCACATACAAATCAAGATCGCCATTACGGGTAGAGGTAAATACGATCTTATCACCTTTGGGCGATACGGTGGCTTCGGCATCATAGCCGGGCGTGTCGGTCATGCGCTTCACTAGGTTACCCTTGAGGTCGCTCACAAAAATGTCGAAGCTGGGATAGATCGGCCAGGTGTACTTGCCACCGGGCACGTGCGGGGGCACCGGAGGGCACGCCGTGTCGCCTAGGTGGGTGCTGGCAAAAAGAACCAAGCTGTCGCCTGGCAGGAAGTAACTGCACGTGGTGCGCCCGCCGTTGAGGCTCACTTGCTGCGGCTTGTTCGCCAGCAGGTCATCGGTAAAGGGGTTGAAGACATAGATCTGGTCGCAGGCTTCGCCCCATTTGGGCACGGTGGCCTGGAAAACGAGCTTCTTGCCGTCGAAGCTCCAGTAGGCCTCGGCATTATCACCGCCCGAGGTGATCTGGCGCAAGTGCTCAAAGTGTTGCCGTTCCACACTGTCGATCAGTGCATCCGCGTTCCAGAAGGCGCTGTCCGGCTCCCCGGCGGCAGCTTGCACAACCGGCGGTGGGGTGGTGGTAGGTTCGGAAGGACTGCCGCAGCTGAAGAGCGCGACCAAGGGAAGAAGGGCAATTGATTTGTTCATGGTTTGAAATGGGGCGCGAAATTATCCGTCGCGCCGTGGCAATTGTCAGGCTTGGGCAAGGTTGTGCGGCCAGCGGGCACGAGCAGATGGCATCCGTCCGCGTTGATCCACNNCGGCAGGATGTTGAAAAGAACACGGCTGGGAAGTTGACAATCACTCCATTAATCTTCAATTTCGCACGACGAATGACATTTCGTTCTCGACTAATTGAAAAACCGTTTCCCATGGCAAGGATGTTTTTTGCCCGGATCCTCTTAAGTTCCTTGGTTGTTTGCACCTGTTCCTTGAGTCGACTTGCTGCACAAAGTGTCCCAGGCGGCTTTAATGACGCTGTGGTGGTTAGTGGCTTTACCGAACCGGTGGGGTTCACTTTCGATGCGAACAACCGCTTGTATGTGTGGGAAAAGTCCGGCAAGGTGTGGATCGTGGAGAATGGCGTCCGCCTGCCAACGCCGTTGATCGACATCAGCGAGGAAGTGGGCAATTGGCGGGACCATGGCTGCCTGGGTTTTGCCCTCGACCCCAATTTCCTGTCCAACGGGTACCTCTATCTGCTTTACACGGTGGACCGGCATTACCTGATGAACTACGGCACCGCATCGTACAACGCGGCCACCAACGAATACTTCAACGCCACCATCATGCGCTTGACCCGCTATACGGCGCAAGGTCCTGCGTTCAATACCGTGAACACGGGAAGCCGTCATGTGCTCATCGGGGAGACGAGGAAAACCGGCATTCCCATGCTTTACGAATCACACAGCACAGGCGCGTTGGTCTTCGGGAAGGACGGCACCTTGCTGCTCACGGTGGGGGATGCCGCCAGTTACAACCTGGTGGACGTGGGCAGCGAACCGCAGACCTATTATGCCCAAGCCATGGCCGATTCCATCCTGCGCCCCGATGAGAACGTGGGGGCCATGCGGGCGCAAATGGTGAACAGCATGAACGGCAAGATGCTGCGCATCGACCCCGCCACAGGCGAAGGAGTGCCCAGCAATCCATTCTTCAATGCCGCGGAACCCCGTTCCCCGCAAAGCCGTGTGTGGGCCTTGGGCCTGAGGAACCCATACCGGTTCACCTACCGCCCGGGTACCGGCAGCACAGATCCCTCGGCAGGCAATCCCGGGGTATTCTACATCGGGGATGTGGGGTGGAGCAGCTACGAGGAAATGGATGTCTGTTATACCGGAGGCCAGAATTTCGGCTGGCCCATTTTCGAGGGCATGGAGCAGAATGGCGGCTATTCGATCGCGCGGGTGCAAAATCCGGCAGCCCCCAATCCGTTGTACGGCCAAGGGGGGTGCGGCAAATCGTGCTTTGATTTCCAGGACCTCATTGCCCAGGAAACCCTCAACCACCCCACCGGCCTGCCCAATCCGTGCGACCCCCTGCAGTTCATCCCGCCGAACATCCCCGTGTTCTCGCACACCCGGCCCGTGATCGATTGGGCGCACGGGAACCAATCCCGTTGCAGCGCCTTCAACGGAAATACCGCCGTACAGTACGACCTGGACAATCCCCAATCGCCCGTGCCAGGCCCGCGTTTCGGAGGGAACGCCTCCGTGGGGGCCACCTTCATTACAGGCACTGGCTGGCCAGCGGGCTATCAAGGCAGCTACTTCATTGCCGACTATGCCGGTGCATGGATCCGCCGGGTGGTGATGACCTCGGACAACAAGGCAGTGCAAGTGGCCAACTTCGCGTCCAACATGGGGGCCATTGTATGCTTGCGCGAAGGGGCGGATGGCGCCTTGTGGTACGTGCGCTATGAAACGGGCCAAATACGCAAGGTGTCGCCCTTGGGCGTTACCAACCTGCCCCCCGTAGCGGTGGCGGGCCAGAGCGTGCTCTACGGACCGGGGCCCTTGGCCGTGCAGTTCACCGGGAGCAACAGCACCGACCCGGAGAACGGGCCACTTTCGTACTTGTGGGATTTTGGCGATGGCGGCACCAGCACGGCGGTGAACCCATCGCACACCTTCACCGCGTCCCCGGGGGTGCCCACCGTGTACACGGTCACCCTCACGGTGCGCGATGACCAGAACCAGGCGAACAGTGCCACCATCAAGGTAAATGTGAACAACACGCCGCCTTCAGTGGCGATCACCAGTTTCCCCGAAGGGCAGCTCTACCCGGTGGGCAAGGATACCACCATCGCGCTGCAAGCGGCCGTAAGCGATGCACAAACCCCCAACGCCCAGTTGGTCTTCGCATGGCAAACCGTGTTGCACCACAACATCCATGTGCACCCCGAACCGGTGGACAACGCACCCTCCACCTCCACCATCATCTCCGGTGTTGGCTGCTATGAGGATCCGTTCCATTACGAAGTCAACCTCACCGTCACCGACCCCGGCGGACTCAGCACCACGGTGGTGCGCCACTTGTACCCCGATTGCGACCGCATTGCACCAACAGCGGTGATCATAGCCTCCAAGTCGCAAGGATTGGTACCGTTCAACAGCACGTTGGATGCAAGCCAAAGCATGGATAACGGGACCGTGGTGGATTACCAGTGGGATTTCGGGGATGGCACCTTTGCTTCGGGCCCCGTGGTGGCCAAGAACTTCACCGAAACGGGCGAATACCAGGTAAAGCTCACGGTAACCGATAACATGGGCCTGAAGTCAACCGCGCTTGCCGTGATCCGGGGGTACAACATGGACCCGCCGCAATGCGTAGGTGCAACGGGAAGTGTGNNAACTACGCGAACAATTACGGCACGCGGATGCGCGGCTACATCATCCCGTCCACCACCGGGCTGTACAGCTTCAACCTCACCTGTGATGATGCCGGCGTATTTTACCTCAGTCCCAACGCCGCACCGGAGCTGAAAGAGGCCATTTGCAGTGTGCCGGGCTACACCGGGGATACGGAATACAACAAGTACCCCGCGCAACAAAGCGGGAGCATTAACCTGGTGGCGGGCAAGTATTACTACTTCGAGGTGTTGCACAAGGAAGGCAGCGGGGGTGACCATGTGACCGTTCGTTGGACCCGCCCCGGAAACCCGGTCTTGGCGGAGATCGGCGGAAGCAACGTGGCACCCTGGCAGGATTGCGGGCCGAACCT
>JRYD01018095.1_pt1 | contig 11307 bp, 13 predicted proteins | sample 235311 | NCBI WGS metagenome assembly JRYD01 (sample SAMN03074213, study PRJNA261472) | activated sludge metagenome | biome: Common Effluent Treatment Plant; feature: Wastewater; material: Activated sludge; isolation source: activated biomass in a lab-scale reactor treating industrial wastewater at... | reverse complement strand
TTATTATCCAGCTTAAACACGAGCTGCTTATCATATTTGTCATCTTTTACATTTACATAAAATTTTGTTTTGCTTGGTTCCCAGGTGGTGTCGTTTACCATAAAATATTCTGGACCTAAATCGATGGGGCTATTGTCATAAGCTTCAATGATTGCCATCTTATCGTCGCCAACGCCCAGTCCTGTAGCTGTTCTGCATTTGGGGCTTGTTGTACTTATTCCAGACAATTGCATGATGCGTGGGCTGTTTTCATCTTCTGCATATTGCTTTTCAAAAAAAAGTGTTACATCAATGTCTTTATATTTTGCAGTCGTGGTGTCCATCCATACCTCTGCTTCCTTATCATGCTTCATTACCAGAGATTGACTTAATAATTTTTCTATTTCTGCCTGTGTCATTCCAATTTTTAATTCACCGATACCATCTTTGGAAACAAGGTATTCAGCAGCAACTTCCTTTTTTTCTTTTGGCGTGGTACTGTTCTCTTTTTTCTTATCGCTGCTGCAGGACGCAAAAATGATTACTGTCGCAGCCACCAATGTAAGTTGTTTCATACTTCTAAGTTTTGGTTTATAAATTATTATTACAAAAAAAATGATTACTCCTCATCATCATAATAAGAACTGACTTCCATTTTAAAGACGACACCGTTTTTAAGATAACAAGCAATCTGCGGGCCCTCACGATCGTCTCTTACATATACTCTATAAAACACTTTGCTTGTGGTAAACAAACTGTCATTTTCATATTCCGGTTCCATATAAATACGCTTATCAGGATAGGCTTCTATAATTTCCTTTTTGGTTGAACCCACACCAATGTTTCCTTTCGTCCTATGCAAGGGATTGGTTGATTCAATAGCCAGTACCCTCATATAAAAACTATCGGTAACGGTGGTATATGTTCTTACGAATGTAAAGTAAAGTGAATCGTTTTGATAAGGCACGGTTGCATAATCCATCCAGGAGCCAGATAAAGAATCAGAAGGATTTGTAAGTGGAATTTTTCGCTTGAGTATCGCTTCCAAATCTGTTTGTGAAATTCCTTCTTTAATATCACCAATACCGTCCATTGTTATTAAATGTGCCGCGTCAACAGGTTTTGCAGATTCTGATGTTGCTGATGGATTGTTTTTTTGCTTAGCATTGCAGGCCAACATTAAGCAGCTTAGTGCAACATAAAAGCATTTCATAAAAAAGGTTTATCGGTTGATGAAGTTAAATATTAAATATTTCTCAAATGCAGGCTATCGCAAATATTTTTTCGAAATCGGATTTTAGAAAAATCTGTAACCGACTAGCAAAAAAGGATAAACGTCTTGCAGGTATTATTAAAGAATACGGATATCCCCCGTTTTGGTCACGACCCGCTACATTTCAATCACTTATACTTTTTATTCTGGAACAACAGGTTTCTCTCGCCTCTGCTTATGCCGCTTTTACCAAACTAAAAGCCCGCATGGGTCACANNTAAAGATTTAAGAGCCTGTTACTTCAGCCGTCAAAAAATAATTTATGCCCGCGAACTGGCACTGGCAATAAAGCATAAAAAAATAAATCTGAAAAAACATAAGGTCATGTCTGATGAAGCAATTAGAGATGAAATGATAAAAGTAAAAGGAATAGGCCACTGGACCATAGATGTTTACCTGATGCACTGCCTGCAGCGAAGTGATTTATTTCCACTAGGCGATATAGCACTGGTAAAAAGCATGAAAGAAATTTTCGGACTAAAGCAGGATATTGAAAAACAAAAAATTTCGGAAATAGCAGAAACATGGAGACCCTATCGCACGATAGCCAGCATGATTCTATGGCATAGTTATATCAAAAAAAGAAATATTAAAATACAGGAATGACAACAATGTATAACCTTATAAAATAATTTCCTCCTTTGTCCAATGCACATTTCTTTCCTTCAAGAAATTCATTACAAAATCAAAACAGACTTTATCATTGCCCACCCATTCGGGCGGAAATACACCTTTCTTACTAAATNNACATAGATGAAGTTTTTGTAGCCACATCATATTCATCATACAAATGATATTCAATTATTTTTTTATTCCCCTTCAATACCACTTTCATAATGGTAAACTCTTTTTCATCTGCTTCCAGCTTCCAGTCGTTTATCAATTTTTTGGTTATAAAATCTAATGGAGAAACCTGTAATCCATTTATATTAACCGGTGCTTCATCAAACATTCCCGCTTTTTGCAGTGCAACGATTAAATCAATATGCCCGGGCCAGCGCAGTGTTTTTTCTTTCATATCCGGAATATGCTTCATGGTGTGTGCCAGCGATCGAAGTCCGTCTGTATTAAAAGCTTCCAGCTCACCAACGGGATCAAAATAAATTTTTTCCCTTTCACTCAAAGCAGGTTTAATCACTTCAATGCCATTCTCAACCAGCCTTGCCGGGCGAATATATTCCTGTACTACATCAATCGGAGAAAAAGGAGCTTTATAATAGTATGGAGGTTGCGGATGCAAGGGCAGGCCGCCAACATAACACTCAAATGATTTGATCTGCATCTCTTCATTATATCTGCCTACAATAAGATTGCTCATTCCGGGGGCCACACCGCAATCCGTTATTACAGTAACATTTTTTTCTTTTGCTGCTTTATCCAACTGTAAAGCATCTTCTTCAAAAAATGAAATATCCACCACATTTTTACCGCATTCAATTACTGCTTCCAACGTTTTGTAGCCTATAAAACCGGGTACTGCTGTTACTACTAAATCAAAGGGAAGAAGAAAATCGGCATATTGATGATATTGTTGCAAATCTTTTTTCTCCGTTTTTATTTTTGGATTGATGCTTTCTAATATGGCGAGGCTTACTGCACTTACATCAAATGAAGTGACATCGAAACTTTTGGCAAGATCTAATGCAATGGTACGTCCCACCATTCCGGCTCCTAGTACTGCAATTTTCATTTGGGAAAATTACTGAAAATATTAAAGTGAATATAAAATGAACCCTTGAATGAACACACACAATGGTTCAGCTCGTGCAACGGTGCGTGTCAAAGCAATGGTGCGTGTCTTCACACAAAGCAATGGTGCGTGTCTTNNAGCAATGGTGCGTGTCTTCACGCACCATTGTTCCCATTACATCATCAATCAAAATTGCATTGAAAATTTTTCTATTTCTTACTTCTTCTCCCCTGCAAAATTTTATAAAACGAACGGCTTCTTATTTCATCAATCGTCAATCCGGTTTCCGTTGCTTCTTTTTCGGTTATAGCACCACAGTTCATTGCTTTCAAAAAGAAATTGAGTAAGCCCTGACCCGTTGCTGCATCATCAAATATATCGCCGGTAAGCGTAGATATGGCAGCCCGCTCCACAAAATTCTTCAGTCTGTGTTTAGCATCTGACATGCTGCTCAAAAAGAAATGATAAGTAGCTGCATAACGCATAGGTAGTTGTGCAGGGTTCAGATCCCAGCCTTGATAAAAACCATTGATGAGCGAATGCATGGTATGATGATATCCGATTTTCCATGCATGATGCACAGAATTTTGATTTTCTTTTTTTTGCTTTGCATTCAGCTTTTCTTCACGGTGTGGTGCTACCGGCATTACATTGGTAGCCCCGTCTGATAGAGATATTCCGGTACCACCGAGTGCAACCTTCGTCATGTGATGTGCAAAATCGCAAACCGGATGGGCCATAGTCTGGTACTTTNNTTTCACAATCCGCATCAATGGATTACGACCTTCCGCATCGATAATGATTTGTGTGGCTTCTACCATGGTTTCCATTTTCAGAGTACCGGGATTCAGATTATTTTTCCTTTCAATAATTTCAAATAGCCGCACCATTGTAGTAACCTGCTCCGGTATCGTTACTTTGGGCAGCATCACCACAAAATTTTCTGGCAACTTCCCTTTTGTTTTTTCAAACAATGTAGTCAGAAAAATATCCAGTGTTCTTACACCACGGGATTTGAGATCTTCCGTAAACGGTTTGATGCGAATACCGATAAAGGGAGAAATTGTTTTTTGTTTCATTCCCTTCGCCAGTTCGTTTGCTGCCTGTACTGCAGTAGCATCTTCTTCATCATCGGGGCGATTGCCAAATCCATCTTCAAAATCTATCCTGAAATCTTCAACCGCTTCGGTTTTTAGTTTTTGAATTATTTTATTATAAACTGTATAAGGCAACCACGCATCAGTTTTTCTTCTCTCTGCTTCATTCATCTTATCCAACTTCGATATCAGTTTTTCTTTTTTCTTTTTATCATCAGGAAGTTGGTCATGTCCGTCAAACTGAAGCACTTTTGCCAGTGTAATAAAATCGGGTGCATAGGTTTGCAGACTTTTCAATGCGATTTCTCCCATTTTGATACAAGTATCGGCCTTAAACAAATTGGCTCCGCCATACACGGTGTGCACCGGCTGTCTGTCGGGTTTGTCGCCGGGATAAATTCTTTGAAATGCTTTATTAGAAGTAGCAAGAGCGTTTAATAATATTTCTTTTTCAATATCTGCAATGCTAAAATTCATAATACTTGTTTTGCGAGTTACAAATTATACAAATGTGATTAAATTAAATAATCATGATCCGCGATAAGTGGAATAGCCAAAAGGATTTAAAAGCAATGGCACATGATAATGCGAGGCATCACTGATAAAAAAAACAATTTCCACAAAAGGATAAAAAGATTGTATATTTTGATTATCAAAATAGGTCTTTGTTTCAAACCGGAGTTTGTAAGTGCCGGAAGATAATACAGATTCTGCTTGCAACAAATCCGGGATACGACCATCGCTATTGGTTTTACCGGCAGCTATATTTCCCCATTCATTATTATGTTGCTGAAACAAAATAACGGTGATGCCTGCGGCAGGTTTTCCTTTACTGGTATCTAAGATATGTGTGGTTAACTGGCTCATTCTTTTTTGTAAACCGTGAATATAAATAAAATATTATTGGAGAAGCTTTTCCAGACGCAGCAAGGTTATTTTGTTTTGTTCGTCGGCAGCAATTCTTATTTCGTCTTCGGGATTGTTTTTTAGTCTTTCATTCAGCATTCCCAGCATTTCCTCGGCCGATTTTCCGCTAGCACATACAATAAATATATAACCAAATTTTTCTTCGTACAAGCGGTTTCCTTCTGCAAGTGCATTTAATATTTCATCTTTTGCTGTGTTGACGCCGCTTTGCTCGCCCGAAGCCCAGACCGCAGTGTTAGCAAATTTTTTCTTTAACGAATCCAAGTCGCCGATTTTGGGATGATGAGTAAAAGCTTCTTTCCAATCTTCTTCGTTGCAAAGCCACCATTGTGATTCTGCATCCTCTAACAATTCTACTAAATTATCAGCTGGAATTAAAGGGAGCATCCGCTGTACCCATGCCCGGGCACCGCAGCATTTTGAAAGTTCTGCTATCAGACTTTCGCGGGGCAATGTGTTGAACTCATGAAGTGTCAAGAAAATAAAAATACTGATTTATTTTTTTAAAGTACGCTGATCTTTTATGATTATTAAGACGTATTATGATTTTATCTCTTAAAGGAAATTTCATTATTCTCTATCTTAAATAATCATCACCATCTTAACCAATCGGCGTTCAACTCCCTTACTTTACAATTCTTCCCCAAAGCCGCAACCGACTGACACCACCATCAGGAAAAATGTTGAGCCTAACATGTGTAAACGGACCTTTGGCTTTTATTTCGTCTTCAAAAAAATGTTCGTGATCGGCTTGCAGTTTTGACTGTGGCAAAATTGTTTTCCATTCAATTTCTGTACTAGTAAAATCTGTATCAGCTTCGGCTTCACATCCCTCTATCAAACAACTATCGGGATAATTGCCTTTGAAATGTGCCGTATCTACCAGTATTTTTTCAACCTTTCCCCTGTGTGCCAGTTTTACAATAACCCAATCCCGGTTGTTGGGTGTGCGATTTCTTTTGGTTTCCCATCCATCACCCATATTAATACCACGGCCGGGCATTAAGAGATTATTCATGTGCGAGAAAAACATATCATTACACAAAACAGCCTTTGCTCCATTGGTGGCAGCAGCCAGGTTCACGATTTCACTTGCATCCACAGTTGACCAGTCTTTATGCACTTCCCCATATACTTTCATTCTTGCTACGCCACCGTCAGGGTAAATATGCAGTTTGATATGTGTGTAAATATTTCGGTCTGATATTTCATAAAAATTTTGCGAACCGGGTTGCAAGGCTGATTTTGCCAATATCTCTTTCCAGTTCACCGTTTCAAAATCTATATTCTCTGACAATGGTACATAAGCAGCTTCTACAGAAGCGTGTGGCGGATGATTTCCTAAGAAATGATTGGTGTCTATATCCACTCCATGAATTTTTCCGGATGTAGCCAACTCTATGATGCACCAGTCGTGCCCTTCAGTTCTTTTTCTTCTGCTTTCCCAGCCATCCATCCACTTGCCNNCTTGCCCCGGTCGGTATATTTATCGGCAATAAAAATGCCGCGACCGGGTTTTATCAGGTTTTCTTTTTCTGCAAAAAAATCATCACTGCATGACAATACTTTACCTCCAAGTTTTTCAGCAGCAAGGTCTGTCAGTTTTGTAAAAGTAGGTTCGGCCATTATATTGTATTATTGAATTTATAATCACTTATCAAATAAACATTTGCAATTTTATACTGCAAGTAAAATTTCACCTCTGTTCAAATGTAGAAACTTTCCTGCATCAAATACTTTTTCACCTTTAAGCCAGGTTTGCATCACACTTCCAAAAAAAGTTTCGCCGAAATAGGGTGAAACTTTATGACGGTGGTGGCAAACAGCAGCATCGGCAATAAATTTTTCCTCGGGTTGCCATACTACAAAATCTGCATCATAACCTTTTTCAATCTTCCCTTTCGTTTGCAATGCCGGCAATAAAGCGGGATTTTCACTCAACCATTTTGCAATATCAATTATATTGAACGAATGTTGTTTTGCTGCCGTCCACAATGCCGACAAAGAATANNTCATTGCGGGTGGGGCGGGTGAATGATCTGTTGCTACAAAATCAAGAACACCGTTCTTTAGTGCCTGCCACAGTTGTTCATTATTTTCTTTTTCCCGAATAGGCGGGGCGCATTTGAACTCCGTTTTTCCATCAGTTATATCTTCTGCATTAAAGTACAAATAGTGCTGACAGGTTTCGGCGGTAAGCGGTAATCCGCGATGCTTGGCATCGGCAATCTGCTGTAAAGCATTTGCTGAAGATACATGAACGATATGCGTATGACAATTAAACTCATCACATAATTTTATCATCAGTGCAATAGCTTCATCTTCCCAGGCTTTTGGTCTTGATGCAAGATAATGTGCATAGCTGCGATGACTGCCTGCCTTTGTTGCTACCGGTCCGCTTAGTTCGCAATGCACCAATAAGGGCAATCCGCTTTCAGCAATCAACGGCATTGACTTTCGCAAATCCGCCTCCGTTACATTGGGAAACTCATCAATACCCGAGTGTGTAAGAAAAGCTTTGAAACCAAATACACCTTTTTCAATCAATGGTTTTATTTCAGAAAAATTACCGGGTATTATGCCACCCCAGAAACCACAATTTGCATGAAGTTTTCCTTTTGCTGCNNGAAGCATTCAGCGGCATTTCTATCAGCGAAGTAACACCGCCTGCAATAGCTGCTTTTGTTGCCGTATCAAATCCTTCCCATTCTGTTCTTCCCGGCTCATTGATGTGTACATGCGGGTCCACTACGCCTGGCATTACTGCCGCATCACCCAAATCAATTACCTGCAAATCTCCTTCGGGCAAATTATCTTCAATACCCGTTATCACGCCGTTGGCAATGATAATAGAAGCATCTCGCAATGTATTCGGCAATACTACCCTGCTGCTTTTTATGGCTATTGGCTGCATAATTAAAAAATGAACTATAAAAATAGCCAAGTATTTTTTACTTTGTAGCTTCTATGGCGTTTGTATTAATCGGTATTCTCAGTTTATTGTTGATATTGCTGGTAGTGATTACCTACCGGNNAACAAATCTGATTCAAGGATGGGTTTATGCTACACTTGTCTTTTTAATACTGGGTATTATTGCCTGCATTTACTGGAAAGTAAAAGGCACTCCATATGAAGGCCACCTGATAGAATGGCTGAATATTATTGTACGTGTTATGCATATTACTTTTGGTATTGCATGGATTGGTGCTTCATTTTATTTTGTATTTCTTGAAAATGCACTCAACCGTACAGAAGGTATAAGGGATGAACTGGCAGGCAATTTATGGGCGGTACATGGCGGAGGCTTTTATTATCTTGAAAAATATAAAGTAGCACCGAAAACGATCCCCAAACATTTACACTGGTTCAAGTATGAAGCCTATTTTACCTGGGTGAGTGGTTTTGCGTTATTGTTTATCATTTATTATTTCAATGCTTCTGCATTACTGATAGATCCGGCGGTGCTTCAATTAAGTGAAGCAGCTGCCATTGCAATTGGTGTAGGTTCATTTATTGTAGCCTGGATAATTTATGATCTTTTGTGTAAGTCACCTTTATCAAAAAAACCTTATTTGTTTTCCATTGTTGGTGTATTGTTGCTTATCGGCTTTGCTTGGTTTTATGCACAGGTATTTAGCGGCAGAGCTGCATTTATTCATTTTGGTGCCATGCTGGGCAGTTTGATGGCAGGCAATGTGTTTTTTGTAATCATTCCTGCACAAAAGGCAATGGTAAATGCAGCGAAGAATGGCGAGCTGCCCGATGTACAGAAGGGGAAAAATGCTTTGTTCCGTTCTATCAGTAATAATTATTTTACGCTGCCAGTGTTGTTTGTTATGGTGAGCAATCACTTTCCCGGTACTTTTGGCAACAAGTATCAGTGGCTGGTACTTGCCATCATCAGTTTGGCAACCGCAGGTATCAAGCATTGGCTCAATCTAAGAGAGCAGGGAAAACTCAGTGTATGGATTCTACCTGTCTCAGTTTTATTATTGTTGTCGGTTGCTTATGCTACAGCTCCAAAAATTTCCAATAAAAAATGTGACGAGATCAGCTTTGCAACGGTGCAAGCAATTGTGCAGCAAAGATGCGTCAGTTGTCATTCATCAAAACCAACAGATGCAGTATATACCACTGCTCCAAACGGTGTAAAATATGATACACCACAGGAAATCGTTGCAAAAAAAGATTTGATTTTGCAGCGGGTAGTGCTCACGAAAACTATGCCCCAAAATAATAAAACCAATATGACACCGGAAGAAAGAGAGTTGATTCGCTGCTGGATTGAAAATGGAGCAAAGATTCAATAAACCCCTGCTCCGGTTTTTCATCTTTTGATTAAGGTATCTGCATTTTAAATCTTTTCACCTGCTCTCGTATAGAGGTCTCTATTGCTGATTCCAATGTTTGCTTTCCGTTAGTTGCCATTTTCTTTTTGGCATCGGCAATAAATACATTTCTTTTTTCATTTACGGTCTGCATTTCTTTTTGAATGGCAGAACGATCGGCTTGTTTTTGTTCTATATAAAGCAGCAAATCTTTGTTGCTTTTGTTTTTAAGATTATCAGGCAATGTTTTTTTATCCAGTTTGTTTATTATGTCTTTATCGCTTTTTACTGCATCTACCAGATCCCATGATTCATTATTGTAGGCATTGCTCATTGATTTGGCTGCAGCTCTTTGTGCTGCCATTCCATTTCCCAGTGTAGCATTTGCCTCGTCCACTTCCTTTTGCATATTTGCTCTGTATTTTCCCTGAGCGCCATAAGCGATATAAGTTGCATTCAGCCGGTTATTTAAAACGATAAGTGTACTATCGTAAGGTGTAGGTATGTCTATTATCTTTTCATTCTGATTGATATTGGTAAAACTGCCATTGCCACATTCGCCCAGCAGATTCCAGTGTTCTCGTATGCCCTGCATACGATCGCCGCAGTAAATTGTATTTACTATTACCCCTTTTTCTTTTGCCTTGGCACAGGCAGCAGTATAGGTTACATTCCCCTGTAAAAAATCTTCATTGCCTGCAATAAAAATTACCTTGTACTGATCATTCTTTTCATTCCACTTCAACTCATCCAATGAGGTATAAATAACCTTTCCGCAATATTCTTCGCCACCATTGGTGTTGAGGTTAAATAAAATTTTTGAAATGCTGTCTAAGTCTTGTGTGAAACTTACCAGTTGTTTTACATAACCATTTGCAGCACTGTTGCTGCTACGGCCATACTCATATAATGATACTTCAATCTGTGGTTTGGAATTGTCATCACATTTTACCCGGCCCAGTGTATTCACCATATTCCAGAGTTGCGCCTTGGCCTGCTCTATCAGCCCATCCATACTGTTACTTACATCCAGCAATATGGCTGCCTGTATTTTTTTAGGATCCACTTTGGTTTCAGTAAATTTTTTAATCGTTTCCGCTTGTGTAGTCTGCGGCTTTTTTGCAAAACTAAAAATCAGAACTAAGGAAAGGGCACAAATGGCCAAGGCAGTGCGTTGCATAATTATCAGGTTTTAGAACCAGAAGATGCCATGGCCCGAAATATTTCACACTACGAAACCTGTCTTTTTACAACTTTTTAACTTTTATTGCTGCATTGCACCCACGCTGCGCTCTACAAAAGCTGTTAAGTCTGCACCCTTCAGTAAACCAGTAGCCAGCAAGGCCAGATCGGTAAGTTGTTTGGTCATCATGTACTGTTGTGCTTCATCTGCCGCCAGTATTTTTGCCATTACCGGATGGTTGGCATTGATCGCTACTTTATAGGTATCGGGCATATTCCCGTAAAAGTTCATACCGCCACCCATTCGACTCATGTCTTTCATACGGCGCATCCATTCTTCCATAGTAACCGTAACCGGTAAGGCATCAGCCGGCAGACTTTCCACTTCTACTTTCATATTTGCATTATTCAATGCCTTTTCAAATGCCTGTTTCAGTTTATTGCTTTCCTCATCCGTTAGTGGATGCTTTTCAGTATTCTCTTTCTCAATCAGTTTATCAATTACATCTGCATCTACCCGCTTTAGTGATGTTTTTTCAAGTTTCATTTCCAGATGCTGAATAAAATGCGTATCAATAGGCGAATCCATCAACAGCACATCATAGTTTTTCTTATGCGCTACGGCTACATAGCTGTGTTGTCTTTCGGCATCTGCCGTATAAAGCCATACTTGTTGTCCGTTTTTATCGGTTTGAAAATCTTTAACCTTTATGCTGTACTCATCCAGTGTAAAATAGGATTTTGATGTATTGGTTAGCAGTAAAAACTCTTTTGCTTTCTCATAAAATTTTTCATCGCTCAATGCACCATGTTTTACAAATATGCCAATG
>JRYD01039074.1_pt1 | contig 11329 bp, 8 predicted proteins | sample 235311 | NCBI WGS metagenome assembly JRYD01 (sample SAMN03074213, study PRJNA261472) | activated sludge metagenome | biome: Common Effluent Treatment Plant; feature: Wastewater; material: Activated sludge; isolation source: activated biomass in a lab-scale reactor treating industrial wastewater at... | reverse complement strand
GCTTAAATATATAAGCAGGCTTATCAACTACTACATAGTTACCATTTCCAATACCTAATTGATCAACACCTTCAATGATCTTGGTTACTTTATTGTCCTGATAAGTATAGTTTGCTTTAAAGTCAATATTTACTTTTCCAAGCTTTACCAATGGTGTTAATCTTAAATCCAACTCAACACCTTTATTTGTAAATGCAGCAGCATTCAAACGTGCACTTGTAAATCCGGTAGCAGCAGAATATTGTACGTCAACAATCTGGTTTGAGTTGTCTTGCTCATAGATTGTTGCTTCTACATTTACACGATTTTTCAACATACCAATTTCAATACCGGCTTCCTTGTTTATTACAAACTCAGGCTTGTAATTGGATAATCTTAAAAGGTTGGAAGATGTATAACCTGCCAATGAACCATAAGGGAATCCAAATCCATTTCCATAAGTATTTTCAAGATCTTGAATACCCAAGTTCACGTTACCGGTTTTAGAGTAGGCACCACGTACTTTCAAGTAAGAAATCACTTTGCTGCTCTTAATAGCAGGGATAGCTTCACTTAAGATAACTGAAACGTTACCACCCGGATAGAAGAAATTAGTATTATCAAAATTATAATTATAAAAATAAGCTAGACGACTGTCAATGTCATAGCTTCCGGTAACTTCAGCAAAAGCCCAGTTTTTATAACCCACACCAATCTTTCCAAAGAAACGCTCCAATCTTGATTTGTAATTAGACTCACCGGCACCTGGCTCACCTTTACGTCCGCTTACGTTAAATAATGAAGGGAAAGTAAGATTGTTGNNGCAAAAAACTCAGAGTTAATACGACTTGAGGTTGAAGATCCATCATTAACTGCTGAATTAAAATCACCTGTTTGTGCGATGCTCTTACCACTAGCTTTTGCAAAAACTCCATATTGAAGTGCCGCTGCAGTTGCTTTATAAGTACTGTTAGAAACAGTAGCACCTAAACGGTAAGTAAATGACAGCCAGTTTGTAGCTTTAAAATTTAACTCAAAGTTTCCAAAGATATCATCGCTTCTACCCTTTTGACGGAAATTGTCAATCATGAAATAAGGGTTAGAATAATAGTCGTTGAAATAACCATCCGGGCTTGCCCAATAGTCAGTTCTCCAGTTTTTGAATCTTGTCAAAGGAATTTGCATAGGTGTATTCAACCAGTTCCAATATACAGTATAGTCGCGACCATTACCGAAGCTGGAACCAGCAGTTACATCATAATTTCCTTTTGTATAGTTGATGCTGTAAGATGCCTTAAATCTGTTGTACTCTTTGTTTGCAGACATGTGAACAGAAACCCTTCTGTTTACATCTTTTGGCATCACACCTTGAATTAATACATTCTGAGCACTCAGGTAAAAATCACCAGTTGAAAAAGAAAGGTCAGTCTGGTTGGTAAGACCCGTATTCCAGAAATTCAATTTATCTTTTGGACGAGCTTCATAAGTTACTAAATATTGAGAACCGCCAGGACCATCGCGACCAATTTGACGGAGAGAACCATCAAATGCATCACCATAGCACTGGTTTTCAATGGGGTCATATACTCCATATCCCAATGCATTTACTGATGAACCGGAACCGAATTGTGTTTGCAACTCTGGAATGAAAGAAACTCTTTCAACCTGTACCGTATGTCCTACGCTGATTTGTGGTTTAGAGCGGCTTCCTTTTTTAGTAGTCACAACAAGGGCGCCGTTTGCACCATCAGGACCGTAAACAGCAGTTGCAGATGCAGACTTAAGAATGGTAACATCTGTAATGTCATTTGGGTTGATAGAACTAAGGTAACCAAGAGAAATAGGCACACCATCCAAAATCAACATTGGTTGGTTGTTACCAGTTAATGAACGGATACCACGAAGTGTAATTCTTGTATCCTGAAATACACCGGCATTTACTGATTGTACATTCAAACCGGAAACTTTACCAGTTAAACCACTTTGAAGGTTTACTGATTTTGCCTGAGTAAGTTCTGCTGCCTTCACCTTAGAAACAGTATAACCCAATTCCTTAGGTTGTACTCTTTGACCCAGTGAAGTAACAACTACTTCTGTACCTGTTTCTATAACTCTTTTGAGTTCAACAGATACGGCGCTACCGGCACCGATTGTGGCCTCTTTAGGCTCAAAACCAGTACTTGTAACTACCAATACATCGCCGGTTTTGGCGTTAATGCGGAATTGACCGTTATTATCGGTCGCAGTTCCTGTCTTGGTATTCTTAATTAATACAGATACACCTGGTAAAGGCGTGCCTGAATTATCGGTCACAGTACCGGAAATCACCCGGTTCTGACCGAATGCTAATGCCGAGAAGAGCATAAGCATCGTAAACAGTGATGCAATTTTTCTCATGTTAACGTTTAGTTTTAAAAATTTAAAGCATTGATTATCAAGGAAAACCGTCCAATTCAAAGGTTAAGGTATGCATATAAAGACATATAATGCCCTTATAATGCTGCCGCAAGGTAAAGTTTTTTTTAACATTAAGTTAATGACAACAAAAAAAAATAAAAGAAATGCTAATTTTTTCTGTTTTAGAAAATCCACCGTATTTGAAGTTTTATATCAGATTTTTTGTTGCCCGATATTTCATCTAGGCCCGAACCGACGGTTTGTTTGTTTCCATAAACAGTTTGCGCCCAACGAAACCAAATACTGAGCTTTTTATTAATGTCATAATTAAAATTCAAATAGTACCTGAATCCCTTATCAAAAAAAGCGGGTATGGAATAACTATACAATACATCATTTTCATAAGCATAGATTCTGGAGTCATAGTTATCAGTTTCAAAATACTGTAAACGAACAACTCCTGAAAATGAAGACAGCATAGGCTTGTATAAAACATCTACAAAACTTAGAAATCCCTTATTCGGATTTTGGACATTTTGCTTATACCATAACATTTCTATTCGGTTTCTAATCGTAATCGCAGTATTTATTTTATAACCAATTTGTGTACGCCAGCTTTGCCGAGGTGCAGATACTAAAAAATTGGTAACGGTACTATTATCTCTTTGATTCTGCTGCTTAGTTTCATTTCTGAATCTGGAATAGATTTCCAGTTGCTTATTAGGAGCAAAAAATAATTGTACCAAATAATCACTCCCACGACTTGGCGCATCTACCAGATATTTTAACCAAGGAAATTTAAAAATATCTGCATAGGCATCTATACGCCACGATGGCTTTGGTCGAATACTTACTCCGGAATAAAAACCTGTTTCATTTGTGGGATATGCATTTTCTGTAAAAGCATTTCCGTTAACTGCCTGATAAGACTTGCTGATGGTTCTTTGCAATATTGAAAAATCGACTCTTGGATCTACGCTTAACAATAATCCATTAACAAAAGCAGTACTGTTATTTTTATCCATGGCTGCTTCGCCAAAAAAATGAAAATTTTTATGTGTATAGCTATAGTCAACACTAAAATTGTTCCAGCTTTTTCCACTGATTGCATATAAATTATACGGTTCATTTCTTTTTTGTATGGGTAAAGAAAAACGATATGCAATACCATTTAATGCGACATGCCACTTTGGTTTTCTAAAGATGATATTCCCACCAAAACTTGTTTGAGCCAATCTATTTCTGTCTTCATTTTCACCGGAAGTACGATGATAACCCATGGTAAGAAATGAAGAAATAAAGTCTTCGTTGTTAACCGTATCTGCAACGAAGTTTGCACTAATTTTTCTGAAAGAACCAAATACAGTTGCTTCAAATTTTCCTTTCTGTAAAGTAATGCCTGCACCTCTGTTAAAATAATACTCACCGGCAGAGCCATAAGGTCGCAAAGTGGCAGCTTGTCTTTTGATTCCCATTACATCTGCACTCTTTTTAAAGGCCAAACTTTGCCATTGAATAAGCCCCTGACCCATATTGACTGTAAAGTCGCCCAATGCCAATGCCTTTATGATTCCGATTTTTCTTGCAAAGAGATGAACTGAATAAAAATCAAATCCGGTTTTTTGATTTCCTTTCAAAAACTGTTCTCCTGCATCTTTATCTCCTACCAGTCCATATTGCAACAGATTTTTATATGTGTATCTGTATCGAAACAAGATCCTTTGTGGACTGCCCNNTCTCCACTTCTGAATCTTTTTAAAGCTTCCGCAGATATATTTATTGGCGTTGCTATGGTAATAAAAGGCAACAGTTTTTTTATCGTCAATATTTCCCAGGCAGGTATTGCCTGCAATTCATAAATGCTTATCAGGTTGCCAAAAAAATTGCGATAGCTAATCAGGTTATCAATTTGCAAATCTGTCAATACTCTTAATAACTTTAAATCATCAGCATCGGCAGTATTGAGATTTATGGGATTTTTTCTGAACTGTTCCAGCTCAAGCAAATAATTGTCATCCTCTGTTTCATTCTGGTCGGCATCTTTCATGTTTTCCAATTGTTTCTGTGTAGTAATTGGCAACTCTTGCCCAAACAAAAAATCAGGATAACAAAATATCCAAATGAAAAAATATATGAATAATGCCTTTCTCAATTTTTCTTTTGATTGAATTGAAACAAGAGCAGCACACCCGGTGTAAAACCTAATTGTGGATGATAACCGGAAGTAATATCTATTCTAAAAGATTTTAGCTTGAAGCCTACACCTGCCCACAAAGAAGACGTGGATGTGGCTACACCTACCCTGGCCATAAACTGTGGGAGAAATCTATATTGCACACCCGTATTTACATTTACAGGTTGGTCTTCTTCTTTTTGTACTTCGGCACTTACCAATAGTTTTTCTGAAGCATCATAACCAATTCCAAATGTATAGAGTGATGAANNCCCCAATTCAAAACTTAATGCCGTTGCATTACCATAACCGGCAATTTGAATTCCATTATAATTAAATTGTGCGCCGATGTCAATTTTTGTACCCAGTTTTCGGGCATAAGCCAATCCAATTTGCGATTCATGATAGTCGCTAAAACCAGCATAATTTGCTTTTAATCCAAAATTGCCGGAACGGGTGAGTAAGGCAGCTAAGGCAGTATAGTTACTTAGTTCCGTCTGCAAAAATCTTCTTTCTCCATAAATACCCACAGCTCCCTGCTGCAATTGTGCTAGTGATGCCTGATTGGCAGCAATCGAAAAGACATCAACATGGTGTGTGCTGTATGCGCCCAAACCTGTGTATGCAGCTGCCATGGGCCGTCGCAATACTTGTGCCTGCAAATCAGCTATTGCAAAAAGCATTAAACAAGAAAGAAAAATTTGTTTCAACGGTTTGATTTTTACAGGAAGTTACAGGGATAAATTCTTGCATCAAAATAAAAATTGAATGGCCTGAATATGAGAAGCTGTTACCTTTGCGCCATGCAAATTTTAGATGGGAAAAAAGCAGCACAATCTATAAAGGACGAATTGAAATTGAATGTAGCGCAAAGAATAGCGGAAGGAAAAAAAGCGCCACATCTTGCTGCAATTTTAGTAGGCAATGACGGTGCCAGCGAAACCTATGTAGCTGCCAAAGTGAAAGCTTGCGAAGACGCAGGTTTTATTTCAACATTGATTCGCATGAATGCCGAAACATCAGAACCCAAGCTGATGGAACAAATTGAAAAACTGAATAACGATCCTGACATTGACGGCATTTTGGTACAACTTCCATTGCCCACTCAAATTAATGAATCAAATATCATTAATGCGATAGATGCCGAAAAAGATGTCGATGGTTTTCATCCGGTAAATGTGGGTCGTATGACGCTGGGACAAGCTACATTTATTTCAGCTACCCCGTTTGGAATAATGCTCATGTTGCAGCATTATAAAATTGATACCAAAGGAAAACATGCCGTAGTGATTGGCAGAAGCAATATTGTAGGACGACCTATGAGTATTTTGTTGAGTGAAAATAAAAATCCGGGCAACTGTACGGTAACACTGTGTCATTCCAAGACACAAAACATTAAAGAACATTGCTTGCAGGCTGATATTATTGTTGCTGCATTGGGCAAGCCCGGGTTTTTAACAGCAGATATGGTAAAGCAAGGTGCCATCGTAATCGATGTAGGAATTACCAGAATGGAGGACGCTACAAAAAAATCGGGTTACAGATTAAAAGGAGATGTAGATTATGAAGCAGTAGCCCCTTTGTGCAGCTGGATAACCCCCGTGCCCGGTGGTGTAGGACCCATGACGATTGCTGCGCTGCTTAAAAACACTTATAATTCCTGTATTCAAAAAAATTAATTAGGAACAGCCATGTACGCTATTGAAAAGCTTCCGGTCATGGAGCATTTTTATACCATTCAGGGTGAAGGATATCATCAGGGTAGTGCTGCCTATTTTATAAGGCTGGGCGGATGCGATGTAGTTTGTGTGTGGTGTTATGTTAAAGATAGTTGGGATGCAAACAAACATCCATTATACAATACGAATGATTTAGTAGCTGAGGTAAAAAAAACACCTGCAAAAATTGTTGTGATTACTGGTGGCGAACCCTTGATGCACAACCTGAAAGAACTTACGCATCAACTGCAGGCTAATGGTTTAAAAACACATATTGAAACCTCAGGTTCACATCCCATAAGCGGTAGCTGGGATTGGATATGCTTATCGCCCAAAAAATTTAAAGCACCATTACCTGAAATAATGCGACTGGCGCATGAATTGAAAATTATTGTTTACAATAAATCGGATTTTGACTGGGCCGAAAAATATGCGGCACTCGTTTCGCCTCAATGCAAATTATTTCTGCAACCTGAATGGGAAAAAGCAGGAGAAATGTCGCCTCTCATCATTGAATACATTAAAGCGCATCCACAATGGGAGTTGTCGCTTCAGGTGCATAAGTACATAAATGTGCCCTAAGCAACTTTGTCTTAACAATTTCCTTCTTATCTGCGGAATAATTTTGACTTAGTTTCGTTTAAGTAAGACAAAAATCTTTTGATGACAACTATTATCCGGTTTTCAATTTCAGGATGTTTTCTGTTTTTAGCACTCGCTGTACAGGCGCAAACCTACAACCCATCCAAAGTAAGTAAGAAAGCACAGGAGTTTTATGCACAGGCTATGAATAGAATTGATGATGGCAACTGGGTATCAGCAATAGGGCTATTACAAAAAGCAAATGAAGCCGATGCAGATTTTGCTGATGCAAGGTTGACACTGGGCACCATTTACAGCCGGTTAAAAAATTATAAATCAAGTGCCGAAAATTTTGAAAAAGCTTTTGCAATAGATTCTGTTTATAGTTTTGATTTTCGTGTTCAATATGCTACACAGTTAGCAGGTATGGGACAGTTTGAAAAAGCACTGCATATTGTAAATGATGTATTGGCAAAAAAACCGCCCAAAAACTCCGGTAGCCTGACAAATGCAATGAACAGGCAAAAATCATTTCAATTCGCCGTTTCGTTTGAAAAAAATCATCCCGTTAACAATTATACTTTTAAACCTATCAACCTGGGTAAAGAAATAAACAGCTCACATCCTGAGTATTTACCCATACTTTCTATTGACGGCAGCGAACTCATTTTTACAAGAAGACTTACAGGTACTAACGAGGATTTTTATGTTTCGAAAAAAGATAGCAGTGGATGGGGAATGGCAAAACCTGCCGGCGGAAATATTAATACCCCACAAAGTGAAGCAGCACAAACTTTATCTGCCGATGGTGAATGGATGATATATGCCGCAAGTGGAAGAGAAGACAGTTATGGCAATTACGATTTATACATGGCTCAAAAAACAAATGAGGAATGGGAAGATGTTTATCATTTTGGGTTGGGCATCAATACGGACCAGTGGGAAGCACAACCCTCTTTATCGCCCGACAGAAAGGATTTATATTTTGCCAGCAGAAGACCCGGTGGGTTTGGAGGCATTGATATTTATGTAAGCCATTTGAAACCCAATGGATATTACAGTCAGCCGGAAAACATGGGGTCGGGCATTAATACTTCCGGCGACGATCAATGTCCGTTTATACATGCTGATAATCAAACATTGTATTTTACATCAAACGGATGGCTGGGCTATGGCGATGATGATTTATTTGTAGTAAGAAAACAACCCAATGGTGAATGGGGTAAACCGGAAAATCTGGGTTATCCCATCAATACCATTGAAAAAGAAGGCACCATGTGTATTGCAGCAGATGGTAAAACCGCATATTATGCCGCTGACCGTAACGATAGTTATGGCGGATTGGACATTTATAGTTTTGAACTTCGAGAAGATGTACGACCGGTTAAAACACTTTGGGTAAAAGGAAAAATTACAGATAAAAATACCGGGAAACCGGTTGTTTCAACACTTGAATTAAACAACCTGGCAACCCATCAAACCATCAGCCATATTCAGACAGACGATGCTGGAAATTATTTTATGACATTACCCGTTGGAAAAGACTATGCCTTTAATGTAAACAGTAAAGGCTATTTATTTTATTCTGATAATTTTTTAATGGCCAACAAATCGCCTGATTCCACTTATATCAAAAATATTTTATTGGAACCCATTGCTTCAAATGCTTCTGTAGTTTTAAAAAATATATTCTTTGAGGTAAATAAATATGAGCTTAATCCTGAATCGCAAACCGAACTGGATAATCTTGTACGCTTGCTCAACGAAAACCCGACAATGGAAATTGAAATCAGCGGACATACGGACAATGTTGGAAAACCTTCAGACAATATGGTTTTAAGTAATAACCGTGCAAAGGCGGTTGTCAACTTTCTGATCAGCAAAAAAATAAACCCTGCCCGACTAGTAGCAAAAGGATTTGGAGAAACGAAACCGCTTGCCGACAATAAAACCGAGGCGGGCCGATTGCAAAACCGCAGAACCGAGATGCGGGTGATAAGTCAATAGCCTGAATTATATTTGAATTCTATGACGCTACATCCCGATCTGGTTTATCAAATTGCCTTAACGATGGTTCCCCATATCGGGCCTGTTCAGGCGAAGATTCTATTGCAGCATTGCGAAGCGGAAGAAATTTTTCACGCCAAAAAACACTTTCTTGAAAAAATTGATGGTATTGGTCCGGTAAGGGCAGCCTCCATTACAAGTTTCAAAGATTTTTCAAAAGCAGAAGAAGAAATAAAATTTATTGAGAAGTTCAAAATAACACCCTTATTCATTTCTGACCCTAACTATCCGCAGCGTTTATTAAACTGCTATGATAGCCCAACACTATTGTATTATCGGGGCACAGCGCATCTCAATGATACAAAAATGGTTGCACTCATTGGCACCCGCTCCAGCACCGACTACGCAAAACAGGTAACTGAAAAACTGGTAAAAGAACTGGCGATTCAAAAATGTGTAATCGTAAGCGGTATGGCATTTGGAGTAGATGCTATTGCGCATAAATCGGCTGTAAAAAATAACACACCAACGGTAGGCGTATTGGCGCATGGACTCGATCAGGTATATCCATCGGAACATACACAACTGGCCAAAGAGATGATAAAAAATGAAGGCGGGCTACTTACCGAGTTTAGAAGTAAAACAAAACCTGACCGGCATAATTTTCCAAGCCGTAATCGCATAGTAGCCGGAATGTGCGATACTACTATCGTTATAGAAACGGATATAAAAGGTGGCAGTATGATAACCGCAGAACTGGCCAATGGCTACNNATAAATGATACCAAAAGCGCCGGCTGCAATTATTTGATTAAAACCAATAAAGCCGTTTTACTAACTGACACCGATCAGTTTTTGCAATCAATGGGATGGTTGCCTACAGCCAATCAAAAGAAAACCAAAAAAGCACAGCGGGAATTGTTTATTGAGTTATCGCCTGACGAAAAAATAATCGTCAACCTGCTAAAGGAGAAAGACACCATTTCCATAGATGAAATAAACCTGCAAAGTGGATTGAGCAGCAGTGCAGTAGCGGCCGCCATTCTCAATTTAGAATTACAAAATGTGGTGGTATCTTTACCGGGCAAACTTTACAGGCTATCTTAAAGTTTCAAACAGCAGAAACCAACTTTTATTTGTCATACAAATACAAAACTTTTGACCCTTTGAATCTTAAAAATATTTTTCATACAGCCTTGTGCTTATTCATGTGTTTTATTGTTACACAAAACGCATTTGCACAGCCTTGTACCGCTTTAGGCCAAACACCCGCTACGGCTTTTCCAGTTTGTGGTACCGCAGTCTTTCATCAATCAACAGTACCTCCATGCGCTACCAACGATTTATTTGTACCCGGTTGCTCGGGCAGTGGCAATGCCAACTATCAAAATAAAAATCCATATTTTTATAAGTTTACCTGTTTTACATCCGGCACATTGGGTTTTTTAATAAAACCATTGGGAGCCAATGAAGATTACGACTGGCAGTTGTATGATATAACCGGGCAAAATCCGGATGCAATATTTACCAACAACAGTTTGATAGTAACCGGTAATTGGGCAGGTACTTATGGTAACACCGGCGCATCTGCAAGCGGCGTAAATTTTATTCAATGCGCCTCTACCCCATCTGATAATGCGCCCACTTTTGCCGCCATGCCAAATTTAACAGCAGGTCGCACTTATTTACTAATGATCAGTCATTTTACCGATACACAGAGTGGTTATGATTTATCATTTGGCGGAGGCAGTGCTGTAATAACCGACCCACAAGAACCACATCTGGCTTCGGCAGAAGCAGGATGTGACGGTACCACAATAAAAGTAAAACTAAACAGAGCTGTTCGCTGCAACAGCATTACCAGCAATGGCAGTGATTTTGTATTATCTCCAAATGTATCAGCCATTACAACCGCGGTAACTGATTCTTGTTCGTTTGGATTTGTGTTTAGAGAAATAACTACCCTTACACTGGCCACACCATTGCCGCCAGGTAATTATCAATTGGTAGCCATCAATGGTACCGATGGTAATACACTAAAAGATAATTGCGACCGAACCATTCCCGTAAATGAAATGGTAGCTTTCAATTATACACCACCACAACCTATAAGAGCCGACAGTGTTGGCAAACCCAATTGCGCCATTGACTCAGTAGTTGTGTACTACCCAAAAAAAATCAGATGTGCAACGATTACACCATCGGGAAGCGATTTTAATGTGACCGGTCCCACGGTTGTGAATGTTGCAGCAGCCTATGGCAGCAATTGTGTAAACAATCTTGCCGACAATGTAATTGTAAAATTTGCCTTTCCCATTTATACCAAAGGCAATTACAATCTCATCATTAATCCGGGATTGGATGGAAGTCCTGTTTTTGATTTGTGCGGACAACCGATATTGCCACAAACATTAAGCTTTTCTACTTCCGACACTGTAAACGCAGATTTTTCATTTACAAATGCTATGGGTTGT
>JRYD01010594.1_pt1 | contig 11343 bp, 11 predicted proteins | sample 235311 | NCBI WGS metagenome assembly JRYD01 (sample SAMN03074213, study PRJNA261472) | activated sludge metagenome | biome: Common Effluent Treatment Plant; feature: Wastewater; material: Activated sludge; isolation source: activated biomass in a lab-scale reactor treating industrial wastewater at... | reverse complement strand
ATTATCAGCAGTATCCTGAGCCCCGAAGTGAGGAACCAGTTGAGCAGGCTTCGCGCAAATTCAGGGTCTGTAACGTAGCTAATAAAATCCTCTATCATCGTGCACCTCCGGTTGGGCTAGGTCCCTGTCTGCGACTCTGCGGCCTGTGTGAGTCCTTCTGGAAGAGCGGGGTGCGCCGTTTGGGCGGGCGTTCGCGGCCGCCGCGCGCGGCCCCCTGGGCTGGGAAGTTGACAGCCTCGGCCGCTCGGCGGCAGCCCGGCGGGACGCCGCCGGGCCACATACTCGGCAGGGACTTCGAATATCGTTGGCATTAACTATAACATACGGCTGTTGTTGCTCACGAGACAGGGGGTTCCGCGCAGTGTGGGGGAGACCATGAAATTTTCAGGCGCATAAAGGACGGAACGATCGCCCGATACGTTCCGTAGTAAGCACATCCGCATGATTATGAGTTATAAAACATGTTTCTATAACTCATGCGAAATAGCGAAAAGTCCGTTTTTAACCGGCTTTGTACAATCCGGACCGTCATTTTCAGGCGAGTTGACTATGGTCGAAACCTCGTACATCTCCATCTCGCCGGCCGGGTAGGGCTTAAGGAGCGGCAGCAGCTTCGCCGGATTTTTTATTTCGGGGTCGAGCCAGGCCGCCTCGTCCTTCGGATGCAGAATCACAGGCATACGGTTATGGACAGGAGCTATCAGCTCGTTATTCCCGGTGGTTATTATCGTAAAGGTCAGGAGCGGCTCTTTTCCTTTATCCCACTTGTCCCAGAGCCCGGCAAAGGCGAAAGGCTCTCCGGATTTGAGCCTTATAAAATATGGGATCCTGGTTTTGGAACCGGCCTTTTTCCACTCGTAAAACCCGTTCGTGATGACGAGACAGCGCTTGTTCCTGAGCGGGTTTTTGAAGCTCGGCTTTTGCTCGATTCCCTCGGCCCTGGCGTTGATCATCCTGTATCCGATCTTCTCGTCTTTCGACCAGTATGGGACCAGCCCCCATTTCATCAGCCTGACCAACCTGCGGTCGCCTTCCACTACAACGACGGGATGCATCTGCGTCGGCGCTATGTTATAGCTCGGCCCCGGGAATGCGTCGCCGGGGTCGTCGAACTCGAAACGCTCCCTTAATTCTTTCTTGCTGTTGGTACGAGAGAATCTGCCGCACATAACTTGCTAGGTTAAATTAAGTTCAAAAACGGCACAAGGACCGATTTTTAAACCTCCGTTGACCGCGGGCGGGATTTGCATAAAAATTGAGAATGGGTTTTCCGGGCGGTAGCCCGGGGGAGAAAAACATGAGAGCCAAATGCATTCAGACTGCTTTATTTGTCTGCCTTTTTACGCTATCCCTCGCGGCCCATTCAAGGGCCGACGAGAAGGGGCCCGCCGACACGGTCAACGGGTTTTACGATGTGTATATAAAGGTGAAGCCGCTCGGCATACCTGACGCGGCCAAGCTGGCGAAGCTCTCACCGTTCCTTACGCCGGGGCTCGTGTCGCTCCTTACCGAGGCCGACGTAACGGAGCAGAAGTACATGGAGGAGTCCAAGGGCGAGGTGCCGCCGCTCGTCGAGGGCGACATCTTCACGTCGCTCTTCGAGGGGGCCGACGCGTTTCTGGTAGGTAAGTGCGAGGAAAAGGACAATTCAGCAGAGTGCGTGGTCGGGTTCTCGAACACTAACCCCGGCGACGGGAAGACGTTTAAATGGAAGGACTCGGTGCAGCTGGAAAAGACGGACAAGGGCTGGCTCATAAGCGACGTGGATTATAAGGGCGACTGGGACTTCGCGGTCAAGGGCACGCTCACGGGGATGCTTAAGAGGCTCAACTCGGAAGAGCCGGGGGAGTGATCCTTCACCCCTCCGCCGTCACGACGCTCATGCTGATGCCGTCCGTGACGACGACCTTGTCGCCAGGCTTCACGGCCCCCGATTCGAGAGCGGCCCCGACGGCCGCCTCGGGCGGCAGGTCCTGTCCAGTGCTCTTCGGGTCGAATACGGGCTCCACCCCCCAGGCCGCGGCGAGCTGCCTGTACGTCGCCTCAGACGGCGTGATGGCGATCACGGCCTGCTTCGGCCTGTGCCGCGCGATCAGCCGCGCCGTGTATCCCGACTTCGTATGCGTGACGATCCCCGAGGCGTTGATGTTGTCAGAGAGGTTACACACGGACAGACCGAACGCCTCCCTGTCCGAGAGCGGCGGGTAGCCCCGGAGCCTCTGGACGACGCCCCTGAACAGCGCGCACGATTCCGCCTCGCGGGCTATGCGCCCGAGTATCTCCACCGCGAGCGCCGGGTATTTCCCGACGGCGGTTTCCTCCGAAAGCATGACGGCGTCCGTCCCGTCGAGGACGGCGTTTGCGACGTCGGCGGCCTCCGCCCTCGTCGGGCGTATCTCGGTCACCATCGACTTCAGCATGTGGGTGGCCGTGATGACCGGCTTCCCGGCGGCGTTCGACTTGGCGATTATCGACTTCTGCACTATGGGCACCTTTTCGAGCGGCGTCTCCACGCCGAGGTCGCCGCGCGCGACCATTATGCCGTCCACGGCCTCCAGTATGCCGTCTATGTTCTCGATCGCTCGGTTGTTCTCTATCTTGGCTACTATCGGCACGGTGCTCCCGCGCCCGGCGAGGAATTCCCTTACCTGCCTTACGTCCGCCGCGTTCCGGACGAACGACTGCGCCACGATATCGACGCCGTGGCGTATCCCGAATTCGAGGTCCTCGTGGTCCTTGTCCGTAAACGCCGGGACGTCGAGCGAGTGGAGCGGCACGTTGACGCCCTTTCTCGAGCTCAATTCGCCGCCCGCGGCAACGAGCGTTACAACGTCCGTCTCCGTCGTGGCCGTCACCCTTAGCTCTATCGACCCGTCGCTGAGGAGTATCGCGTCGCCTGGCTTAACCATCCGGGCAAACCCGGGGAATTCCACCGTAACTGCGCCGGGCTCTCCCGTGACGGTTCGCGTCGTGAGCGTGAACTCGTCGCCGGCCCTGAGCGTAAGCGGGTCGGGCTCGACCACTCCCACGCGTATCTTCTGGCCGGCCAGGTCCTGCATTATCGCGACGGGCTTTCCGAGCTCGGCCGAGACGCGCCTTATCACCCGGATACGCTCACTGTGCTCGTCGTGGGTCCCGTGCGAGAAGTTCAGCCTGGCGACGTTCATGCCCGACTGAACGAGCCCGGCTATAGTTTCAGGAAGGCTCGACGCCGGGCCTATAGTGCATATGATTTTGGTCTTGGTCATAACTGCCTCCATGCGCGGCTCATCGTCCATGCGGACGGACCGGGAGGGATAGGGGAACTGTTGTCGGGGAAAAGTATAACCGGCCCGGATGCGAAGACCGCCTTTGGCGGCGCGTCCGGTATTGGGGAGTGGTATTTACGGCGACGGGCGTTTTATTTGCCGGCGGCCGAAAGCTCGATAATGCGGGTTTTGGGGATCCTGTTCGGCTTTGCGGACAAGCACTCGTCGCAGTGGCCGTAGGCGCCGCTCATAAATTTCTTGCCCTGGAATTTCTCGGCAGTCCGCCACGTCGAGCAGCCCGGGCAGAAATGCCGTACTTTACGTAATTTCCTTTTGGTGAGTTCCATAAAATTACTCCGTTACAGATTCGTTAGATTTGCCGCAATAAAGTGCAATACTTGTGCCACTAACTATATAGGATAACTAAAAGCCGTAAGCCTCTGTAATTAAATGATAATGCAAATGCGTCCTCAATCCTTATGACGAAAATTGTACTGTCGACTGTTTGATTTTTTGCGCATTTGTGCCCATTATGGGCACACGATTTTCGCTGAAAGCTCGGCTTAACCGGTACGCTCTCACAGTAATTTATGCGTATCAGGAGGGGTGTACGGATTGACTTTCATTCCTCTCCGCCGCCTTGGAACCCTGACCGTATAACCCTGCTTCGGCATGGACGGCCGGCCCCCGGTGAATTACTATTTACGTATAACAGGAGCGGCGAAAATGGAAGAATTGCTTCCCGGCTTGTATCACTGGACGACATTTCACGAAGGCATCGGGCAGGACGTCCATTCGTATTACGTCTCCGACGCCGACCCGCCTTACCTCGTAGACCCGAGGGTTCCCGGCGAGGGCGTGGGCTGGTTCGAAGCCCGCGGCGCGCCCCGGAATGCATACCTCACGAACCGCCTCCACTACCGTCACTCGGGCCGCTTCGCGAAGCGCTACGGGCTTACGGTATGGTGCCACAGCGCGGGGATGCACGCCTTCACGAAGGGGCGGAAGGGCAGGCCGTTCGAGCACGGGGACGAGCTCCCGGGCGGCGTGCTGGCGCTCGAAGTCGGCGCTCTCTGCCCCGAGGAGACGGCGTTTTTCATCCCGCTCGGGAAGGGGGTCCTTTCTCTCGGCGATTCCGTGACGAACGACGGCGGGCTCTCGTTCGTCCCCGATTTCCTCATGGGCGACGATCCGGAGGAGGTAAAACGCGGGCTCGTGAAATCCTTCCGCGCAATATTGAAAGAGCGTTCGTTCGACGCCGTCTTGTTCGCGCACGGCGACCCGATCGCAAAGGGCGGGAAGAGGGAGCTCAAAAGATTCATCGGAGGGTTTTGAGTCTGGCGTCCATAGCCTTATGCGGAGGCCGGTCCGGCGTATGTCGTTGCGAATGCAACGATATTGTTCGTGCTCTCTGAAGACGCGCGAGCTATCCGGTTTGTCCCGGATCAGGGCGGTTTCGACGGGTTTTTTATACTCGGATAATTTCGCGGAACATATAGACAAATCGGGCGAATTATTACATAATTAAAATATAGAACATTATCAACGGGAGGTCATAATGAGCTATTTCATAGTTCCCGAAAAATGTGTCCTTTGCGATGCATGTCGTCCGGTTTGCCCCAGGAATGCGATCAGCGCAGCGGCGGTCGAAAAGACGTACATCATCGATCCCGACCTCTGCAACGATTGCCAGAATATCGCTCACGTTCGCTGCGTTCCGCAGTGTCCCGTCGACGCGATAGTCGCTTCCCGGCCGAACTAGGCGCCCGGCGTTTCCAGATCACGCGGCGAGAAAGGCCATCGCGCCTTGCCTTGCCTGCGTGAACATGCGGCACCTTTCCAGCGAGAGGGCGGGGTTTCCGTAAATCCGCCATCCGCACATTCCCCTGCATTCGAGGGGAAGGAGGCCCATGTATCCGAGCACGTCTTCGGCGGGATATCCGAGCGCGATTCCGATCTCGTGGGGAATCATGCCGCGCTCGTTCCATCTGCGCCCTATCTCAGCGAGGAATTCCTCGGGAGACATTTCGACGCTGTATCCGAGCTTGCCTTCTAGTATGCACGGCGGTACTGCCGTCAGGGCTTCGCGCACCTTCTTCCGCTTGTAGAATATGACCTTCGCCGATTCTTCGCTCCGGCAAAGGGGTAGGTAGGAGTAATTCCATTTCGCGGACAGGTCCGCGATAACCTTCATCTGCCCGTCGTAATCGAGGCCGCACTGGTCGCCGGGAATAGTCAGCAGCTCGCCTGCCTTGCCGCCGAATAAGACCCCGGCGATGTGGATGAAGAGCCACTTTTGAAACTCGGGCTCGGCGCCCGGGAGAGTCCTCAATTCCCTTTTCCAGTCGTGAAATCTTCGGGATATTTTCTGAACTGTTTCCAGCATTCCTTACCTCGGGGTTTACGGGAGGTTAAACCCCACTTTCCAGGATAATGATAATCATTATCAATGTATAATGCCATCCCTTGCATGTTCTGTCAAGAATATCAGGCAGCGAAAAATATGCTCTTCCCCACGCTCGAAGTTTGGGAGTATAATCAGGAGCGATGAACGGAAGATCGGGCCAAACCCTGAAAGCTCACGGGCCGGCCGGCGCTCTAAAGGCCGGCGTTCTCGTAGCGCTCCTGCTCCTGGCGTCGCTCGGCGCGGGCTGTGCGGAGACGGAAACGAGGGCGCATTCCGGCCAGCCCCGATTAAGGGGCGACACTTACGTTCAGACCATCCTCATATTCGGCCTCTCACGCCCGGACGGGAGCATCATTACGCAGGACGAGTGGCAGGCCTTCATGGACGCGTACATAGTCCCGCACTTCGGCGACGGGCTCACGATAATAGACACCGACGGGCACTGGATGATGCAGTCGGGGGAGCTCATAAAAGAGGACTCGCGGACGATACTCCTACTTTACGACGCCGCCTCGGCGCAGCAGGCCGACGCCGACATCGAGAGCATAAAAGCGGAGTATAAAGAGCTCTTCGACCAGGAGGCCGTCCTCCGAATCGACAGCGAAGCGGCCGTGTCGTTTTAACTCGATTCCAAGTGCCGAACGGATTTCGTCCGCGCCATTGATTTCATTTCGGCGCTGTTCTATCATTTGCAAATACAGGGGTAAAAACCGATGTGGGGGGGCAGGTTTATGTTCATCGCAAGGTGGCAGGTCGAGGCGCGTTTCGGTTACAAGCAGCAGGCTCTGGATTCCATGAAAAAATGGCTCGAAGAGGTCGGGTCCCGGATAGGCTGGAAGCCGGAAAAGACCAGGCTCATCACAGGCTCGATAGGTGCGAACGAGTCCACCATCGAGACGGAGATCAAGGTGAAGAGCTTAAAGGATCTCGAAGACGCCTGGGCCAAGCTCGGCAAGCTCAAGGATCACAAGAAATGGGGCAAGGAGTTCGAGAAGTACATAGTCTCGGGCACCGCCCGGTGGACAATTTACAGGATCGTAAACGACTGACGCGGGCACTGAGCCCGGAAGGGCCGTTCCGCTGACGACAGAATCCCCGAAGGAGGCCCCCGATGGCCCTCGTTAATCCCGTTATATTCGTGCCCGGCATCACGGCCACGTATCTCAAGGACGAGTATAAGCTCCCGCCGGACTTCGTCTGGACTGTGCTGACGAAGGAGTACGAAAAGGTTGCCCTCCATCCGGACGACCTCAGGTACGAGGTGCAGGAGCCGGCGCGGCTCCGCCCCGATCAGCTCTACGAGATAGCGTACAAGGAGCTCGTCGAGGAGCTCCGCTACAACCTCAGGAAACGCGAAGACCTGAAGGTGCCCGTCTATCCGTTCGGTTACGACTGGCGCATGAAGCTCGAAGACATCGAGGCGTCGCTCTCGGACTTCATCGAAGAGGTCATCGACAGGACGAAGCTTCTCAAGCACTACAACAAAGAGCGGTACGGCGACAAACCCAGGGTGAACCTCATAGGGCACTCGATGGGCGGGCTCATCGTCGCGGGTTATCTCAAATCGCACGGCGGCGGGCTCGTGGATAAGGTGGCCACGCTCGCGACTCCGTTTCAGGGCTCGTTCGAAGCGGTGATAAAGGTCACGACGGGCACGGCCAATCTGGGCACATCCGTTCCGTCCTCCCGCGAAAGGGAGTCGGCCCGCGTAACGCCGTCGCTCTACTACCTCGTCCCGAGCTTCAAGAACGGGCTCGACATACAGCCCGGCTCGGGCCTGCCTGACAATCTCTTCGACCCCGCCGTCTGGCAGCCGAGCATCGTGGGCTCCATAAAGGAATGGATAAAGCTGAAGGGCCTCCCTTCGGACAAGCCGCTCCAGCAGCGCGCGGAGGAGATATTCGCCATGATGCTCGGGTGGGGGAGGGCGCACAGGAAGAAGGTCGATTCCTTCAAGCTTTCGGACGCGGGCATGACGCCCGACAGGTGGCTCGCCGTAGTGGGGGTGAACACAGTCACGAGGGTGAAGCTCAGGGTCGAGAAAAGCGGCTCCTCGCCCGAGTTCAAACTGAGCTCGTCCGACCGCGCCGACCACTGGAACAAATTCAACACCCTGGACCCGCTCTGCCGCTTCACGGGCGACGGCACAGTGCCGTTCGAGGGGGCAGTGCCTAAATTCCTCGCCCCTGAAAACCTCGTCTGCGTCGCGCCGGCGGATTACGGGTACTGGGAGATAGGGGATAAGCTCATAAACTCTGTCGGGGGCTTCCACGGCATACTGCCGAACATGAACATGCTCCACAGGCTTTTGGTGAGGTTCCTGACCGGCGCTCCGGATTCGCGCGAGAACACGTGGGGCAGGCGCGCGCCGGGCGTTACGATAGAGGCGTGGAAACCGCCTCTTCCGCTCGCGGACAAGACGGACAAGTGAATGGATTGTCCGTCTTGAGATTCGGCCTCCCGCGTTTAATTAGACAACGATCTTAAATGCCACACCTTGACCGGCTCGGCCAGTATCTCCTTGTATGACTCGAATACTTTTTTTGTGTAGTGCTGACTGTAATGAAAATCGAGAGCGGATCGGCCGGTCCAGTTCTCGTAGAGGAAAAAACGGGTCCCGTCCTCTTCGTCCTCGAGCAGCTCGAATTTGAGACATCCCTCTTCTTCGAGCGTGCGCGGTATCAGGTCGAATAATTCCCTTTTGAAATCTTCCTGTTTCCCTTCTTTCACTTTGATGTGCGCAATGACTGTTAACATGTTTGCCGCTCCTGCGGGGACCGTTCCCGCCTTGTCTGTTATGATGTCGAATTCCGGTATTGTATGCGAAGGGCCGCCTGTTAATAAGCCGTACGGAGTCGACCTGTCTGCAGACGACGGCAACCGTCTTGACGTTATTTCTTACTCTTCTGGTTCCACTGGACGTTATATAGATCGAACCTCCTGTCCTTGAGGTTAAGCACAGTTCCGGCGTTACGGCTGGCGTGGAGGTTTTCGAGCTGAAGGTCGGCGAAGGCTATAGTCTCCGTGTTGGGCGGGGTCGTGGCCGCGATGCCGTCGCTCGCGAAGGGGAAGTCGCACGGCGTCAGGATGCAGCTCTCGGCGTAGTTTATGTCCATGTTCTCGACGTCCGGCAGGTTCCCTACCGTGCCCGACATAACGACGAAGCACTGGTTCTGGACTGCTATCGCCTGCGAGCAGTACCTCACCCTGAGATAGCTCTGCCGCTCGTCCGTACAGAACGGGACGAAGATTATCACCGCCCCCTGGTCGACTAGATAGCGCGCCGTCTCGGGGAATTCCGTATCGTAGCATATGAGCACGCCTATCAGCCCGCAGTCCGTCGGGATCGTGTGCAGCTCGTCGCCGCCCTTGATGTCCCACCAGTACTTTTCGTTCGGCGTCGGGTGGATCTTCTCCTGCGAGTGGATCGCACCGTCGCGGAGGAAGATGTACGAGATGTTGTGTATGTCGCCGTCCTGCATCTTCGTCGGGTGCGAGCCGCCGATGATGTTGATGTTGTAGGAGATCGCCATCTCCTGCATGAACTTCGTGTAGCGGTCGGTGTATTCCGTCAGGTGGTCTATGGATTCCTCGGGGCGCATTTTTTTCTTCGTCGCCGACAGGAGCGCGAGCGTGACGAGCTCGGGGAACACGACGAAGTCCGAGCCGTAGTCCGAAGCGATGTCGATGAAATATTCGAGCTGCCCCTCGAACTGCTTTTCGGAATCGACCTTACGCATCTGGAACTGCACCGTCGCCACGCGCACCGACCGCGGGAGACGCCCGCGCTTTTTCTTCTCCCTGGAGTGGTTCTCGACGGCCAGCGGGTTACGCCATATCATGTGGACGGCGTTGCCCATGGATTGGTGGTCGAACGGCAGGTAATCGTGCAGTATGCCCATCGGCTCGAAGTCGTTCGACAGGTGGAACATTATGACCTGGTCGCGTATCTTCCGCCCCTGGACAAGCCGGAGGTATTCCTCGGGGCTCCCGGCCTTCGCCGCCCGCCTCTGGTAGCCGGGCATACGGCCGCCGAAGACTATGCCCTTGAGCCCGAGCTCCTGGCAGAGCTTCCGCCGCTCGTCGTAGAGCCGAGTCCCGATGCGTAGCCCCCTGTATTCCGGATCGACGCAGACCTCCATGCCGTAGAGGTAGTCGCCGTCGGGGTCGTGCCGCGAGGCGAAACCGCCGCCGGTTATCTCCTTCCAGGTGTGGGGACGGAGACAGACGTCGCCGCTTATCATGAACGTCGAGCAGTAGCCGACGATCTTGCCCTCGTATTCGACGAGGAACTGCCCCTCGGGGAAGATCGAAATCTGCCCCCGGAGCATCCCCTCGGTCACGCCCGACGCGCCGTACACCTTCGCGCTCAGGGCGACGAGGGCCGGGATGTCCCTGAACTCGGCGAGGCGGGTGACGAGCTTGGCCTTACGCCTCTGTTTGTTGTGGCTCCCACCGCCGGGCCCGTTCGCCGCGGGCTTCTTATTTCCCCCCGGTTTTTTGTCTCCCTGATTATCCATGTACGGATTATTATACAGGCCGTGCGTCCGGCCCCTAAATGTTTTCCATGAATTCCAGTATGTGGCGCGCGATCCCGTCCGGCTTTTCCTCGGCAACGAAGCGCCCGGCGCTATGAAAGCCGGGTCGTTTTTGCAGCGATCGTCATTCCGTAAAGCTTATAAGCTCGGCGGACTCGTCTATCGCGAGCCCGATTCTGTCCACGTATACCTTCAAATCGGTCGACCTGTCGAGGGGGTTGCAGTCCTCGGCCGTGAGCGTATCGCTGAACATCCCCGCGGGCACGTCTATCTCCTCGCCGAACGCCAGGATCTCCGACTGGTCCTCGGCGATCCCCGGGGCGAACTCCTGCATGAACACCATGCCTATCCCGGGGTCTCCGGGCATCTGAATCCCCGGCAGGTTCCCGTCCTCTCCCGCGCGCCACGCCCCGTCGTGGGACACGATCTCGCCGTCCTCGTATATGTCCACGTCCTCGCCGAAGTAGCAGACGGTGCCGTCGGGGGCCTGCGCGTAGAAGTTCCTCGACTGCTCGACGAGTTCGTCGTCCTCGAATTCAGTCTCGACGAGCACCTGAGTGGTGACTCCCGCCACAACTTCGATCTCGTCGGGTACGGTCGTTTCCACGCGTACCAGTGTGCCTTCGTCGTCGATGCCCTCGAGCACCGTCTCGCTCCCGACGATTACGGGGAAGAACCCGTTATCTATTACCAGGGAAAAGGGCCCGCCTGTCTCGGGGTCGCAGACCTCTATGCCCGTGTTTATCTCGGGGCACGGCCCTCCGCCTCCACCGCCTCCTCCGTTACCCCCGCAACCGCCAACGGCAAAGAAAGCCACGGTTAATAACAATGATGCCGGCAATATTCTCTTAATCATGAAATACCTCCCCAAAGGCATTTTTTGATGCTCATGATGCGGAATAAATCCTGCGCAGAATTGCCGGAATGGCTATATGTGAATTGAAGTTCGATCGGTACCGATCCGAGAAATCCCCGCCCCGTTTACCATTTCCACATTAGGGATCTGTTTTAGTGGTAGATTAATAAAAATTATAACAAACTATCCCGTCATAGCAATCATAATCTGCTTACCCGGTTACCTGCCGGCGCGGCTGGCGGCAATTGCGATTTCGCTGCTACTTTGACCTCAAGCGGGCGTGGCCCGCACACG
>JRYD01001973.1_pt1 | contig 11359 bp, 12 predicted proteins | sample 235311 | NCBI WGS metagenome assembly JRYD01 (sample SAMN03074213, study PRJNA261472) | activated sludge metagenome | biome: Common Effluent Treatment Plant; feature: Wastewater; material: Activated sludge; isolation source: activated biomass in a lab-scale reactor treating industrial wastewater at... | reverse complement strand
CCCTTATCTCCACCTCGTCGCTGGGTATGACCATGCCTATGCTGCCGGGCTTCGGGCGGGAGAGGGGGTTCACCGTTATGAGCGGCGACGCCTCGGAGAGCCCGTAGCCCTGTATCACGTCGATGCCGTATTCCGAAAGGCCCGACGACACCCAATCCGGGAGTGCGGCCCCTCCCGAGACTATCATGCGTATCCGGTCGAGGCCGAGGCTCTTTCGTATCCTGCGCTGGAGGACCTGCCGGGGTATGAGCCCGGCCGCTATGCGCTTGAGCCCGGTCTGCTGGGCTATCTCTCTCCGGATTCTGAGGTAGAGCTTTTCGAGGATGAGCGGCGCGGTCAGCCAAATAGTAGGCCGGGCGGAGAGCATGTCTTCGAGTAGCTCTCTAGGCTTGAGCCCGCGCGCGTAGAATACGCTCATGCCGCTTCCGAATGTCGTAATCAGCCCGCCTGTGCATTCGTACGAATGATGGATCGGGAGTATGGAAAATGCCCTGTCGGTGGGGAAGTACTCTATCGTCCTGTGTATGTCGTCGACGTTCGAGATGATGTTCCCGTGTGTGAGCATGACGCCCTTGGGGTCGCCCATGGTTCCGGAGGTGAAGAGTATTTCGAGAAGGTCGCCGCGGGTGACGTTCTCAATTGCCGCCCCGTGCGCGTACTTCCCTGACAGGCCTTCTATGCATTCCATCGGGATCACGTGCCTGAGGCCCGGGAGCTCGTGTCTTACGGCTTCTATCCCTGCCGTGAACCCTCCCGAGGCTATGAGGGCCTTACACGAAGAGAACGACATTATGAATTTGTGGCTCTCGATGGGGGCCCTCGCGTCGAGCGGCACGGCCACGGCGCCGATCCACGCCAGGGCGAAGAGGGACATTCCCCACTCGGGTCTGTTCTCGCCGAGTATGGCGACGTGGTCTCCCTTTTCTATGCCGAGGTCTTTAAGGCGCCTCGCGAGCTTCGTGACGAGCTCGAAGACCCTCGCGTATGTAATCTCCGAAACCCTGCCCCCGGCCGCGGGCACGGCGTATGCCGTGCGTTCGGGATACATGTCCACGCTCCTGCCGATGAGCTCGGGGAGGATATCTATACCGAGGCTGTCTCTAAGCACGGGGGCTTTTCGGGCGGGTCTCGTGTATTTATTCATCGTTGTCAGAATATCGTCATTTTCTGAAAATGAAAAACGCCCCGGCGACGAGGAACGCGAACCCGACGAGATAATTCCATCTGAACTGCTCGTTCAGGTAGAGGACGCTGAAGACCGAAAAGACGGTGAGCGAGATTATCTCCTGTATGGTTTTGAGCTCGACGCCCGAAAACTGACCGTAACCGAGCCTGTTGGCCGGGACCTGAAAGCAGTATTCGGGGAGGGCTATGAGCCAGCTCACGATTATCACGGTCCAAAGCGGGAAGCTCGTGTATTTGAGGTGTCCGTACCAGGCAACGGTCATAAAGATATTGGAAAGCACAAGCAGAAATACTGTTATCACGCTCTCTCGGCTCCTTGCCCCTGGACCCCTCGTTATTTGCCCGACAGGGCGGAGCATATGAATTATATAAGTCGCCGAAATCGAATCCAAGAACATGAAAAAAATTGCCCGGGGGTGCCGCAGCTGAAAACCTGACGGGGGATGTGAGGCATAGCTGCAAGTTTAAAATAAACCGGCCAATGGTCTTAAATCACTCGATAAATAGCGAAATATCGCTTGACATAACGGTGAAAAAAATTTATACCTCGTGTATAAAGTACCGTTATTAAACGAAATGGAGGGATGGTTAAATGATCAGACATAAGGGATGCACAAGGCTCGCCGCATGGTTGGTTGTCGCGGCGATATTTTTACTTAGCCCTGTTTCGGGCATGGAAGCGCGGGCGCAGTCCGAAGAGGCCTCCACCGGGGGCGGCGGAGTTCTGTTCATACTGGACGGCTCGGGCAGCATGGCCGGGCAGATAGACGGGAAGCCCAAGATGGATATCGCCAGGGAAGTCATGATAAACGCGATAAAGGGGCTCCCGGACGACGTGAACATTGGGCTTGAGGTTTACGGGCACAGGAGCAAGGGCGACTGCGACGACATCGAGACGCTGGCCGAGGTCGGGCCGACGGATAAAGCGGCTCTCATAGAGAAAATAAATTCGATAAAGCCGATGGGCAAAACCCCCATAACCAAATCGTTCGAGATAGCGGGCGAGAAGCTCGCCGCAATGGAGGACGAGACGACAGTCGTTCTCGTAAGCGACGGCGAGGAGACATGCGAGGGCGACCCGTGCGCGCTGGTGAAGAGCTTAAAAGAGAAGGGCATTAATGTTAAGGTGCACGTCGTCGGGTTCGACGTCGGCGACAAGGAGAAGGAGCAGCTGAGCTGCATAGCCGAGGCTGGCGGAGGGAAGTATTTCGCCGCCGACAGCACCGCCCAGCTCGAAGAGGCGCTGGCCGAGGTGGAGCAGGAGGTCGTGGTAAAGAAAGTGGTAGAGGAGCCGAAGGATAATATCCTTCCGACGGGCGGCGACAAGACGGACAGCGCCGTCGCGCTCGAGCCCGGAGATTATGTGACCGGCCACGGGATAGGAAAGGACGCCCATGAATACTTCGCCGTAACGGTGAAGCCCGGCCAGACGCTGAGTGTCACGTTCAGGACTTCGGACGACGGCAATGGTTACGCCGGGGCGGCGATTTTCGACCAGGGAGGGAACCAGCTCCTTAAGGACGCCATCATCGGCGGCAAGAGCGTTCAGAAGACGATAAGCTGGATGGCGGCCTCGGGAGAGGATGAGTATACCTATTACGTCAGCGCCGGGAACGAATACGATACTATCGACGAGGGCACTTCCTATTCGATAAAGATCGATGACAATTTCGACATCGGCAGCGGGAAGGATGCCGGCGCCACGTTCGACGATACGCTGGACATAGAGCCGGGGAAGCATACGGGTTATCTATCGGGCCCGTGGGGCAGCGACGAGAAGGACTATTACACGATCCCTATGACCGCGGAGCAGAAGCTCAGCATAAAGCTTACCCCAGAGACCGAAACCGGGTTCAGGATAACGATTTTCGATCAGGACCGGGTTAGGAAGGTGCAGAAGGGCTCGGCCAACGCCGGCGCGATAGTGAGGCTCGAGTGGGCAGCGCCGGAGGACCAGGAAGTCGTATATATACTAGTCGAGCCGGGCGCTTCACCGTCCAGGACTTCGGCCAACAAGTACGACTTCGACCTCAAGGTCGAATAGCACGCGGACAGCGTCCGCAGGCAATCGGCGTGGCGGAGGCGGTGCGGTAATAGCCCCCGGTGCGGGTGGCGCGATATAGTTCGGTCCGCCGCTTCGTCGTAAAGCGTGCAGGAAATCGAAGTAGCGGCGTGCCGCCGAGCGTGCTGGAAATCGGCAGGCTAAAAACACTTGAGCATAGCATTTAACTCCCCTCATTCCCTTCCCAGGGAATGGGGGGCGCACCACGTGCNNGAGCACTTCGAGCACGCCGGGAAAGGCGGGGATTATGTAATCGGGCTCGGGGTCGAGCCCCGCCGGGCTTTCGTTACGGCTGTTGAGCCAGACGGAGTCCATGCCGGCGTTCTTCGACCCGGCGACGTCGGCGTGGAAGTTGTCGCCGGTAAAGAGCGAGGCGCCGGGCTCGGCGCCCATTACTTTAAGAGCGTCCTCGAATATAACCGGGCTAGGCTTCCTCCAGCCGACCTCCTCGGATATGATCACCCTTTCGAAGAATCTCGTGAGGCCGAAATTCTCTATGAGGGAATAGGCCGTCGGGGCATAGTCGAAGTTGGACACAATAGCCATTCTGTACTTTGCGTCTTTCAGGGCCGAAAGCGCCGATTCGTTTTCGGGCGGGAACGAGACGGCCGAGGCAAGCCCGTTCATGTGGGCCTTTACCATGTCGTCGGCAAGGGCAGCGGCTTCCTCGCCACCGGGCAGATCCATCTTCGAGAGCATCATAAGGAACCTGTCGCGGTTGGGGTATTCCCTGTTCTCTGCGAGCTTTAAATCCTGAAACTCCCTGTAGCTCGATATGAAGTGGTCGTAGAACTCAGGGAATGGCACATCCGGGTAGAGCTTTTGGAATACCGCGAATACTTCTTTGCTCGTCGTCCTGGCCCGTACGCCGCTTAGCTCGATTAGAGGCAGGTTCGTAAAGCTGAAGTTTATGACCGTGTCGAAGAGGTCGAAGAAAAGCACGTCGTATTTTTTCATGAAATCACCGTCTGCAGTCCGTGGATATCTGTGCGGCCTTTAATCCTCTCCGGCCCTTTCGAGTATGACCTCTATAATCTTGCCGTGCACACCTAGGGGTTCGGTGACACGGTAGGCGACGCCGGGATGCTTGTCCGCCGCCGCTTTTACCATTGCCGGTATGTCCTTTGTGGAATGCCTCCCCGGCGAGAGGAAGTAGGGGTGGACCACGACGCTCACGGCGCCTTCCTCGACGCATGCGTCGAAGGCCTGTTCTATTGTGGGCTCGGTCAGCTCCATGTGGCAGTATTTCACTATATCGAAGCCGCTTTCCTTCGACTCCACGAGACGGGCGACCTCGGCCAGCATGTCGTTGGCTTCGCCTACGGTGCTCCCGTGATCCACGATTATGAGCGCTTTTCTGTTCATTTTTCCTTCAGGGGATAGGGGCGCTGCCTGGACGGATACGCGGCGCGGCCGTTACCCGCCGTTTACGGTGTTGAGCCTGACGGCTTCGAGCACTATCTCGGCGGCCCGGTAGAATTCTTCGAGCACGAGATGCTCGTTCACGGTGTGGAGCTCGTACATGCCCGTCCCGAGGTTTACGCACTCAACGCCCATTTTGTTAAAGAAATTTGCGTCGCATCCGCCGCCGCTCGTGTGGGGGGTTATCGAGTACCCGAGGTTACTCACAGCGCCGGTCACGAGCCTGGCCGGGACAGACGTGACGGGGACGTCCATCCTGTCGTAGGTTCTCTCGATCTTCTCGTCGAGCCTCGCGGTGTATGTGATGCCGTCGGCCGAAAGGTCGTCGTGCAGCGTGACCTCGTACTTGGAAACCGTATCGTGAAAACACCCTCTCATGTGGCTGACCTGGAAATCGAGCTTCTCTTCGCTGTGGCTACGGGCCTCTCCTACGACGTGTACGAGATTGGGGACTATATTCGTCGCCCGGCCGCCTTCGATTATCCCGATATTAGCGGTCGTGATGTCGTCTATCCTCCCGAGCCTCATCTGCGCTATGGCGCGGCTCGCGATCTCTATGGCGCTTATGCCGTCTTCGGGACAGAGCCCGGCGTGCGCCTCGAGCCCGTGGACGAAGAATTCCATCTTCGCGGCCGAGGGACACTTGAGCACGAGCCTCGCCGGGGTGCTGCTGTCGAGGACTATTCCGTGCTTCGATCTGAATTTATTTATGTCTATGTGTTTTGCCCCGAGAAGGCCTATTTCCTCGCATATCGTAAAAGCGATCTCTATGTCGCCGTGGGGAATGTTCTTTTCCTTGAGCGTCCTCAGAACCTCGACGATGACGGCGAGCCCGCTCTTGTCGTCACTTCCGAGGATGGTCGTCCCGTCGCTCTTCATTACGCCGTTCTCGACGCGTGGTTTTATTCCCTCGCCCGGCCCGACGGTGTCCATGTGAGCCGAGAGAAGGAGGGGAGGGGCCCCGCTCTTGTTGCCCTCCAGCCTGACTATCAGGTTGCCGACGTTTCCGCCGACCATTTCCGCGGCATCGTCGTAGAAGCATTCGGCGCCGAGCTCCTTCATTTCCTTTTCGAGCCTGAGCGCGACCTCCCTTTCCATCCTGGAAAGGCTGTCGATCCTGATGAGCTCCATTGCGTGCTCTGTCATCCTGTTTTTGTCTATCATGGTTTTTTCCCGGTTGTTTTGGCTGTAGTCAGTATAACTCAAGCGCCGTTACTTTAGAAACGCCCCGCGCAACAGGCGCAGCTGTGGAGGAGAAGTTTACACTCACGGAATTGGGGACGAAAAGGCACAAAACACCCCATGGCAAAACCGCTTATGCGATTTTGCCGTTAATAGTGATGACTTGTCCGCAGGCAGTCTGAAACGCTCTAGGCTTCTTTGACTATGCTTTTAAGAGTCTCTATCACACTGTAGATGCCGGGCTTGTGGAGGGAATAAATCCTGTTCTGTCTGATCTTCTGCTCTGTGATGAGTCCTGCTTCCTTGAGTATCTTCAAATGATTTGAAACTGTAGGCTGCGAGATAGAAAATCTGCGTGCTATATCGCCGGCAGATGCGTCGTGCTCGCCTAGTATGGCAAGAATCGTACGCCTGCGTTCGTCGCTCAATGCTTTAAAGCTGCATCCCATATATACATCCCCCTCTTAATTCCGGATTGGCTAAATTAGAAATTATTCTAATTTATAGCTCGAAGGAAATCAAATTCCCAGTTCTCGGCTCGCATGTATATGCCACAATCTCACGCCCCTGTCAATAAAGCGGGAAAAGCATTTCCAGAAGTTTTGGTTCGTACAAGACTGGCGTGCCGAGGGACGGATCGCGCCCGTCGTCAGGGCTTCGTTATGGCGGCGTCAACGGACAATAGCCCTCCGCCCCTAATGAGGACGACGAGAGCGAGCCCCATGGCAAGGATGTGGAACTCGAATCCTTCCCCTGCCTGTGTCCCCGCCCAATTCATGAAGAATCCGAATTTTATGTGCACGGTTAAAATGGCCCCGAGCATGATGATGGTGATCCCGAGTGCGGCCAGGCGGCTGAGAAAGCCGACTATAAGCCCCAGGGCCCCGAAGGCTTCGCCAATGATAATGAGAACTGCGAGAAAGGCCGGCAGCCCGCTGCTGACGAAATAATCGACAGTTGCCGTAAAGCCGGCACCGCCGAACATTCCGAGCAGTTTTTGAAGTCCGTGAGGAAGTATCACGATACCCAGTGCAAGCCTCGCGACGAGAGCGCTTGCATCGTTGCTGTCCGTCCGAAATATCGCCCCCAGCATAAGTGCCTCCACGAAAGCAGTTCTTTTTACAGTCTATATTATTTCTACGTTTATATTCAAGTGCGGGATTTCTCGGAATACCTTTAGTGGAACCATCGTTCGCAGGTGCATCGAAACCATCATTTTTCTCTCGACCTCTCACTCCCCCGAGTACGGAAACGAAAGGAACCTGAGAATGGGGGAGGGCGGGGCGAAGTTTATTTTATCTCTGAAGTAAGGACATTTTCTTCCGGTGTATGTATAGATGATATTGCATATTTTACATATGTTATATATCTCTCATTGCCTTTATAACCCGCCGCTGCGCAGCACCTCATCCATTTCCTGAAGATCTCCTCAAATGCGGCTTTAGGGTAGCTAACGTAGAACTTTAGAGGTATGCATAATATCATAAAACACATTAAAGAGGTGTTCTAATATGCTGCTATAGCATCATAAAATAACTTAAGTGTTATAGTTAACTGTTTTTGCGCTTCTTTATGTTTGAATATTTGCCGGTTTTGATTTTAAAGACGGAAAACAGGTCCTCGGAATAACTCTCTGTAATCAAAGAATAAGTGCCCCTTAATGTAAAGTATAGGTTTTGCGAAAAACTTAAAGGAAAAATCGGCCCAAAACAGCCGGAAAAGCATAGAACATATATCCGGGCTATAATTACATCCTCAATCAACCCCATATTGGAGCTATAAAGTATATATATTTTATCTTTAACGGCGCATATATAACGGGTATTTCCCATAGAGAAAATCGCCTGTTCCGGGGCTCCGGGCAGTTATCTGTATGGAGAGTTATAAAGGTTTTTCGAGGCTTGAAAGGGCGCTCTCTTCTATGCGTATACGTCTTCTGAGAGCGAGCAGGTTAAGCACGGTGAATACCGACGCCGTGATGTAGCACGAGAAGATAAGAGGCGCGGCCGCTATTTCTATCACAACCGATACGTAGTTTGGATGCCTGAGGTATTTGTAGGGGCCCTTCGTAACGAGCCTCTCGCCGGGCACTATCAGAATCCTCGTATTCCAGAATTTCCCGAGGCTCCGTATGGCCCAGTACCGAAGGAGCTGAGCAGCGACGAAAACGCATACGAGCGGGAGCCAGTAGGGCGAGAGCGACCTTCCAAGGAGGAAGTACTCGGCGGTGAAGGATACGAGGAACGCCGTGTGCATGAGGACGATGACTTTATAGCCCCCGGCGTCGTATTCGACGGCCCCTTCGCTGCGTACGGTCCTCTCGTTTCTCTTTGCGAGCATGAGCTCGCTCAGACGCTGGAGAACTATGAGTGTGAGAAAGAGGAGGAATATCTTCATGCGGATTCGAACAGGACGAGCTCGGAGCTGAACCCGGGGCCGAGGGCCGAGATTATGCCGTGCTCTTTTTCTCCGAAGTCGTTGCCTTCGATGACCTCTTTTAATACGTACAGCACTGTAGGGGACGACATGTTGCCGTGCTCGCGGAGGACCTTCCTCGAATAGTTGAATGCGCCTTCCCCCAGCCCCAGCGCCGACTCGTATTCGCTGAGCACCCTGGGCCCGCCCGGATGGACGGCGAAGTGCCGGAGGCCGGAAACCGGAAAGCCGCTCGCGCCCAGGAGCTCGTCTATATTCTCCCTGATCCTTTCTCTGACGATGTTCGGTATTTCCTTGCTGAATATGGCCCGGAGGCCGTCGTCCACAACCTCCCAGCCCATTATGTCCAGCGTGTCGGGCCAGGTGGTAGAAAGGGTGCGGGTCATGCGCAGCCTGGCTTTTTCGTAAAGCCTGTGCTTCTCGCCCGCCACGAGCACGGCCGCCGCCCCGTCGGAAAAAAGGGCGAGCGAGACGACGTTACTCTTCGAGTAATCGTCGTCGTGAAAGGCGAGGCTGCACATCTCGGCCGCTACGAGGAGGACTGCGCTTTCGGGATAAGCCCTTGCGTATTCGAACGCCCTGCTCATGCCCGCGGCTCCGCCGGCGCATCCGAGCCCCCAGACAGGGGTTCGCCTGACGTGCCTGTCGAGACCGAGCCGGTTCAGTATGAGCGCGTCGGCCGAGGGGGCGGAGATGCCGGTGCTGGTCACGAAGATTATGTGATCGAAGTCGCCGTAGTCGGCCCCGGCGCTTTCGATGCATGCTTCTATCGCCGGGATCGACAGAGCGGCTACGTTCCCGGCGTAGGCTATCGATCTTTCCTTAAAGCTCTTGGGCGTTTCGAACCATTCGGCCGAATTTATAAAGTGGCGGGAATCTATGAGGGAGTTCTCGAAAACGTCGAGAAGCCTTCCGAAATCCCGGCCCTTTTTCAGAAAGAGTGCGCGCGCAAGCTTCTTGAGCTCCGCCTGTGAGTACGCATGCGGAGCGTCCGAGGTGCCTGCAGATACTATTCCGGGCATAACACTTCTCCGGGGTCAGCCGAGCTGGTCCCGTCCGGCAGCTTCGGCTGCTCTCGCGGGCCTTAAAGTTAAAAGGCCGCTTCCGGGAGCTCGTACCGGAAACGGCCTATGGTCGATTGAACTTAGATTGAAAGCTGTACAACGAACGCATCTTTCGCGACGCGCTGGTCTTCCGGCCGTCAAGCTCTCAGGTTGTGGCTGTCTTTTCCTGTCAGCGAGGTGAGAAAGAACTTCATGTTGTCTATCTTCTCGCTGTTCAAGGAATATAACCGGTTTTGTCTGACCTTACGCTCGTTGACAATATCGGCTTCCTTCAAAATCTTGAGATGATTCGAAATGGCGGGCTTGGATATATCGAATTTGCTTGCGATATCTCCCGCTGCGCTCTCGCCCTCGCTTAAAAATTCGAGGATCTTCCTTCTTGTATCATCAGCTATAGCTTTATACGGGCAACCCATTACAATTACCTCCTTACTAAATTTAAAGATTTTATGTTCAGTATTAATTTACCTAATATTGGCAGCGGGAGCCAGCGAAATTTTCATTTCGGTATATTAAATAACTTTTATTGTATATAGACACATCTAACCCGTCTCATCTATTCGAAAAAATAAAATTTTTCGGTAAAATCGCGTTTGGCTCCACGGGCTTACAATTACGTGTCTGTGTGCTAAGATTAGATAATCCGTTGTGCTATTAAATAATATATAGAGCGAAGGAGCGTATAACAATTGAAATTTATAATCGGAAAGGAAAACATAAAGAAAGTTAAAGCAGATGCTCTCGTCCTGGGGATGTTAAAGGGCGAGGGGCTGTCGGGGGAGTTGAAGGAAATCGATAAAGCCCTGGGCGGCGAGCTCAAAACGATGATCGAGTCGGAGAAATTCGACGCAGAGGCGGGGAAGGCCGTCCTTCTGGGCTCGACCTTCGGGCGGATCGGTTCGAAACGCGTTCTCGTAGTCGGACTCGGCGAGAAGCGCGGTTTGGGCGGGGTTACTTTAAGAAAAGCGGGGATCGTATCGGCCAAGAGGCTCAGGAAATCATCGGCGTCGATAGCCTTCAGCCCGAGGTTCTCGAACAAATCTGGGTATGTGAGGGCGCTTTCGGAGGGCCTCTACCTGGGCGCATACGAGTTTGGTAAGTACAAGACGAACGGCGACGACGGCGGCAAGCTGTCGGACATTATTCTCTCGTCGGACGGTCTCACCGAAAGGCGGCTCGCCACGGAGACCGGGCTTGCAAGGGCTGTCGGGGAATCGACGAATCTCGTGCGTGACCTCGTGAACGAGCCCCCGGTTTACATGACCCCGACGAAGCTCGCAGAGACCGCAGAGGGCATAGCCGAAGAGGGCGGCCTCAAGTGCGAGATATTCGGCCCGGAGGAGATAGACAGGCGCGGCATGCGGGGCATACAGGCCGTCACGAGCGGGAGCGACCAGGAGCCGAGGTTTATTCATCTTACATACGAGCCCTCTAAAAAACCGGCGAAGACCATAGCCATAGTAGGGAAGGGGATTACGTTCGATTCGGGCGGCCTTTGCATAAAGCCCGCGGACAGCATGCGCACGATGAAGATGGACATGGCCGGCGCCGCGGCGGTGCTCGGGGTGATGAAGGCCCTCCCGGCCTTAAAGCCGGGCGTCAGGGTTCACGGCCTCATAGCGTCGTGCGAGAACATGACCGGCCCCAGGGCATATAAGCCGGATGACGTCATCAAGGCGTATAACGGAAAGACGATAGAGGTTATAAACACCGACGCCGAGGGGAGGGTGGTTCTGTCGGACGCGCTGTCATACGCCGCCGAGCTGAAAGTGGCCGAAATCGTGGACATGGCGACCCTGACGGGGGCCTGCATCGTGGGCCTCGGCCTTTATACGGCCGGTCTCATGAGCAACGACCCCAAGCTCGCGGCGAAGATCCTCGAGGCTTCGAGGGAGGCCGGCGAGAAGATATGGGAGCTTCCGCTGGACGATGAGCTAAGGCCGGAGATAAAGAGCGACGTCGCCGACATAAAGAACGCCGGCAGCAGGTGGGGCGGCGCGATAACGGC
>JRYD01008226.1_pt1 | contig 11373 bp, 10 predicted proteins | sample 235311 | NCBI WGS metagenome assembly JRYD01 (sample SAMN03074213, study PRJNA261472) | activated sludge metagenome | biome: Common Effluent Treatment Plant; feature: Wastewater; material: Activated sludge; isolation source: activated biomass in a lab-scale reactor treating industrial wastewater at... | reverse complement strand
TCGGCCGGCCACCAGTCCTGGGAATTGGTCATAAGATCGAAAATGTCTTTTTTTACTGCGTCGAGATCGAGTGTCTTGAATTCCTCTCTGTAGTTGAACTCCCCGCCCATCGGGTTGGACGAGGGGGAGTGCTGGCGCAGGATGTTGAGCCGGAGCATGTTCGGCCACCATTCCCTGTTCGAGGTGCCGCCCCCTGCGCTGTGCTTGGACATTCCGCCCGAGAACGGACACTTGCCGGCGCTTTCGGTATTCATATCCCCTATAACTGCGTCGTGAGCTGTCGATGACGTATTTTTCTCACTCATTTTTTGTTGCCTCCTCTTTGAATGCTTGCTGTCAAAATAATAGTATGAACGTTTGAACCTATAGCCGTCAAATATTATTTGTCTATGCGTCGGATAGGCAAAGCCTATACTAATCCGCCTCCAGAGTGTAAAATATTACGAGCCTAAGGTTAGGGGATACTCCGTAACCGGGGAGAATGCCTAATGGAGCTTCATCAGCTTAGATACTTCGTCGCAGTCGCCGAGTCGGGCGGGTTCAGCAAGGCCGCGCGGAGGTGCTACGTCGCCCAGCCCTCGCTCAGCCAGCAGATAATAAAGCTGGAGCAGGAGCTCGGGCAGAGGCTTTTCGAAAGGCTAGGCAGGCGCATTGCGCTGACCGAGGCCGGTAGGGCGCTTTTGCCGCGTGCGAGACTCGTTCTCGGCGAGGCCGGGAATATAAAATCGGCCATAGTAGAGGACGTGGCCGCAGGGGTCGGCACACTTTCCGCGGGGCTCATCCCTACGATCGCCCCTTATCTCCTGCCCGGTGCGCTCAAGAGGTTCTACGCCGGATACCCGCGCGCACGCATATCGCTTCAGGAAAATCTCACGGACATGTTGGTGAGGGGCATAATAGACCTCGAAATCGAGGTCGCCATCATGAGCCTGCCGATAGAAAACAACCTGATCACGACGGAGCCTCTGTTCGACGACCCGCTTTACCTTGCGCTCTCGCCGGGCCACGAGCTCCTTAAAATGCGCGAGATAAGGGCGAAGGACCTGAGGAACGTCCCCTTCATAGCTCTGGAGGAGGACCACTGCCTCGGCGAGCAGATAAATAACTTCTGTTACGAGAGGCAGATAAACCCCGAGGTCGTATGCAGGACGTGGAACCTTTCGACGATACAGCACTGCGTTTCCTTCGGAAACGGCGTCTCGCTCGTGCCGCTTATGATGGTGCTTACGGACACATCGAACACCTGCGTATACAGGCCGATAAAGGGCCGGTCGCCGAAGAGGACTGTCGTTGCGGCGTGGCACAGGGACAGAAGACCTTCCCGGCTGGCCCGCGAATTCATAGGGATGGTGAAGGACGAGTATGCCTCGCTCCTCGAAAGGGCGAAAAAAATATAGTCCAGCGCGGTTCTCCGGCCCTGTTAAGACCGGGCTCCGCTTGTGTAAACTAAATTACATCTGTATACAGGCATGGCCGGTATGAAAAAAGCATATCTCGACTACAATGCAACGACCCCAGTCGACCCGCGCGTGCTCGAAGCGATGATGCCGTACTTCAAAGACAGGTTCGGGAACCCTTCGAGCATCCACGCGTTCGGGGGCGCCGCCAAGGCAGCGCTCGACGAGGCGCGGGAGAAGGTGGCCGCCCTCCTCGGGGCAGGGGCGAGGGAGATACTCTTTACCTCCGGCGGGAGCGAGAGCAATAACCTCGCCATAAAAGGCGCCGCGTTCGCCGAGGGCGGGCGCGGAGGGAAGCACTTCGTGACGACGAAGGTAGAGCACGATTCCACGCTCGAAGCGTTCATGTACCTGGAGTCGCGCGGGTTTAAGGTGACGTACCTCGGCGTGGATAAATACGGTCTTATCGATCTAGACGAGCTGCGTGACGCCGTCACCGGCGAGACGAGGCTCGTCTCCGTAATCTATGCGAATAACGAGACCGGGGTTGTGATGCCCGTGGAGGCGATGGCCGCGATAGTAAAGGAAAGGGGTGCGCTCTTTCACGTGGACGCCGTGCAGGCAGCGGGGAAGCTGGGCATCGACTTGAAAAGGATCCAGGCGGATATGGTCTCCATATCGTCCCACAAATTCTACGGCCCCAAGGGCGCGGGGGCGCTGTTCGTGAGGGAGGGGCTTGCGAGGCGGCTCACTCTCGCGCCGCTCATTCACGGCGGCGGGCAGGAGAGGGGGCTCAGGTCGGGTACCGAAAACGTCCCCGCGATTGCCGGGCTCGGGAAGGCCGCGGAGCTCGCCCTCGCCGAGCTCGACCAGGACAGGGAAAGGGTGGGGCGGCTCAGGGACGAGCTCCTCGCACGCATATCCTCAGGCGCGGGCGGCGTCGCGGTGAACGGCGCGCCGGACAGCATGGTCCGGAACACGCTCAATTTGTCGTTCGAAGGCGTTCACGGCGGCTCGCTCGCCATGGCGCTCGACCTCGAAGGCATAGCCGTCTCGACGGGCTCTGCGTGCTCGGAGGGGAACGTCGATCCCTCGCACGTTCTACTCGCCATGGGGCGCAGCAGGAAAGAGGCTCACTCGTCCGTAAGGTTCAGCCTCGGAAGGTTCACCACAGAAGAAGAGATAGAACACGCCGCCTCGGCGGTCGTTTCGGCCGTAAAGAGGATAAGAGGGCTCAAGGGAACGGGCTCTTAAGCTGCGCTCAGGGGAAGAGGGGCGGAATCTCGAGCCCGGTCGATTCCTCGAAACCCATCATGATGTTCATATTCTGAACGGCGACGCCGGAGGCCCCCTTAACGAGGTTGTCGATCACGGACACGATTATGGCCGACTTCGATTCGGGGTCGGCCTTTATGCCTATGTCGCAGAAATTGGAGCCCTTCACCTGAGACGTGGACGGATAGACCTTCTCGGGGGAAATCCTGACGAACCTTTCGTTCTCGTAGTGCTTTCCGTAGATATCCAGAAGCTCGGCCGTCGTCATCGACTTGTTGAGCCTGACGTATATCGTCGAGAGTATGCCCCTGTCCATGGGGATGAGGTGCGGCACGAACTGTACCTTGAGGTCGATTCCGGAATATTCCCTAATCACCTCTTCTATCTCGGGCATGTGCCTGTGCTCGCCGACTTTATAGGCCTTGAGCCCATCGTTGACCTCGCAGAAATGCGTGTCGAGGGAGGGGTTTCTGCCCGCGCCGGACACGCCGGATTTCGAGTCGGCGATAACGAGCCCGGGCTCCAGCAGCTGCTCCCAGGCGAGCGGAAGGAGGCCGAGGATGACGGACGTCGGGTAGCAGCCCGGGTTCGCCACGATCTTCGCGGATTTGAGCCGCTCGCGGTTTATCTCGGGGATGCCGTATACGGCTTCGGGGATGAGCCCGGGGTGCGGGTGCTCGCCGTACCAGACGGTGTAGACCTTGTGGCTCAGCCTGAAGTCGGCCCCGAGGTCTATTATCTTTACGTCCCTTTTGTAAAGCTCCCCTACGACCTTCGCCGACGCTCCATGGGGAAGCGCAAGGAAGACGACGTCGATATCTTCCGGGAGAGTCTCCGGATCGAGGGGTTTAAGCTCGAGATCGCAGAACCCGGAAAGGTGCGGAAAGACGTCGGATATTCTCTTCCCGGCGTGCTTGTCCGCAGTTAAATGTGCAATGTCTACAGAGGGATGCGTGAGGAGGAACCTGAGCAGGTCGCTCCCCGTATAACCGCTGGCCCCCAGTATCGCGACTCTTATTTTCCGCATAGGGATTGAAAATATACGGTAAAATTGTCAAATACAAGTTTGGGGGGAGAATTTTCCTTCGCTGATGCGCAGAGGAAGGCCCCCGGGAGCCCGTGCAATACCTTGACGCGCATTATTTGTAAAGGTAATTTTTAGAGGATTTTCTTCAAATTAAATAACATTACTAGTAATTGGAGGGATTAGATGTCTATCAAGGTTGGGATTAACGGATTCGGACGAATCGGGAGACACGTTCTACGCATAGGGCTCGAAAGGGAAGGGCTCGAATTCGTAGGCATTAATGATATATCCGATTCCACAACGCTTGCCCACCTTTTTAAATACGATTCCGTATTCGGTCCATATAAAGGAGATGTAAAATCCGAAAACGGACATATAATTGTAGATGGAAAGGCTATAAGGGTATTTACGGAGAGGGATCCGAAGAATATACCGTGGCAGGATACAGGGGCCGAGATCATAGCAGAAGCCAGCGGGATTTTCCGTTCGAAGGAAGCCGCGGGCGCGCACCTCGGCAGCACGGTCAAGAAGGTCGTAATCACAGCCCCGGCAAAGGGCGAAGTGGATTTCACGACGGTGCTGGGTGCGAACGAAGGGGACTACAGCCCCGATTTCGACATAATATCCAACGCCTCGTGCACGACCAACTGCTTTGCGATGATAGTGAAGGTGCTACACGAAAATTTCGGAATAAAGAGGGGTGAGATGACGACTATACACTCCTACACGAACGACCAGCAGATTCTGGACGCTCCGCACAAGGACCTGAGGCGCGCAAGGGCGGCTGCGCTTTCCATAATCCCAACGAGCACCGGCGCCGCGAGCGCGATACAGATAATCTACCCCGCACTCAAGGGCAAGCTGAGCTCCGTATCCATGAGGGTGCCGACGGCCGACGTTTCCGTCGTCGACTTCACCTGTGAAGTGGAAAAGAACACAACGCCCGAAGAGGTAAACGAAAAATTCAAACAGGCCGCCGAGGGTGAGCTGAAGGGGTATCTCCGGTACGTCGAGGAAGAGCTCGTATCGTCCGACTTTATAGGCGATCCGCACTCGGCGATCCTCGATTCCCAGCTTACGTCCGTCGTCGAGGGCAACCTGGTGAAAGTAATAGGCTGGTACGATAACGAATACGGTTACTCGTCGAGGGTAGTGGACCTCATCGAGTACATAGGAGAAAGGCTAAAATGAGTAAGCTCGTTATATCTGACCTCCCTGATTCGACATACAAGGGGAAACGCGTTTTTGTCAGGGTTGACTTCAACGTGCCGATAAGGGACGGGAAGATAAGTGAGGATTACAGGATAAGAAGGGTAATCCCCACTATAGACTATCTTGTCGAGAGGGGCGTCAAGGTGATACTGGGCTCCCACCTCGGAAGACCGAAGGGCATAGTGATGCCCGAGCTTTCATTAAAGCCTATTGCAGACCGACTCTCCGAGCTCCTCGGAAAGTCCGTTAAATTCACCGGCAAGGTAACCGGGCCAGAGGTCAAGGAGTCGATAGACTCTCTCGCCGACGGCGAGGTCATGCTGCTCGAAAACCTTAGATTCCACAAAGAAGAAACCGACAACGATCCCAAATTTTCAAAAACACTTTCATCCTACGCCGACATATACGTTAACGACGCGTTCGGCACGTCACACAGAAAGCACGCCTCGACCTACGGCATGGCGGCCAATTTCCAGATCAAGGTCGCCGGCTTTCTCGTAAGCAGGGAGCTCAAGTTCCTTACGAGGCTCCGCGAGGACCCGGACCGTCCTTTCATCGTCATAGTGGGCGGCGGAAAGATCAAGGACAAGATCCACGCCCTTCAGAGCCTCATAGACAAGGCGGACAAGGTTCTCCTAGGTGGCGGCGTCGCGTATACGTTCCTCAAGGCCAAGGGCGTCAAGATAGGCAATTCGATAGTTGAGGACGACCAGGTGGCCTGGGCGAAGGACGCGCTTTCGACCTACGGCAAGAAGATACACCTCCCGGTCGATCACGTGGTAGCCAACAGCCTGGAAAAAAGAAAGACCTGCATGGTCGTGGACGGCTCCATACCCGACGACCTTCAGGGGTTCGACATAGGCCCCAAGACGGCCGCGAAGTATAACCACCAGATAAAGGGCACGGGGTCCATATTCTGGAGCGGACCGATGGGTGTGTTCGAGGTCGGCGACTTCTCGGCCGGGACGACGCAGCTCGCAAGGGCCGTTGCGCTCGCCACGTGGCGCGGCGCGACGACGGTCGTGGGCGGCGGCGAGACGATAGCATCCATAAGAAAGGCCGAGGTGCTCGACTCGGAGATCACCCACATATCGACCGGCGGCGGGGCGCTTCTCGAATTCCTGGGCGGCGACGAGCTCCCCGGAATATCGATCCTGAACGACAGGGAAGAGCGCATGTCTCTGGCCGCCAACTGAAGCCCGATTGTCGATCGGACTTTCACTCGGGGGTAATTTATTTTAAACTTCTGATGATCTCCGGCATGACTGTGCCGACAATCTAAAATTCCGCGAGAGGAGTGCAATAATGGCAAAAGTAAAGAGCACGGAAGGGATAGATTCGATATCGAAGCTCCTCGGAAACGAGGCCGATTACCTTCTCAACCACAAGAGCAAAACCGTATCCAAGAACCAGCTCCACCTCCCCGGCCCCGATTTCGTCGATCGCATATTCATCCCGTCCGACAGGCCTAACTCCGTTCTACGTAACCTCCAGCTCATGTACAACACGGGCAGGCTCGCGGGAACGGGTTACATGTCGATACTCCCCGTAGACCAGGGGATAGAGCACTCGGCCGGCGCGTCTTTTGCCCCCAATCCGATTTACTTCGACCCCGAGAATATAGTGAAGCTCGCGATCGAGGGCGGCTGTAACGCCGTCGCCTCGACGCTCGGAGTCCTTGGCGCGGTTTCGAGAAAGTACGCGCACAAGATTCCGTTCCTCGTGAAGCTTAACCACAACGAGCTTCTGACGTATCCCAACAAGTTCGACCAGATAATGTTCGCCAACGTCGATCAGGCCTATCAAATGGGCGCTGTGGCCGTCGGCGCGACGATATACTTCGGCTCGGATGAGAGCACGCGCCAGATACAGGAGGTGTCGGAAGCCTTCTCGTACGCACACACGCTCGGTCTTGTAACGGTCCTCTGGGCCTATCTGCGTAACCCCGCCTTTAAAACCGAGAAGGTGGACTACCACCTTTCCGCCGACCTCACGGGGCAGGCGAACCACATAAGCGCGACGATAGAGGCCGACATCGTGAAGCAGAAGCAGGCCGAGAATAACGGCGGCTTCCTCGCGCTCAAGTTCGGCAAGACCGACCCCCGAGTTTACTCGAAGCTTACGACGGAGCACCCGATAGACCTCACCCGCTACCAGGTCGTGAACTGCTACATGGGGCGCGCGAGCCTCATCAACTCGGGCGGCGCCTCGACCGGCAACGACCAGGACGACCTCGCACAGGCCGTGAGGACGGCAGTCATAAACAAGCGCGCGGGCGGCATGGGCCTCATTACCGGGCGGAAGTCCTTCCAGAAGTCGATGAAGGAAGGGGTCCAAATTCTAAACGCCGTCCAGGACGTCTACCTCTGCGGCGACGTCTCGATAGCCTGAGCCCGGCTCATCTCCGTACTTCTTGCAATCAGTGCGGGATATTCTCCGCTGCAGTGATTCCTACACTATTCCCCCGCGAGGATTTATAATTGAGTGCGGGCGCGCGGGCGTCCAACTTCGTGATGAACTGGAAAATAGAAGGGCTTAAAAGGATCGACGGCATCCTCGGGGGGATTGCGTGCAGCGTTTCGAGGCTCCTCGCAAGCCCGAGGGAGGGCTCCGCCGACTCCTCGCCGAAAATACTCGTCATACGCCCTGGCGGCATAGGCGACGCCGTGCTCCTGTACCCGGCGCTCGCTGTCCTGAGGCAGGAATTCCCCGGCTCCGTGATTCACGTCCTCGCCGAGAAGAGAAACGCCGGTATCCTCACGGACTGCCCCTATATAGACGGCGTCCTCCTTTACGATTCTTCGCCGCTCGGAACCCTCTCGGGGGTCGTCAAGGAGGGATACGATATCGTTATCGATACCGAGCAGTGGCACAGGATGACGGCTGCACTCGCTTACCTTACGCGCGCCCGGGTGAGGGCGGGGTTCGCCACGAACGAGAGGGCCCGGCAGTTTACGCATCCCGTCCCACATAACCGCGGGGACTACGAGGCGGTGAGCTTTTTAAACCTCGTCTCCGCCGTCACCGGAAAGGAATATGCGTTCGACGAGGACAAGCCGTTTCTCACGATCGACCGGGATAAATACGGGAAGGCCATTGCCGCGCTCGGCGAATTCAGGGCAGGTAAGAGGGCCGCGGTTTGCATATTCACCGGGGCTACTGTGAAGGAAAGACAGTGGGGAACCCGAAAATTCGCCGGGCTCGCAAGGTCGCTTGCCGAAGAAGGGCTCGGCATAGTCCTCCTCGGCGGGCCGGGGGACGTGCAAAACTCGGACGAGGTCAAAAAGGGCCTCGACTATAAAAGCGTCCTCGACCTTACCGGGAAAACCTCGCTCATGGAAACGGCGGCGGTTATCTCGATGCTGGACGTCCTCGTTTCAGGGGATACCGGCCTCATGCACATTGCGTACGGAGCCGGCACCCCCACGGTTTCTCTTTTCGGCGCTGGCATCAAGGAAAAGTGGGCCCCTCGCGGGAGCCGGAGCGTCGTCATAAACAAGCGCCTTTCCTGTAGCCCGTGTACGGAGTTCGGATACACGCCGCCCTGTCCCTACGGGGTCAGATGCCTCCGCGATATTAGCGTGGGCGAGGTGAAGGAGTCGGTGCTCGGCCTTCTCTCCCTTACCTCGCCGAATGACTTCTCCGCCTAAACCCCTTTCTCTTCGAGCCCCGGCGGCACTTCGCCGTAATAGATCGAGTCCTCTTCGTAAAGGGCCTTTATCTTGTCCTTCGGCATGTCGGGCATGTCTTCCTTGTAGCCGAACATACGGCATACGTGCCTGAGCTCCTCTTCCCTCCCCGGGAGCGGGTCCTTGGGCTGTATCATGTTCTCGGCGATGAGCTCTTCCTTTACCGCCTGGTCTTCCGCGAGCGGCGTGCCGTAGGTGTTGTAGTGGAAGAGCTTGTCGAAGCGCTTTCTCGGCCTCTGCCCTGGGGTTTCGGCTGCGTAGCCGACGGCCATTATCCAGAGCGGGACGATATTGTCGGGCACCCCGAGCACCTTCGGGAACTCTGCCGGCTTTCTGCCCGTTGCAAGGAGGCAGCACCCGAGACCGAGCTCGGTCGCAGCGAGGAGCGAGTTCGCTATGGCCTGCCCGGCCTCGACCCTCAGTAGGTCCTCTGCCTTCTCCCTAGGGAAGCTCATAAGGCGCGGGTATGTGCTTTCGGTCAGGATCTTGTAGGTCCACCCGTGCGCCGCGGTGATGGCGCGCGCCGGAAACAGGACCGAGAAGGATTCGACCAGCTCCTTGTACCATGCGTCCATGTTGACGAGCCACGCGATTACTATAGGCGCTGTTCTGAGCTGTATCTCGTTGAACGTCGAGGCGCACTGGATGAGCTCCTCGAACTTGTCTTCGGGGTATGTCTTCTTGTCGATGACTATCGCTTCCGTCGAGCCGCAGTTCCCCTGGCACGAGGCGTGCCGCGCGGCCTGGAGCATCCTTTGTATCTTCCAGTCCTCGACATCCATCCAGGGCTTGAAAAACCTTATGCTCCTTCTGTTTCCTATCGCTTCCATCAATTCCATAAAGTACTCCCTCCTGTCGTTTATGTTTTAAACCATTTAACAACACGAATTTTTCTTGTCAATGAAAATCCTCCCAACAGAGTGTTAAAACGGCGTTAGACGTCCATGGTTGGAATATCCTCGGCGCCGGTACCCTCTCTGATGCGCCCGACGTCGTCGCCCCTGTCGCGCGCGGGATAGAGATGCGTTATCACGGCACGCCTCACCGCCGGGCTGTTTATCGTATCGATGACGCCCCCCGGGGTCATGTGTCCCTTTCTTTTTTTATTAACCCATCTCGTAGGTCATTGTCGACGGGTGCTCGACGACTGAGCGCTTGTTCAGTTGTACTTATCTTAATACATTTTCTCTCTGCATGTCAAGTTTTTCGACAACAGTCCGGGGCCTATATAATTATATTAACATTTACAATATATTATATCAGCGCATATAGCGTGCCCTGGTATCAGGCTGTGGGGGAGAAATACGTAGATGAGTAGATTCTATGTTCTGCGATGTTGACCGAGCGTTCACTCGACAATGTGTATAGAGCCTTAACTATCATTTTCGCGCATTATTTGTAAAAGCGGAAATTTATCTCGGACGTGAGACTATAAACGGATCGCAGAGGGAGATTCTACCTGGGTGTTGTAGTGATTGAAGCCTGTGGAAGCGCTTTCTCGGCCTCTGCCCGGGCGTTTCGGCGGCGTAGCCGACGGCCATTATCCAGAGCTGGACGATGTTGTCCGGCACCCCGGGAACCTTCGGAAATTCGGCGGCTTTCTGCCGGTTGCGAGGAGGCGGCATCCGAGCCGGAGCGCGGTCGCTCCTATCGCTTCCATCAATTCCATAAAGTACTCCCTCCTGTCGTTTTTGTCTTACACCATTTAGTAATACGAATTTTTCTTGTCAATGGACATATCTTGGACTGAGGGTTAGAACAGCGTCAGACGTCTATGGTCAGGAGGTCCTCTGCGCCTATTACGTCGGCACGAGCGCCCTCCCTTATGCGCCCGACGACGTCGTCCCTGTCGCACGCGGGGTAGAGATGTGTTATTACGGCTCGCTTGACGCCCGAGCGGTTTATCGTATCGATGACGTCCCACGGGGTCATGTGTCCCTTACGCTTAAGGCTGTCGTCGGAGGTCGCGCACTCCACGACGAGGACGTCGGCGCCCTCTGCGAGCTCTATCAGCGGCTCCGAGTATTCCGTATCCCCCGAATATACGAGCGACTTTCCGGCGTGGTCTATCCTGTACGCGAGGCTGCTTTCGATGTGGGGCGTTTTTACGACCGTGAGCGTAAAACCGCCGAATTCGTAAACGCCTTCCGTCAGCTCGCCGGGCTCCAAAGTCTCGGGAGAAATCCAGTCGCCGAACGCGCCCGTGAGCGCGTCAAGAAAACCGAGGAAGCCGGGGCCGCCTCTCACGTGGAGCGGCTTTTCGCGCCTGTCGCCCCAGGGCGAGCCGTACGCGTACTTGGTGGCGAAGAGAAACGCCGCGAGATCGCCGGTGTGGTCGGGGTGGAGGTGTGAGAGGAATAGATAATCGACGTCGAGGTAATTTATCCCCGCTTCTGCCAGCCGCTTCGTCGTACCGCTGCCGCAGTCGAGGACTATCTTTGCGTCCGGGAGCTCCACAGCGTAGCCCGAGGAGCCCCTCCTGGCGTAGGGAACGCACGTCCCCGAGCCCAGAATCGTAAGCCTCATTTTAAATCACGTCCGGTTGGGTTATTGTAATATTCGAGCAATGTAGCACCTCTTCCCGGAAAGGGCAACCGACCATGGGGATAATCACTCTGATAACGGACTTCGGCGCGGGCGACCATTACGCGGGCGTGATGAAGGGCGTAATCGCCGGCATAAACCCCTCCGCCGTCGTGATAGACATAACCCACGGCATCGGGGCCTATAACATAGCCGAGGCCGCGTTCAGGCTCCACGCCTCGTACAGCTA
>JRYD01000251.1_pt1 | contig 11378 bp, 9 predicted proteins | sample 235311 | NCBI WGS metagenome assembly JRYD01 (sample SAMN03074213, study PRJNA261472) | activated sludge metagenome | biome: Common Effluent Treatment Plant; feature: Wastewater; material: Activated sludge; isolation source: activated biomass in a lab-scale reactor treating industrial wastewater at... | reverse complement strand
CCGAACTCGTAGAAGTTGTTGTAGCCCGTGGCGTCCTTGTAGTCGGTGGGCTTTTCCATGGTCACTGCGCCCGCCACGGCCGAACGCGCGCCCGGCAGCGCCGCCAGCCGCCCGGGAGGCTGCACCTGCTGCGCCAGCGCCTGGCGCCAACCGAGCGCCGGCTCGATGAACTCGACCTTGTAATCATCGCCCAATCCCGCGCGCGATGCGGCGGCATCGAGCGCATCCTTGAAAGATCCGAGCCGGTCGATCAGGCCGTGCGTCACCGCATCGTCGCCCGCCCATACGCGCCCTTGCGCGATCGCATCGATCTCATCGATCGATCTGTTGCGCGCGGCGGCCACGTGTCCGACGAATGTCGCGTACGCATGCTCCACGCTGGCCTGCAGAATCGCCTTGGCGTCGGGTGCGAGCGAACGCTCCAGATTCAAGGCGCCCGCCAGATCCGTCGTGCCGATGCCGTCGCTGGTCACGCCGATCTTCTGCAGCGTTTGCTGGAACGTCGGCAACACCGCCCACACACCGATCGAGCCGGTGAGCGTCGTCGGGCTCGCCCAGATTTCGTCGGCATCCATCGCAATGTAATAGCCGCCGGAAGCGGCCATGCTGCCCATCGAGGCGATCACGGGCTTGCCGGCATTGCGTAATGCGTCGATTTCGCGGCGAATGACTTCCGAGGCGAACATGCTGCCGCCGGGGCTGTCGATGCGCAGCACGACGGCCGTGATCGAATCGTCGTGGCGCGCGTTGCGCAACAGGCGCACGGCCGAATCCGAGCCGATGGTGCCCGGCGGTTGATCGCCATCGAGAATCTCGCCGGAAGCGACGACCACCCCGATGCGATCGCCGCGATGCAGCTTCGCCGGGCGCACGGCACGCAGGTAGTCCCAATGGCGGATGCCGCGGAACGTATGCTCGTCGGTGTCTTCGCCGACGAGCGCCTTCAACTGCTCCTCGACCTCATGGCGCGACTTGAGATCGGTCACCAGTCCGCGCTCGAGCGCGACCGCCGCCTGGTCGCCGCGGTGCGCACGTATCGTCGCAGCGAATTCGTCGACGTATTGCGCGATGGCGCCCGGCTCCAGACCGCGCGCCGCCGTTACGGCCTCCTGGTAGCGATTCCAGATCGCATTGAGCCACACGAGGCTTTGCTCTTTGTCTTCAGCCGACATGTCGGTGCGGCTGAACTGTTCCGTCGCCGTCTTGAACGTGCCCGCGCGGAACACGTTGAGCTCGATGCCGAGCTTGTCGATCGCGCCCTTGAGGAAGGTGCGGTAGTAACCGTAGCCCTCGATCAACACCACACCCTGGGGATCCAGATAGATCTCATCGGCGTTCGCCGCGACGTAATACTGCGTTTGATCGAACGACTCGCCGATCGCGATGACTTTCTTGCCGCTCGCCTTGAACTCGCGGATCGCGGCGGACAGCTCTTCCATTTTCGTGATGCCGCCGCCCCTCATGCCGCCGAGATCGAGCACCAGCGCTTTGATGCGATTGTCCTTCTGTGCGACGCGAATGGCATCGACCAGATCGCGCAGCAGCGTCTCCGCGCTGCCCCGTCCGTATGCCTGCGCCAGCGCGCGCTCCAACGGATCGCCGGAAATCTGTTCGACGAGCGCGCCGCGCGGTTCCAGCACGAGCGCCGCCTGCTGCGGCACGATCGGAATACGCGGCGACAGCAGCCCGATGATCAGCCCGAAGATCACGAGCAGCACGAGCAGATGCAGCACCTTGCGCAGGATGTCGGAAGCGCGCACCACGAACGAGAATAGATTCGTCAGGAATTTCATGGCTTCGAGCTGCGAGAGCTAATTGGGTACGTAGCGGATGCGATAGATGGCGCCGGCCGCATCATCGGATACGAGTATCGATCCATCCGACAGCACCAGCAAATCCACTGGACGGCCGAACACTTCATCACCGCGATGAAAGCCGGTTGCAAACGGCTCGTAGGCCACGGCGCTGTTGCCGTCGAGCTTCACCGTGGTGATTCGATAACCGCTTTTCTCCGAACGATTCCACGACCCATGTTCGGCGATGAATGCACGGCCGCGATATTCCTCGGGGAAGCTCTGGCCGGTGTAGAACTTCACGGCGAGCGGCGCGACGTGAGGGTCCAGCGTCTGCACGGGCGGCGTCATCCGGCTGCATTCGCCCAGATTGCCGAAATCCGGATCTTTGATGTTGCGGCCGTGGCAGTACGGAAAACCAAAATCGAGCCCGGCGCGCGGCGCGACGTTCAATTCGCACGGCGGTTGATCATCGCCGAGCCAATCGCGACCGTTGTCGGTGAACCAGAGCTCCTTCGTGCCGGGATGCCATGTGAAGCCGACGGTGTTGCGGATGCCGCGCGCGAACACTTCATGGCCCGAGCCGTCCGCATTCATGCGCGTGATCACGGCATACTTCGGCTCGTTGCAGACGTTGCAGGGTGCGCCGATGGGCACATACAAGCGTCCGTCGGGCCCGAAGGCGATGTATTTCCACCCGTGATGCCGGTCGCGCGGCAAATCATCGCGCACGATCTTCGGCGGCGGCAGCTTGTCCAGCGAGCTCTCGATGCCATCGTAGCGCGTGATTCGATTCACTTCCGCGACATACAGAGCACCATCGCGGAATGCGACACCGTTGGGCATGTTGAGCTTGCGCGCCAAGACGCGAACTTGCAGTCGATCTGGCGTGGTCGGATCGCCGCTCACGGCATACAGCGCTCCACTGCGGGTGCCGACGAACAACGTGCCTTGCTGGCCCAGCGCCATCGAGCGCGCCGCCGGAACCTGGTCGGTGTAGACCTCGAGCCTGAAGCCGGATGGGAGCCGAACGTTCGCGAGAACCTTGTCGGTCGCGGGGCTTGCAAACGAAGTGCCGACGAGGACGACACTCGCCAGAATTACGGCCGCACCTCTTACCAAGAATCCCGTCATGAAGCCTCCGCAGTGCGTGGCCCGTGCGTCGAGAAGGTTCTGGAAGGATTGCCGCCTTCCTAACCCTCCCCCGCTACGCAGGGGANNGCGCGCCGCCTTGCCGGTGCGCTCGCGCAGGTAGTACAGCTTTGCGCGGCGCACGTTGCCGCGGCGCTTCACCTTGATCGCGCCGATCGACGGGCTGTAGGTCTGGAATACGCGCTCGACCCCTTCGCCGTGCGAAATCTTGCGGACGGTGAACGAGGAGTTCAGACCACGGTTGCGACGCGCGATCACCACGCCCTCGTACGCCTGGACGCGCTCGCGATCGCCTTCTTTCACTTTCACTTCCACGACGACGGTGTCGCCGGGAGAGAAATCCGGAATCTCTTTGTTGGTCGCTTCGCTTTCCAACGTGGCAATGATGTTGCTCATGGTCTCGCCCATCCGTTCAATCGTGTTCGATTCAAAATCATCCCGCGAAACATCGCCCGAAGCATGGACTAAGGTCGAATCCCACGGACGTCAGCCGCCTCGCGTGCGATGCTCCGCAATGTACTCATCCAGCAACTTGTGCTGCTCACCGTTGAGCTCCAGCCGTTGGAGCAAGTCCGGCCTGCGCAGCCAAGTCACGCCAAGCGCCTGCTTCGTGCGCCAGCGCTGAATCGCGGCATGATTGCCGCTCATCAGCACGGCCGGCACGTCGCGGCCTTCGTAGCTCTCCGGTCGCGTATAGTGCGGCCAATCGAGCAGCCCGGTCGAAAAAGAGTCCTGTCGAGCGGATTCGTCGTCGCCGAGCACCCCCGGCAATAGACGGACGACCGCATCGATCAGCACCAGCGCCGGCAGCTCACCACCCGACAGCACGTAATCGCCGATCGAGATCCGCTCGTCGATTTCCATCTCGAGCAGCCGCTCATCGACGCCTTCGTATCGGCCCGCGAGCAACAGCAGCCCCGGCAGCTGTGCGAGCTGCGCGGCTTTCGCCTGCGTGAGCCTCGCGCCGTCCGCCGCGAGATTCACGCTGCGCGAGCCTTCCGGCAACCGCTGCCGCGCGAGGCGAATCGCCGTTCGCGTCGGCTCGATCTTCAACACCATTCCCGGACCGCCGCCGTACGGCCGATCGTCGACCGTCTTGTGCACGTCGGTGGCGAACTCGCGCGGCGCCAGCGTCGCGAAGCTCACCTGGCCCCGCTCGATCGCACGCCCGACGACACCGACGCGCAGCGCCTCGGCGATGAGCTCCGGGAACAGCGTCACCACTTCGATGCGCATGTTCGATCCGCTACGACCAATCCGCGGACCAATCGAGCACGATGCGGCCGTTCGCCAGATCCACCGTCGCGATACGATCCTTCACGAATGGAATCCACAGCTCGCGCTCGCCGCGCACCACGATCAGTGTGCCGGCCGGCGTCGATCTGAAATGATCGACCGTGCCGAGACGCTCGCCGTTCACCGACTCCGCCTCGAGGCCTTCCAGGTCGCTCCAGTAGTATTCGCCGGGCGCAGGCTCGGGCATGTCGGCCCGCCTCACGCCCAACTCCGCGCCGACGCGCGTACGCGCCTCTTCGGGAGTTTCGATCCCTTTCAACTTGCCCAGCACGCCCTTGCCGGTGACCCGGCCGTCCTCGAGCTCGACCTTCGTCCATCGTCCGGCGCCGCCGATGAGCAGCTCCTCATAACCCAGGATGTTGTCCGGCGGATCGGTGTACGAATTGATCTTGACCCACCCGTGGACGCCGAACGTGCCTGCAATCTTTCCCAGGACGACGACACGCTCGGCTCGACTCGGCAACGCAGGATCGAGGGTCAATCGAGCCTCGTCGACGAGTCCAACAAGAACTTAAGCGGCCTGCTTGCGCTGCTTTGCAACGAGCTGCGCAACGCGATCCGAGGGCTTCGCACCCTTGCCGAGCCAGTAATCGATACGAGCCAGATCGAGCTGCAGGCTCGTGGCCTTGCCGGCCGGAATCGGGTTGAAATACCCGACCTGCTCCAACGTCATGCCGCCCTGACGCTTGCGGCTATCCGTCACGACGACGTGATAGAACGGCTGTTTCTTCGCGCCGCGCCGGGTGAGCCGAATCGTAACCATCTGCTAAGGCCTCGAAATCGCTATGGGAATCAGGGGGGGTGAGCCCGGAAAAGGGCGCGAATAGTAATCAAAAGGGCCGCGGAGTGAAAGCACTGTAGAAGAAGGTCAGCTGGGGATCCGGCCGGCTGGCCAGCTGGCCGGATCCCCAGCCGGCCAGAGCCGGTTCCGGCTCTTACATTCCCGGCAACCTGCCCCCAAACGCGCGCATCATCTTCGCCAGTCCGCCGCCCTTGGTCATGGATTTCATGACTTTCTGCATCTGCAGGTAGTTCTTGAGAAGGCGGTTGATCTCGGACACATGCACGCCCGAGCCGGCCGCGATGCGGCGCTTGCGGGAAGCGTCGATGGTCTTCGGATAGCGGCGCTCGGACGGCGTCATGGAGCGAATGATCGCGACCTGCCGTTTGATCTCCTTGTCGTTCGGCTGGGGCATCTGCGCCGCCTTGCCGACGAGTTGGCTGGGCAGCTTGTCCATGAGCGAGGCGAGCCCGCCCATCTTCTCGACCTGCAGCAGCTGATCGTGCAAGTCCTCCAGGTCGAAGTCTTTCCCTTTCTTCAGCTTGCGGGCCAGCTTCTCGGCTTGCTCGCGATCGACCGTGCGAGTGACGTTCTCGACGAGCGACAGCACGTCGCCCATGCCGAGGNNATGCGCGAGGCGGCGCGCTCGGCATGGAACGGCTCCAGCGCGTCGGTCTTCTCGCCCGTGCCCATGAACAGAATGGGCTTGCCGGTGATTTGGCGAACGGAAAGCGCCGCGCCGCCGCGCGCATCGCCATCGGTCTTCGTCAGCACCACGCCCGTCAGATCGAGTGCCGCACCGAACGCGCGGGCCGCGTTCACGGCGTCCTGACCCGCCATGCTGTCGACGACGAACAGCGTCTCGGTCGGATCGACCACGGCGTCGATCTCACGGATCTCGCCCATCATTTCGTCGTCGACGTGGAGCCGGCCCGCCGTATCGACGATCAGCACGTCGAACAACGAACGCTTGGCCTCCTCGTACGCCTCCCGGGCGAGCGTCACCGCCGGTTTCTTCGGATCCGATGGATGAAACGCGACATCGAGCTGCTCGGCGAGGCGCTGCAATTGCAGGATCGCCGCGGGGCGGTAAACGTCGGTGCTGGCGAGCAACACGCGCTTGCGCTCGTGATCTTTAAGCCATTTCGCGAGCTTCGCGGCCGAGGTCGTCTTGCCGGCGCCTTGCAGGCCCGCGAGCAGGATCACCACGGGTGGCTGGGCGCGCAGATTGAGCGGGCGCACGCCCTCACCCATCAAGGCGATCAGCTCCCGATGAATCAAACTGACCAAGGCCTGGCCGGGCGTCAGGCTCTTCTCGATCTCCTGGCCGACGACCTTCGCCTTGACGGTTTCGACGAACGATTTGACGACCGGCAGCGCGACATCCGCCTCCAGCAACGCCATGCGAACCTGGCGCAATGTATCCGTGATGTTGTCTTCGGTCAGCCGGCCGCGGCCGCGAAGATTTTCGATCACACCCTGCAGGCGTTCTGTCAGCTTGTCGAACATGGGCCGCGAGGCTACAAGGAGCGAGAGCGGCTGGCCAGCGTCCCAGCAGGCCGCTAGCCGGCCGCCAGCAGTAGCCGCCACCGGCCTGTAGCCTGTAGCCTGTAGCCTCCAACCCGTTTCCCCAAGCGACTTCCGTGTTAGCCGTTCTAACCATTGCTTGTTATCTGGCGAGCGCCATCTGGCTCGGATCGAGCGTGTATCGTCCCGATCAGTCAGCCGCCCGCGGTCGCAAGTTCGCGGGCCTGGCGCTGGGCGTGGTCGCAGTGCTCGCGCATTTCGTGCTTCTGTGGCAGACATTGTTCAGTCGGGAAACGCTCGTCTTCACCATCGTCGAGACGGCTTCGCTCATCGGGCTGCCGATCGGCCTCATCGCGCTCGCGATGTCGTGGTATCGGCCGCGCTTTGCCGGCATCGCCGCCGTCCTGCTCGCGCTCGCCGGATTCGTTGCCGGCATCACCGACTACTCACCGCAAGGATTTGCGCTCGAACGACGCAACTGGGAAATCGCCGCGCACATCGTTCTATCCACGTTCGCGTATGCGCTGTTCACCGTCGCCGCCGCGATGTCCATCGCGCTTGCATTGCTCGACTCGCGTCTGCGCAGCCGCAAGCCGCTCGGGGCGCTCGCCGTCCTGCCGTCGGTCGAAGCGCTCGAATCGGCGACGTTCTATGCGCTCGGCGTGGGGTTCGCGGCGCTCACGCTCGCCCTGTTCAGCGGTTTCATCTTCGTCGAAGACCTGTTCGCTCAGAATCTGAGTCGCAAGACGATCCTGTCGTGTCTCGCCTGGGTGATCTTCGCGATTCTGTTGTTCGGGCGCTGGCGATTCGGCTGGCGCGGACGCACGGCGACACGCTGGACGCTCAGCGGCTTCGGCCTGCTCGGGCTTGCTTATTTCGGCTCGAAGCTCGTGCTCGAAACCATCCTCGGCCGCCACTGGGGCTAGTCTTGAACGATCTGGTGCCCGGCTCGCCCATCCGGACGTTACTCGCACTTGCAGCACTGATCCTGATCGGTGCATTGCTCGCCGGCACCGAAGCCGCATTCCTCAGCGTCAATCGATACCGGCTGCGCCACAACGCGCGCATCGGCAATCGCAGCGCGCGCCTGACGGAGCGCTTGCTGGCGCAGCCCGAACAGCTGTTCGGCGTCCTTCTCATGTGCAAGACGCTCGTGTTGCTCATCGCGGCGGCGCTGACCGCGCTCGTCGCGCTTCGGGAGGGCGGCGGGTGGGAGCTGCTGATCGCGATCTGCGTGCTGGCCGTCGTCGTGCTCGTGTTCTGCGAGGTCGTTCCCAAATCGCTCGGCGCCCGCTACGCAGATCGAATAGCGCTTCCTGCAGCCTGGGTTCTCACTGCACTCGTGCGGGTGTTCTTTCCCATCACGGAGCTCGCGAACCGGATTTCGCGCGGGCTGTTGCATGCGCTCGGCGGTGACCGCGAGCCGAAGGTGACCTCCGAGGACCTGCGCACGGCGGCGAGCACCGTCGTCCCCTACTCGCAGCAACGCATGCTCGGCACTCTGCTCGACCTCGAAAGCGCGACGGTCGAAGACATCATGATTCCTCGCAACGAAATCGCGAGCATCGATCTGACGGACGATTGGGACACGATTCTGGAAGCGCTGCGCACCACGCCGCACACCCGGCTGCCGGTATGCGTCGGCAATCTCGACAATGTGATCGGCGTTCTGCACATGAAGAAAGTGGCGCATGTGCTGGCGCACGGCGGACTGACGCGCGAGTCGCTCGAAAGGCTGGCCCGCGAACGCGAAGCGTATTTCGTGCCCGAGGGAACGACCCTCAGCATGCAGCTGCACAATTTCCAGCGCGACCGCCGCCGCATCGCGCTGGTCGTCGACGAATACGGCGACATGCGCGGCCTGGTGACCCTCGAGGACATCCTCGAGGAGATCGTCGGCGAGTTCACGAGCGATCCAGGCACGCTTCACAAGGACATCCATCGCGACACGGACGGCAGCTACGTCGTGAGCGGCACGATCAACGTCCGCGTCCTGAATCGCACTCTCGGCTTGAAGCTGCCCACCGACGGTCCGCGCACGCTGAATGGGCTGATCCTGGAAATGCTCGAGACGATTCCGGAACCCGGCACCGGCATGCGCATCGACGACATCGCCGTGGAGATCCTGCAAGTCGCGGACAACGCCGTTAAAACCGCACGAATGCGGCCGATCGTCGATCAGGAACGCTGACCTTCACCGAAACGCGCTGCGCAGCGCATCGCCGAGGCGATCGACTCCGATCACTTCGATGCCGTCGATCGGGCGGCGCGGCGCGTTCGCGCTCGGAACGAGCGCCCGCTCGAAGCCGTGCTTCGCAGCTTCGCGAATGCGCTCTTCTCCATACGGCACGGGGCGCACTTCGCCTGCCAGACCGAGCTCGCCGAAGCTCACGACCTTTCCTGCCAGCGCTTCATCACGAACGCTCGACACGGTTGCAAGCACGGCCGGCAGATCGCCTCCGGTCTCCGCAATGCGCACGCCGCCCACCACGTTCAGGAACACATCGCGCCCCGCGGTGGACACACCGCCGTGCCGATGCAACACGGCCAGCAGCAGCGCGAGCCGATTCGATTCCAAACCGACCGCGACGCGCCGCGGATTCATTCCTTGCGCTTCATCCGTCAATGCCTGCACTTCGATCAGCATCGGGCGGCTGCCTTCGCGAGCGACCATGATCGCGCTGCCGGCGACCGGCTCGGCATGATGAGACAGGAAGATGGCGGATGGATTCTTGACCTCCTTCAAGCCCTGTTCCGTCATCGCGAACACACCGACTTCGTTCGCCGCGCCGAAGCGATTCTTCACGGCGCGGATCATGCGATAGCGGCTGCCGGCATCGCTTTCGAAGTACAGCACCGTGTCGACCATGTGCTCGAGAATGCGCGGACCGGCGATGACGCCCTCCTTCGTCACGTGTCCGATGATGAGCACCGACACGCCCGTCGCCTTCGCGAAGCGCACCAGCGCCGCGGCGGTTTCGCGCACCTGCGTCGCCGAGCCGGCAGAGGATTCCACGTGCGCGTCGTGCATCGTCTGAATGGAATCGACGATCAATACGCGCGCGCCGCTCGATTGCGCATGTTCGAGAATGGTTTCGATGCTCGTTTCCGCGAGCAGCTGCAGCGACTCGCCGACGACGCCGAGACGGCGCGCACGCAGGCTCACCTGGCGCAGCGATTCCTCGCCGGTAACGTAGAGCGTCGCGGTCGCGCGGCTCAGCGCATCGCCGGCTTGCAGCAGCATCGTGGATTTGCCGATGCCGGGATCGCCGCCGAGCAACGTGACCGAGCCCAGAACCAGCCCGCCGCCGAGCACGCGGTCGAGCTCATCGAAGCCGGTACGGATGCGCGGCTCGTCCGCTTCCGCGACTTCCGACAACTTTTGCGGCGCGTCGGTACGAGCGGCAAACGATCGGCGCTCCGGTCGGCTCTTGGCGACAGTCATCGCCTTCAAAGAATCGCCGGCACCGCAAGAGGGACACAGGCCCTGCCATTGCAGGCTTTCGTTGCCGCATTGATCGCAGATGAATATCTGTCGGGATTTGGCCATGGCGGGAGCTTAATCGGAGCGAGCCCGAAGCGGATAGCGGATGGCAGATGGCGGATAGCGGCTAGTCGGAAGCAATGCCGGCAGTCGCACGCCCGCCGCTCGATGGCTACCCGCGAACCGCTATCCGCCATCCACTTCTTCTCCGCGTGTGTGACGCCGCGAACAATTTGGCAGGAGGGTCCTTCGCTATACTCCGGGCGATACTGGCGGCGGATTTCGGACGTTGGCTTCCAAATTGGCGCGATTTTCCTGGGTTCCCGGCGGTCTTGCTGCAGCCGTCGTGCTCGCCTTTGGCCGCCTCCTCGCACCCGAGGCCGGCCTCGCGCTCGAGAACAAGCTGTACGATCGCGTGCAGCAATCGGCCAGTACGCAACGTGCCCCGGGCATCGTCATCGTCGACATCGATGCGGAGAGCATCGCCAAGCTCGGCGAGTGGCCGTGGGCACGCGACATTCATGCCACGCTGATCGATCGTCTGCATGCCGAAGGGGCGACGGTTATCGCCTGGGCCATGCCGTTTGGATCGGTGACGGCCGGCAGCGAAACGCAGCGTGTCCGCGAAGCCTTGTCGCTGCTCGAATCCTCCGGACTCGGCAGGTCCGAACAAGCGGTGCAATTGCGCGCTTTGCTCAGATCGTCGGGCGGCGCAGATCCCGACGCCCAGCTGGCGGCCGCCATGCGCGCGCACGGCAAAGTCGTATTGCCGATCGAGGTGCGTCTCACGCCGGACTCGACCTCCGGCGCCGATCTGCCTCGCTCGATGCTCATCGGCACGAACAGCGGCACGACGGCGCTCGGCGCCACGCAATTGCGCCTGCCGAACCAATCGCTCCTCAATGCGGCACGCGCGGTCGGTCACGTCGGCTTTGCGCCGGATGCCGACGGCATCGTTCGTTCGGAAGCCGTCGCCGTGAGCGCCGGCAACGACTCGCTGCCGTCGCTTGCAACGGCCGTCGCGGCGACTGCGCTCGATGTAGCCCCGAACAGCATTGCAGTGGGCTCGAATACGTTGCGCATTGGCGAGCACACGATGCCGCTCGCTGCCGAACAGCGCCTGCGACCGCAATATTTCGCAGGCGCATCGTTCGAACGATTGCCGTACTGGCGGGTGTGGTCGGGCGAGGTCTCGCCGAATCAGCTGCGAGGCAAGATCGCGCTCATCGGCTTCACGGATCCGCAACTGGCCGAAGCGAATCCCGTGGCGACACCCGCTGCATCGAATCTGCCCGCCGCGACGGCGATCGCCAGTGCAACATCGAGCATTCTCAACCGCACGACT
>JRYD01017928.1_pt1 | contig 11385 bp, 8 predicted proteins | sample 235311 | NCBI WGS metagenome assembly JRYD01 (sample SAMN03074213, study PRJNA261472) | activated sludge metagenome | biome: Common Effluent Treatment Plant; feature: Wastewater; material: Activated sludge; isolation source: activated biomass in a lab-scale reactor treating industrial wastewater at... | reverse complement strand
CGGCGGGCTTCGGCCCGCCGCTCTGCGTTTTGCGCGGGTGCCTCCTGCGCTTGTTGCAAGGCCGACACAACCGCTCCGCAATGCCCGGCACGCAAGCCACGACGACTTGCCCCGTGTTGTCGCCTTGTCGATAACCAAGACCGTTCGCAGGGGGGACCGGGTTTCGCCACGCCGCCCAACTGCCCTGCCGGCAGCGCCGGCATTGTCTCCTGGGACGACGCTAAGGAACGCGCCCGCAGGGGTGTGAAGGAGAATAGGAAAGATGACGAAACTCAGGACTCTGCTCGGCACCACGGCACTGGTCGGTGCTGGCCTGTTCGTTGCCGCGCCGGCTCCGGTGTCGGCCGCCACGGTCAGCCCCGGCGGCGCGCTCGACCTGACGCTCACCGGCTTCGCCCGTTTCCGCGCCCATGGCGGCGACCTCGACAATGCCCGCCTCGACCGCACGGTCGGCGGCGGCCTCGACTTCTCGAACGACACCGAGGTCCACGTCATAGCCCGCGGCAGGCACGACGCCACCGGCATCGAGTATGGCGGCACCGTCGAGTTCGAGGCCGACACCAACTCGACGCTGAACACCGACGAGACCTGGCTGTTCATCCGCGGCGGCTTCGGCGAGTTCCGCTTCGGCGACGAGGACGGCCCGGTCGACAACAGCAAGGTCGGCGGCTACACGCTGGGCGCCGGCACCGGCGGTATCGACGGCACCGTCGTCGACACCGTCGGCACCAAGGTCTCGCCAAGCCGCTGAACTCGGGCGACTCGACCAAGATCCGCTACTACACGCCGACCTTCGCCGGCTTCTCGGCCGGCGTCAGCTACACCCCGCAGGTCGGCAGCGACGGCCAGGATCTCGCCACCAAGGCGACCAACATCGGCGGTGGCAGGCTCGGCCCGTCCAGCCGGCCGTTCGACAACTCCGTCGAGGGTGCCCTGGTCTACACCGGCGCGTTCGGCGGGGTGAACATCCTGGCCTCGGTCGTGGGCGGCATCTGCGACAGCAACCTCGCTGACGACGACTGCGAGACCTATGGCGGCGGCGCCAACATCGGGCTGTGGGGGTTCAAGCTCGGCGCCGGCTACTGGACCCAGAAGCTCGGCAATCAAGAAAAGGATGTCGCACAGGCCGGTGTCGGCGCTGCTCTCGGCCCGGTCAACCTGTCGGTCACCTACGGCGTGGTCGCCAACAGCGACAACCTGGTCAGCGAACGGCGTTCCGCTCGACGAGCCGCAGAACCTGGTGGTCTCGGCCGACGTCGGCCTGATGCCCGGCCTCGTGCTCGCCGGCGACGTCGGCTACTTCGACAACGACGCCTCGGGCACCCTGCCCGGCAGCCTGGACGACGACGGCTACCAGGCCGTGGCCCGTCTCGGCCTGGCGTTCTGATCCTACGGCATCCGTTTCGATGCGGGCGGCGGACCTCCGGGTCCGCCGCTTCGCTTTTGGAATTACGGCGGATGTTGCAGCGCCGCACTCGCTTGATGCGTCGGGCGGTGCTATATGTGCGCAATCAGTCGTGGCAATTGCTCGCCTCTGGCGCGGAGCGGTCTGTGAAGTCGGTTGCGGCGCTGGCCCTGGTCATCGGCATCTCGTCGTGGTCGGCATCGGCAGGGGCCGAGGCGCTGAGCATGGGGCCGTTGCTGAACGTCGAGACCGCGTCCGCGGTGAACGACCCGGGCGCCGCCCCCCTGGCGGGGCGCTACGAGACGCGGCGCAGCGTCGCCGCGATGTCGTTCGATTTCACCCCGAGGAACCCGCTGTCGCTGCTGTTCGACGAGCCGGCGGCCGCGGCTGCCGAGCCGGCCGAGCTGCGGCTCGCCGTGGAGCGCGATCCGGTCGTCGCCAGCCGGTTCTCCTCGCTCGGCTCCCATGAGCGCTCCCCGGCCTCCGGCCTCGCCGACACCGCCCTCGAGATCGGCGGCGCCCTGCATTTCGCCGACTGGGTGGTGGGCAGCGGCTACGCCCGCGCACCGCTGTTCGGCGGCGAGGCCGACATGGTGTCGATGGCGCGGCCGCTGCTCGCCGACCCGGACTTCGTGCGCAAGGCGCGCGAGGGGCGCGCCGACGAAATCAACACCTGCATCGCCTGCAACCAGGCCTGCCTCGACCACGTCTTCGAGGGCAAGCCCGCCACCTGCCTCGTCAATCCGCGCGCGGCGCGTGAAACCGAACTGCTGTACCTGCGCGCCGCGCACCGGCGCCGCATCGCGGTGGTCGGCGCGGGTCCCGCGGGCCTTGCCTGCGCGACCGTCGCCGCGGAGCGCGGCCACGAGGTCGTGCTGTTCGAGCGCGCGGCGGAGATCGGCGGCCAGTTCAACATGGCCAAGCGCATCCCCGGCAAGGAGGAGTTCCACGAGACGCTGCGCTACTTCCGCCGACGCCTCGAGCTGCTGCGCGTCGAGCTGCGGCTGTCGACCGCCGCGACGATGGACGCGCTCGCACCCGGCTTCGATGCCGTCGTGCTCGCGTCCGGCGTGACGCCGCGCCGTCCCGCCATTCCCGGCCTCGATCATCCGAAGGTGCTGAGCTACGTGGACGTGCTCCTGCGCGGCGCCCCGGTCGGCCGCAGCGTGGCGCTGATCGGCGCCGGCGGCATCGGTTTCGATGTCGCGGAATTCCTCGGTCATCGCAAGGGCGTGATACCGAGCCTCGACATCGGCGAGTTCATGTCTGAATGGGGCATCGACATGCGCCTCGCCACGCGCGGCGGGCTCGCGGCCACGCCACCGCCAAAGGAAACCGGCCCGCGCGAGATCTGGCTCCTGCAGCGCAAGGTCTCCAAGCCGGGCGATGGCCTCGGCAAGACGACCGGCTGGATCCATCGCACGACGCTCAAGCGCCGCGGCGTGCACATGCTCGCCGGAGTGAACTACGAGCGCATCGACGACGCGGGTCTGCACATCACGAACGGGGACGACCGGCGCGTGCTCGCGGTCGACAACGTGGTGATCTGCGCGGGCCAGGAGCCGTTGCGCGAACTCGAGGCGCCGCTGCGCGAGCGCGGCATCGAGGTGCAGCTGATCGGCGGCGCGGATGTCGCCGCGGAGCTCGACGCCAAGCGGGCGATCGACCAGGGTGCGCGCGTCGCGGCCGCGCTCTGAGTGCCGGACGATGGACGCGCGCATCGCCGCGGCCTATCCACTCGAGGGCGTGCGCGCGGGCTCGGCGCTGCTGCGGGTGGGCTCGCGCCTGCTCGCCGTCCAGGACGACGCCTACCGTGCGTGCTGGATCGACTTGCCCGGCTTGCGTGTCAGCCCGTTCCTGCTCGACGCCGATGGCGTGTCCCTGCCCAAGGACCGCAAGCCGGACTTCGAAGCCGCCGTGCGTACCGCTGGCGACACCGTTTACCTGCTCGGGTCTGGCTCGACGCCACAGCGGACGGCCATCGCGCGCCTTTCCCTTTCAGGCACCGCCAGCATGGCCGACCGGCCGCAAATCTACGACTGCGTGCGACGCGCACTCGATCTCGCCTCCGCCCCGAACGTCGAGGGCGCCACCCTCGAGGATGGCGTGCTGCGGCTGTTCCACCGGGGCATCGGCAGCGCCAGCGCCAGCGTCGATCTGCCGCTGGAGGTGCTCGAGGGTGGGCCGCCGCGGGTGCTCGCCGTGCGTGCCATCGAGCTGGGCAGTCTTGACGGCGTACCGCTGTCCATCACGGATGCCGCGCGGCTGGGCCGCGACCGGGCGCTGTTCCTGGCGGTTGCCGAGGATACGAACGATGCGATCTCGGACGGGCCGGTCATCGGCTGTGCGATCGGCCTGCTGACCGGTGCCGCGGATCGGCAGTCCGTGCGCTGGAGCTGCGTTCTCGAGGCCGACGGAAGGACGAGCCGCCGCAAGCTGGAAGGCATCGCGGTCGACGACGACCTGCGCGGCGCATGGGCGATCAGCGACCCCGACGATCCGGGCCGGGCCGCCGAACTCTGCCGAATCGACCTGCGCGGCGTACGATGAGCGACATGGAGATGGCCGTTCCGCAGGACAACCGGGCCGCGCGCCGCTACGTTGTCGGCGACCTGGCGCTGGACACTGGGCGCAAAAGCCTGACGCGACAGGGCGTCGCGGTCGTCCTGCCCCCTCTTTCATTCGACCTGCTCGAGGTTCTCGTCAAGGCTGCGCCTGATGTCGTCTCGAACGAGGCCATCGCGGCCGCCGTCTGGCCCGGTCTCGTCGTGAGCCCCGAGACGGTGACACAGCGGGTCAAATTGCTGCGACAGGCGCTCGAGGACGATGCGCGGGAGCCGCGCTACATCGCCGGTGTCCGCGGGCGCGGTTACCGCCTGATCGCATCGGTGACCGTCGAAGGCGATGCAAGTGGCCCAGGTGCGCGGGCGGCCCCTGCAGGGAAGCCCGGGCTGGTGCGCTGGATCGCCATGGCTGCAGCCGTGGCCAGCGTCGCGGTGCTGGCGGTCGTGCTCACCACGCGCCTCTTCGAATCCGGGAAGGAGACGCCAGGCCCGCAATCCGTGACGGTGACCGCACTGCCGGCGAAAGCCGTGGCGGTGCTGGCCTTCGAGAACCTGACAGGCAGTCCGGCCAACGATCTGCTGGCGACGGTCCTTGCGGACGGCGTCCTGCATCGCCTCGCAGGCCAGCGCGACCTCCTGGTCATCGCGCGCGCCTCCTCCTTCGCCGCGAGCCTCAAGGGCCAGGGCGCGCGCGAAGCCGGCGAACGGCTCGGGGCGCGCTATCTCGTCAGTGGCAGCCTGCAGCAGTCGGGCGATCGGGTGCGCATGGCCGCGCAGCTCCTTGACGCGCAGACAAACCAGACCGTCAGGACTTTCGTGGTGGATCGCCAGCGCGAAGACCTGTTCACCTTCGCGGACGACGTCGCAAGCCGCGTCGCCGAAGCACTCCAGGTCAATCTTGGCGGCGCGCCCGTGCAATACGCGCGCTTCGGCATGGACGCCTATCTCGCCTACTTGCGCGGCCGCAGCTTGCTGGCGACGCGGCAGGTCGGGAAGGTCGCACGGGCCGGCGAAGAATTCAGGGAAGCCGTCCGTCTCGCGCCGGACTTTGCGTCGGCCTGGGTGTCGCTCGCCGAGTCGATGTACCTCGACGCATTCATAAACCGGCGGTACCGGGATCGTCAGGACGCACTCTGGCGGGAAGTCGCTCCGATACTCGAGAAGGCCATCGCACTCGAGCCCGACAACGGCGAAGCCTACTACCTGCGCGGCCGCATGAGGGTCTCGATGACTGGTGGCGATGTCGAAGCCGGCGAAGCCGATTTTCGCCGCGGGATCGAGCTCAGCCCGAACTATGCTCCGGGACTCGAGGACTACGCCGAGTGGCTGCTGTGGTACGAACGCGAGGCCGAGGGGCTCGCCATCATCGACCGGGCGCGCAGCGTCGATCCGCTCGACCCCCGCAACCACTACATGAAAGGGATGTTCCTGTGGGAGTACCGCGGCCTCGAGGATGAGGCCGTCGCGCTGCTGCTCCAGGCCCTGCGGGTCGACCCCGAGTTCTATTCGGCCTATCTGCGCCTCGCGCAGATCCGGTGGCAGCAGGGGCGGCTTGCGGAAGCGGTGGCACAGGCGGAACACGCGGTGGCCATCGAACCCGAGGCGCAGTGGGTTCGCGACCGACTGGCCTGGTTCTACATCGATCTCGGGGATCTTGCCGCGGCGGGTGATGTCATACGGAGCTTCAAGGCACCTTTGCTACTTGCCACAGCGCTCGCCTGCTATCGCGATGGAAAGGTGGCGTCGGCGGCCGCGCTGCATGAGGCCGCGTTGCGCGAGGACCCGTTCGACCAATACGGCTATGGCGCCTGGCTGGCGGATGGCGCGATGGTCGAGCACGCGCAAGCGGGCGGCAGTCCGGCCGCCGCGTTGCAGACGCTGATGTCGCTCGACGGAATGACAAACGAGCGAGGCGCGCTGACGTATGACCCGCCGACCCTGCTCACGGCGATCCATGTGGCGACGCTGGAAAGAGCAGCGGGCCGTCGCGCTGCAGCCGAAGCCGTAGACCGCAGGATTCTCGAGGTATTGGACCATCGACGCGGGCTCGGACGCCCGGGGTCCGCCGGTCTCCTGCGAGCCCTGGCATTCGCTCATCTCGGTCGCAGGCAGGAGGCCCTGTCCGAGCTCGAGCAGGTCGCCACGAGTACCGGCCGCATGGGCGCATGGGCCCTGTTCGGCCGCGACCCCTTTTTCGCGGAACTTCATGAGGAGCCGCGCTTCAAGGCGCTGGCGGCTGCATCGGCGGAGTGGCTCGAGGGGCAACGACGCGAACTGGCGCGCTACCGCGAGAGCGGGCAGGTTCCGCGTCGCCGGCCATCCGGGGCACCGATTTGTCCTGACGGTCGTCCACCCGCTGCGCATTGACCTGCAGCAGCGCGCGCTGCCGCGCCTGTGCAATGCAATCCGCCCGACGCCGAGGTGATGCGACGTCGCGCGCGAAGGCGGCTGCGCAAACCGCAGTCGCCGCGCGGTCGAGCCGCAGCGTCAGCAAGCGGAAGTCCGCGTAACTCACGATCCGGTAGAGCGGCGCCTGGCAAGGTGTCGCGAGCCACCACGCCGAACCAAATGCCACGACGGCCGCAAGCGCAGGCAGCACATGAGTCCTCGAACGAAGCTGCGGATCGCGCGCGGACGACGCAGCGGGATGCGCCGCGTCGTCCGGGCGATCCATTACGGCGTGCCCGACTTCACTGCGTCCCTCACGACTTCGAGCGCATCCCGCGGCCGCAGGTGGCCGCGCAGGGTCGATTTCAGCGCTGCTGCAGCGACCTCGCGCACGTAGTCGGCGTGACTCGGGTACAGGACTTGCAGGTCCGGCTCCGGAGTGGGCGATACATCGAGGCCCGCCTGGCCATCCCAGCTGTCGCCGTCACGGTTCCACGGGTCGTACGTCCCGAACTGGTAGAAACAGGAGTCGGGTGGATCCATCGCGTTGTCCGCGCGGATGCCGCTCGAAGTCGCCACCGGCACCGCGATCTCCGGCAGCCGCAGGCCGCCCTTTACGATGCCCGTCGCCGGATCGAGGTTGAACGTGACGAAGTCATCGTCGGGCACGTTCACGTCGAGCCGCGGCGCGGCGAGCGGTGCCATTCCAAATCTCACCCAGCGGTTCAGTGCGCTGATGGCGGCCCGCAACGCGTAAGCCTGTGTCCTGCCGGGGTTCACCGGGGGCGCATTGCAGCCGAGCGGTGGCATTCCCGGCAGCGTCTTGTCGATGTCGAGCTGTGATCGCGTCATGACGAGGTCATCGAAATGCGCCGTACCGGCGATCTCCCAGATTCGCAATGACTTCGAATCCGGTTGCTGATGCAGGCCGCGTCCCCCGCCGGAGATGAAATCCGACAGATCCGATTCGGCCTGCACCACCATCACGGGCGTCTTCGAGTCCGTGCGCAGGCCGGCCGGATAGGCGACGTCGACCCAGTCAGTCGCAGGCACCCCGTCCGGAATCGGGTTTCCCCAGGCGTCCGCGAGTCCCCACGACAGCGGGTATCCGAAGCCGGTGCCGTGCAACAGGAAACCGTCGTACACCCGGGCCGACGGGTGTATGGCGTTGTAGTAGGTGAACAGCAGGTACGAAGACTGCGATTCACCGTCCGCCACCACGGCCTTGATCCTGCCGGTCAGTTCGCCGAGCGGCTTCGGGCCGCCGCTGCGCGGGTGGCGGATCGCCCGGCCCGCCTGCGAGTAGATGTCGTACGAGAATCCGTCGCCGGGATGGAAGATCGAGGCGTAGCGATCGCCGGGGCCCTCCTCCCAGTCCTGCAGCGCCAGCGCGCCGATATGCTGCGCGGTCACGCCCACCCACGCGTAGCCCGCATCGATCAGCTCTTCGCGCGCCCACGCCCAGTCGAAACCCATGTCCCAGCCGGCCGTGACGTTCAGCCATTCGACAATGACCGTGCCGTTGAAGCGCGCGGGATCGGCGGGTCGCCGCACGAGCATTCGCGAGGTGTAGGCGGCGGTGATGCCGGGATTGGGCACCGCATCCCAGCGGCCGTCCGCACCGAGTTCGCCGGTGTTGATGAACGCCTGCGCCGTCCCGGAGAACAGGAATTCCTGCTCCACGTAGTGGCTCGCGGCGAGATCGGTGGATGTGCTCATGAACGGAAAGCCGTGCCGGCCCGGCGGCGGCGCCGAGACCGCGGGCGTTGCGCTACCCTCGTCAGCCGAAGCCGCGCCCACGAAAAGGATGGCGACGGCGAGCGCAAGGCGACACCCAGGGCGGATCTTGTTCGGTTTCATGGCCTCGATTCCCGTGGTGATGATTGAGGCCCGGAGCGTCGGGCGACCGCCGCGCAGGCGCATGAAGGGAGGCTGAAGGTTTGTTGAAGAATCGCGAAACGGGCGGCGACCGCCCGGCCGATGCCGGCAACACACCCTCCGCGTGGGTGGTGCGCTTTGCACATCTCGTCGTGCCGGGCGGGTGCGTGCTGGACCTTGCCTGCGGCCGCGGCCGGCACGCCCGCTACCTGGCCGCGCGCGGCTGCCGCGTGATCGCGGCGGATATCGATGTGTCAGCGCTGGCGGGTCGCAGCGAAGCCGGTATCACGCCGGTGCAACGTGACCTCGAGGACGGCAGCTGGCCCTGGGAGCCGGGGTCGCTGGATGCGATCGTTGCCGTGAACTACCTGCACCGGCCGCACTTTCCGCACATCGCCGCCTCGCTGCGCGCCGGGGGCGTGCTGATCTACGAGACTTTCGGTGCGGGAAACGGCCGGTTCGGCCCGCCACGCAATCCGGATTTCCTGTTGCAGCCGGGCGAGTTGCTGCAGGCTTTCCCTGAACTGCAGGTCATCGCCTACGAGCACGGCATCGGGCACGCGCCCCGACTGGCCGTTCGCCAGCGCCTGTGCGCCCTTCGCGCGCATGCGCCGGTCGAGCTGCGGGGCGGCTAGGCGGCGATCAGGCCGCCGCGGCCGCAGCGCCAGTGCGCCGCGCCGGGAACGCGAGCCAGGCCTTCGCGTCGTAGTCGTACAGCGCGCACTTGCGCGACAGGTCGCGCAGGTACTTCCAACCGGCGATCGTCGCCTTGGCGCTCGCGAGGCCGTGCGCCAGCAGGCGGCCGGTGGCGGCCTTCAACCGGTAGTTCGGGATGAACGGATCGTAGTGGTGCGCCCGGTGCAGCATGATCCCGTGCAGCAGCTTCTCGAGGCGGAACGGGAAATGGATGTCGCGCGTGAGGTCGTCCACCTTGCGCAGGCGCAGCCATTCGGAGCGCTTGTCGAACCAGACCATCTCGGGACCCGTGTGGTGCACGAAGATCACTGTGCCCATGATGTAGTTCCACAGCAGGAACGGCAGCACGCCGCCGAACAGGGCGATCAGCCACCAGGGCTGTTCCGTCACGACCGCGACGGTGACGAGGAACGCGAGGTAGATCGCGCCGAAGGCGACCGCGAGTACCGAGTCGACGATGAATTCCTTGCGGCGCGCCCCGACGTGCTTGCGCGACGGGAACATCAGCTTGTTCCACCACAACTCGACGAGGTAGTAGAGCCCGAAGCCCCACACCGAGCGATAGATGCGCTCCATGCGCTGGCGCCACTTCGGCAGCGCCGCGAATTCCTCGGGGCTGTAGGGCACCCACACCTGGTCGCGGCCCTTCAGGTTCGCGAAGCCGTGGTGTGCGACATTGTGGCCGACGTGCCAGAGGCTGAAGGTCGTGAGCGTCGGCAGGAAGACGAGCCGGCCGACGAAGGCATTGACCTTCTCGCTCTTGAAGAGGCTGCCATGGCAGGCGTCGTGGCCGAGCACGAAGAGGCGTGCGAAGACCACCGCGAGGCCGAGCGTGCAGGCGATCTTTCCCCAGAGCGGCGCCAGCACGACACCTGCGACGCACGCGGCGAGCAGCGCGAAGTCGATCGCGACCTGGACCGTGGAACGGATGGCGTTCGGCGTGCGTTCGGGAGCGGTGATGGCTGCCACGTCTCGGACTCTCCGGGGGAGGATTGCAAAGGCGCCCGATCATACAGAATCCGGGACCTGGGGGAAGGCGCCATTTCCCGGAATTTGCCTTTAGTGCAGCGCACTTACGCGTGCGCCTCGCGCCGGCCGCCGTGCCTCGGCGATCCGGCGCCGGAACCGGCCCACAAGGGTCGCCCAGGATCGTGCACCAAATTGGTGCCGACCGCCTCGGCGCGCACTATAATAGTGCGCGTCAGCCGAACGAGTAGCCGTAACTTATTGATTACAAATGGCAAGGTGAGCTGGCACGCGCCGTGCACTAAGGCTGTGCTCGCACCCACCCTGGCCCGGAGACATTCATGACCCCGAGTGACGTTCTGAAGCTCATCAAGGAAAAGGAAGTCCGCTACGCCGACCTCCGCTTTACCGACACGCGCGGCAAGGAGCAGCACGTGACGATCCCGGCGAAGCTGGTCGACGAGGACCTCTTCCGCGACGGCAAGATGTTCGACGGTTCGTCGATCGCGGGCTGGAAGGGCATCAACGAGTCCGACATGATCCTGATGCCGGAACCGGACACGGCCATCCTCGATCCGTTCATCGAGGAAGCCACCGTCAACATCCGCTGCGATGTGATCGAGCCGGCGACGATGCAGGGCTATGAGCGCGACCCGCGCTCGCTCGGCAAGCGCGCCGAGGCCTACCTCAAGTCGACCGGCATCGCCGACAGGGCGCTCTTCGGCCCGGAGAACGAGTTCTTCATCTTCGACAGCATCCGCTGGAGCAACGAGATGCGCGGCTGCTCGTACGAGATCGATTCCGTGCAGGGCGCCTGGAACACCAACACGGCCTACCCGGAAGGCAACAAGGGTCATCGTCCGGGCGTGAAGGGCGGCTACTTCCCCGTGCCGCCGGTCGATGCGTTCCAGGACATCAGGAACGCGATGTGCAACGCGCTCGAGGAACTCGGCCAGACCGTCGAAGTGCACCATCACGAAGTCGCCACCGGCGGGCAGTGCGAGATCGGAGTCGGTGCGGGCACGCTCGTGCAGAAGGCCGACGCGGTGCAGATCCTCAAGTACGCGGTGCTCAACGTCGCGCACGCCTACGGCAAGACCGCGACCTTCATGCCGAAGCCGATCGTCGGCGACAACGGTTCGGGCATGCACGTGCACCAGTCGCTGTCCAAGGACGGCAAGGCGCTGTTCGCGGGCGACAAGTACGGCGGCCTGTCGGACCTCGCGCTCTACTACATCGGCGGCATCATCAAGCACGCCAAGGCGATCAACGCCTTCACCAACGCCGGCACCAACAGCTACAAGCGCCTGGTGCCCGGCTTCGAGGCGCCGGTGATGCTCGCCTACTCCGCGCGCAACCGCTCCGCGTCGATCCGCATTCCCTGGGTGTCGAACCCGAAGGCGCGTCGCATCGAAGTGCGCTTCCCGGATTCGTCGGCGAACCCCTACTTCGCGTTCGCCGCAATGATGATGGCGGGCCTCGACGGCA
>JRYD01017815.1_pt1 | contig 11390 bp, 10 predicted proteins | sample 235311 | NCBI WGS metagenome assembly JRYD01 (sample SAMN03074213, study PRJNA261472) | activated sludge metagenome | biome: Common Effluent Treatment Plant; feature: Wastewater; material: Activated sludge; isolation source: activated biomass in a lab-scale reactor treating industrial wastewater at... | reverse complement strand
GCATGGGTATGTATCAATATGTAGGAAACAATCCGGCAAATGGTATTGATGTGTGGGGGTTGATGGGTATGCTTGAGCCTCCACCCATACCACCAAAACCACCTAATCTTCCTCCATCAGATGATTGTACTAAGAAAATGTCGGCTTTGGAGGGATGGGATTTATTTTCAGACTCAAAATCATATATACAGGCAACAACTACAGTAGATATTTTTGATTACGTGCCAAAAGGTGTTTCAACACCGATTAATGTTGTTTCTCCATATATTGATTTATATAAAACATCTCAGAGCATTAATAGTGCTTCTAATAGTAACTCCGTAACAGAACAGAATATGCATGCCGGAGATGCTATAAAAAATGGAACTAATGCCACGGTAGGTTTTGTTGGGTTGGCAGCAACAGCAGCAGGTGCAACNNGAAATGACAATTACAGACGAAATGGATCAGCAAACATTTTTTAATGATTTGGATACAAGAGAATATATGTGGAAGCAAGGAAGAACTGATGAAGAAAAAGTAGAGCGAATAATGAAATTGGATCAGCTGGAAAGAATGAAACGTGTAAGGGATTATTTAAATAAGTTGGATTGTCCTCCTGATGGTGGTCCTAAAGTAAAGTTTCGTTTACAATGGGATCCCGTTAGAAAAATGTGGGTTTTAATTCCATTTGACCCCAACCTGATAACCGGTCCCGATGGCCAACCCGATAAAGCATGGGTAAGTGTGAATGACCGGTTGCCTTATACAATTGAATTTGAAAATGATTCATCGGCTACTGCAAGAGCACGATATGTAAAAATAACTTCGCCTATTGAACCTAAGCAAGATCCAACCACTTTAGAATTGGGCAGTTTCGGTTTCAACAATCAAAGCTATGATATACCGGTTGGCAGCGCATTTTATACCAACCGATTAGATACAAGAGATTCTACAGGTGTTTTTGTTGACATAACTGCCGGATATGATATTGTTAAGCATCAGATATTTTGGGAGTTTCAGGCTATAGATCCTGTTACACTACTACCACCTGAAGATCCGTTGGCAGGTTTCCTCTTTGTGAAAGACTCGCTGCAAGACTTGTATGGAAAAGGATTTGTGAATTTCAGCATCAAACCCCGTTCCGATGCGCAAACATTAGACACCATTGGCGCCAGAGCATTTATTGTATTTGATGAAAATGATACCATACCTACCAATATTCATAAGAACACGATAGATGCAGTAGCGCCTACCAGTCAGGTAAATACACTTACCGCAATGGGCACCAGCCCCATCAACCTGAGCTGGACCGGTAGCGACGACCCCAACGGTAGCGGCATTGACTATTATACTGTATATGTTACGAATGATAATGTAAACTACAGCGTACTGTTTCCTAGAGTATATGGAACAGATACCACCTTCTCGCTGCCACCGGGAGTTACCTATTGTTTCTTTGTACTGGCTACCGACCGTACCGGCAATGCCGAAACATTGCGGACAGGCGTAACCACCTGTACCACTATTGGCAATCCACTACCAGTATCGTTGTTATACTTCACGGGTACAAATGTGAATAAGGACAACCTGTTGAAATGGGCAACGTCCAGCGAACAAAACTCTAAGGAGTTCCGATTAGAACGTTCGCTCAACGGTACCGACTTTACGCAGATAGCAGTAGTACCTGCTGCCGGCAACAGCACTACCCAGCGTGCGTACAACTATACCGACAGAAATATTGACCTGCTGAACAGTGCGGTTATGTTCTACAGATTGAAGCAAGTGGACAATGACCTGAATTTCAAATATTCAAATATTGTACGTCTGAATTATTTGAGTGGCGGTGGTAAACCATCTATTGTATATCCAAATCCGACAGGTGGCACTATTACCATATTAATTGGCGACAACAAACTGATAGGAACCGAGGCCAGCGTTTCCGATATTAATGGCAGGTTGTTGAAGAAGATCAAGATTACGGCCACCAGCCAGTCGGTTGATTTGTCAACTTATGTTGGAGGTGTTTATTTCATCAGATTGCAAAACAAAGAAACATTGAAGATAGTAAAACAATAGGCTCTAGGTTAATGTTGATAATAAAAGGCGGCTATTACACAAGGGTAATGCCGCCTTCTTTTTTGTTATATTTTTATACAGACAGTTAGGTACTCAAGAATAAAATCTATTTCACCTTCCCCCAGTTTTCTCCAATTTTTATACGGTGTATCTGCATATCGCTTACCTTAAATTTTGTGGCAATCTTTTTCAGCGTATCACCTTTTGCCAGCATTTTTTTAATCGTCTGTACTTTGGCAACGGTTAGTTTACTATTGGTGCTGAAGCCGCCGTTTTTCATCATCTCCTTTCTTGCTTTTATTACAATCGGACTTTTTTGTTGCAACGCAGCCGATTCGGCAAAGCTTACCCATTTCAGATTTTTATAATGGTTATCTTTTTTATTAAAGTTTAAATGGGTTACAACCTTTTTTGTACCCCCCGGAGCGGGAAGAAAATATTTTGCAACCAGCAAATGTATCAACACATGGCGGTGTTCGCCATTTTCCTTGTATCGCCAAATGGGATATCCGGCTTGCAAACTGCCTTTTACCAATGAACCCTTTTTTATGTCATTTGTAAACTTTACCAAACGGCCATGGTTACTGATGGCATATTTTTCTCCATAAGCAGAACGACGGCCACGAATCACAGCCCATTTTTCGCCGGGCTGATTGACGATCTTGTTTGTTGTCATTTTTGTTCTGGTTTATATTATTTAATATCATAATCCACTACCACTCTTTCGGTTTGTGGATGACTTTGACAAGTGAGAATAAAACCATTTTCAATTTCTTCATCTTCCAGCCCCCAGTGTACTTCCATGGCTACTTTTCCTTCCAGCAATTTTGCCTTGCAGGTACAGCACATGCCACCTTTGCAGGCATACGGTAGATCGGCACCTTGCGCCAATGCAGCATCTAAGATAGTCTGTTTACTGTTCTGCGGGATAAAAAAATCAAAACTTCTGCCATCTGCTTTAATAGTGATGCTGCTTTGTAGTTCGTGATTTATCTTTTCTGTTTGCTTTAATTCAACTTCCGGCTTGCGTTGACCTTGTGTTGAAAATAATTCAAAATGGATCTGCTTTTTGTCCATTCCTTTTTGCAGAAAAAAATCTCTTGCTGTAAAAATCAATTCCTCTGGGCCACAAATAAAAACTTCGTCAATGCCCGCATAGTTAATCAGCTTCTCTAGTTCTGTAAGCTTGTTGGCATCAATTCTGCCATTGTTTATGGATGTATCAGTGCGTTCGCGGCTCAGTACATGAATCAGATTAAAACGATCGAGGTATTTATTTTTTAATCCTTCCAGTTCTTCAAGAAAAAGGATGGACTGATGATTGCGATTGCCATAAACCAGCGTAAAACGACTATGCGGTTCGGTACGCAAGGTTGTTTTGATAATGGAAAGTACAGGTGTAATGCCACTGCCCGCTGCCAAAGCCAGATATTGCTTTTTGTTTTCCGGTTTCAGCGTTGTGTTGAACTTGCCCACCGGCTCCATTACATCCAGCGTATCGCCTGCTTTTAATTCGGTATTTGCATAAGTAGAAAAAAGGCCATAAGCCGCTTTCTTAACAGCTACTTTCCATTCATTATCTAATGGTGAGCTGCAAAGGGAGTAGGTTCTTCTTACTTCCTCACCATTCAAAATGGTTTTCATGGTCAGGCTTTGCCCCTGTGTATATTGAAATATCTTTTTTAAATCATCGGGTATATTGAAAGTAATGGAAACACAATCGGGGGTTTCCCGGTCAACTGCTGCAACAGTAAGCTTGTGAAAATGCACTGACATAATTATTAATTCTTAAGACCATTAATGAGCNNTAATGAGCAATGAAACCATATTATCTTCTATCGTTTGCGGGTCAATTTTTTTGGCACTACGGTGCCAAAACTCTAATCCTCTTACAGATGAAAGAATGGTGAGCATGGTAACATAAGGTAACACAGGTTTCAACTCTTTTTTATCAACACCTTGCTGTATTATCAATTCCATCTTTTGCACATAATGGCGTCTTTGTGTTATAAAGTTAGTAAGATACGGCTCGCTCAAGTGCGACCATTCATTAATCATAACCGTATAGTCATTAAAACGATCCAGCATCATTTGAACATGAAAGCGAATGAGCGATTCTAGTTTTTGAATACTGGAAAGTTTTGTTTCGTCAAGACTATTCAGGTGTACATTACAGTCATTGGCTGTTCTGTAAATAATTTCCTGTAATATCTCTGATTTTGACTGTATGTGATTGTACAGGCTGGCGGCTTCAATACCTACAACATCTGCAAGATCTCGCATTGAGGTAGCGGGAAATCCTCTTTCTCTCATCATCGCCGAAGCTTTCCGGATGATTAGTTCTTTTTTAGAAGCTTTCTTTCTCTTTGTTTCGGGCATGGCCAAAGATACAAAACGAAACTGCTTACTGCTTTACCGGCTTGCTGTATTCTTTTTTGGCTGGAATCTGAATAGCCTCACTTAAATCCGGTTTTATCATCAGTGCCATACTTTTATCTCCTTCATTTCCAAAGAATGTCCAGAAATTGCCACCATCCCATGATTGACCTATGAGATAGGTAGTGGTATAAATAAACAGTCCATTCATTTCTAAAACAGAGTTTAACGAAAGCACAGCCTGCCATTCGTTGGGCGTTTTTACAATTTGTAAAACTGAGTCCACCTGATATTTTTTCCAGGAGCCCTCAGGTATTTTGGCAAAATTTCCGGCTACTACAATTTTATAAACCTCATTTCCGCCCATGGATGCAACCATGGCCGGATTGCTGTAGCTTATGTATTGATCCCAGTTCTTTTTCATAAAGGCATCGGTAAAATTATCGGCACAGCTTTGTAATCTTTGCCGCATCCACAAAGTATCCGTTTGAGCCTGTAGTTGTATTGAAAGAATAAGTATAAGGGGAATCAGTATTTTTAGTTGCTTCATTTTTAAGTATTGCTTTTCAAAAATACAAAAGGCTTTTATAGACTGGTAATTTTCATGTAGGTTTGCGGCGTTTTAATCTGATAGTTAATTTGAAGATAAAAGCCGGTTTACTTCCGGTGCAAATATGGCAGCACATTTTTTTTAATAATTTAAACGCAACAATAAAATTATGTCACTCATCACCGTTGGTACTATGGCTTTTGATGCTATTGAAACTCCATTTGGAAAAACAGATAAAATTGTAGGAGGCTCGGCAGTTTATGTGGCTTATGCTGCAAGCAATTTTGTAAAGCCGGTACAGCAGATTTCCATTATCGGGTACGATTTTCCAAAAGAAGAAATGGACGACCTTCGCAGCCGCGGTGTGCATCTGGATGGGGTAGAACTGGTTCCCGATAAAAAATCATTTTTCTGGAGCGGCCGCTATCATGCCGATATGAACAGTCGGGATACATTGGTAACTGACTTAAACGTATTGGCCGATTTTGATCCCAAAGTGCCCGACAGTTATCAGGGTGCTGAATTTTTAATGCTGGGCAACCTGCATCCCCTTACACAGCTCAATGTAATTCAGGAGTTGAAGCAAAGACCCAAGCTGATCGCAATGGACACCATGAATTTTTGGATGGAATCGGCAATGAAGGATTTGAAANNCAGCAAAAGCCATTCTGGAAATGGGTCCCAAATATCTGATCATTAAAAAAGGGGAACACGGCGCTTTGCTTTTTCACAATGAAAATGTATTCTATGCTCCTGCTCTTCCATTGGAAGATGTATTTGACCCTACCGGAGCCGGCGATACATTTGCCGGAGGCTTCATGGGCTATATTGCAAAGTCGGGTGATATCTCATTTGAAAACATGAAACGGGGCATCATTGTAGGTTCAGCAATGGCAAGTTTTTGTGTTGAAAAATTTGGAGCTACAAGATTGAAAGAAGTAACCAAAGCAGAAATTGATAATCGAATCCGTCAGTTTAAAGAACTGGTAAGTTTTGAAATAGAACTGGTGTAGTACTTACATCAGTTATTTAATATACAGAAAGAAACAGCGAACACAATTATTGGTTATTGTTTTCGACTTCATTGCTTACATCCGATATTTCTGATTTTACTGCTTCTTCAATAGCGGGTTTGTTTTCATTCGTAAAACTTAATGTAGGTTGTTCGTCAGCCGGCAATCTGTTGCAAAGTGGCACAAGTACCGTGGCTGCCAAATCAAGCACCAAAGAGGCAACTCCACCTTTTAGCATGGTCTGGTTTCCCAATATGGAATTGAAACCAAAACCGGTACCAAAAATATTTATGATTATTATAAATGAAAAAATGGCGATGAATATAGTAGCGCTGGTGCGGGCAGTATGTGCATGTTTATTGCGTAGGTTGAAATGATGTAATAAAGAAATATGACCCAAAGCGATGGATGCTATAAAGAGTGCAGCAGCAAGTTTTGCAATACTTGCATCTTCATTTATTCCTGCAAAAATCAAAATCAGGGTTATTAAAAATGCGGCTGCGGCAACCAGCATGGTGGCTTTGCCCAGAGCCTCATAGTTGGGTTTTTCGGCTACCACAAAGCCTAAAGCAGCAGGTATGCAAAAAAATACAAATGATATACTGATCAAAAATAGTTTGGCAGTTATATCTCCTGTAACCATCCCAAACGAATCGCCGGCCAATACGGTTAATGCACCGATGACACCGGCAACGATTACTACAACGATTAAATTTTTGATGACAGAAGTTGATTGTTTCATTTCCAATGATTATGTATTAAAACTTTCGGGCAAGCACAATTGTGTTTTTAAATTGTTTCTTTTTTCCTTGCAGGTTAAAAATTTCGGTGAAGATAAGGTAAGTGCCGGTTGCTAATTTGCTGCCTTTATCATTCAATCCATCCCAGTTCCAGTATCCGGTCAGCCCCATTGTTCCGTTTCTTACCAACTGTCGTACGGGCCTTCCTGCAGCATCATATATTACTATATTGGCAACATAGCCCGGCTCCGCAATTTTATACTGAATGGATGCTACATCATTATAGCCGTCATTGTCAGGCGAAAATACTTTGGGCGTTATTGCGATGGTAGCGTCTATTGCATCCATTTGCTTGTACTGCGAGTTTTTATAGGTAGGTGTACCATAGCCGGCTGTAGATGCTGCACTATGCCAGTTATTTTCATTTTGCGAACTTTCATTTGCATCTAATCGTTCTAGAGCTACGCCTTCGGCATTATCTATTAGTTTGAAATGCCAATCATCTTTGTATTTTACTTCATCTACTACTTCTCCCTGAAAGTTTAAAGCAATGATGTTGCCTTCATCATCAGGATATGAAGGCATGGTCGAAACCATTAATACATTTTCCGGATGCAGAACAAGATAGTTTAATGCAAGGCTGGCTGCATCGTCGGTAGCTACAATATATTCGCCCGGAAAAATAAACCAAGGCACATTGCTTAATGGCTTGATGGAGCTGATAACGCCGGAGCTGTTTCTGTTGGCTACATAAAGTTTTGATGCGTCAAATATTTTATTACTCTTGTTATAAAACTCTACATAGTCGTATGCATTGGGTTTTGGATTAAACAGAAATTCATTAATGATCCAATCACCCGCCAATGCATCTGTAGCTAAGCCTGTTTTTACTTTACTGCTACTGCTAATGGTGTTGCCTTTACAATCCTTTACTCCCGAAACAGAAATTGTATATACCGTGATGCTATTGAGAGATGTGGAAGTTGTTAGCTGCACCTTATTGAATAAAGGCGACAAAGTGGTGACACCGGAAAAAACTAATCCGCCATCACTTGTATAATTACTAAGTGTTGCTCCCGACAAACTATCCACCGGTTCATCAAAAACGATAATAATAGTAGTGCTGTTTGTTGTGTATGCATTCAGAATCTTCGGTGCTTCTGTATCGCCATTAACTGCATCAATAGAATTTTTTTTACCGGGTGTGCCACCGGTTGGGCTTACACTTGCCTTCCAGTTACTGCTGCCGGCACAGGGTCTTTTAGAGTCTATCATTTCAAGCGACCATCCACCGTCTTTTTTCAATTCATTTTGGTACCAGGCAGAAGTATAACTTACCGCATGAATAATTTTTCCATTGAGTGCTTTTATAAAAATTGTTTCACCATCATTATCCAAGGAAGGAAAACTGGTAACCGAAATAGTAGTACCCAATACCGATAATGCGGCTACGGCACTACCGGTACATACAATGACCATGCTATCGGGTTGTAAAGTAAAATTGGGCATGGCACCACTTTGCCCGCTGCCATCTGCTATACGCCAGCCTTGCAGATTTATGGGAAGCAATGTTGTGTTTCTCAGTTCAATCCATTCGCTATTGGGTAGCCCCACTTGCGGTGTAGGGTCGGCCATTATTTCGTCGATCACTACATCGTACCTGTTTTGCGAAAAGGTAAGCGTAGGAACCAAGAGTATAAAAAGCAATAAAACTTTCACAGCCTTAAGATAGAAAATGATTCAGTTAATTTGATATTATTTTTTTTCAGTATTTTTTGGAGATCAGGTAATCGGCTATTACATTTGCTCCCGAAATGAAAATGAATCACACAAAACGCAATAAAAAACAGTTCTCTTAATGAGGAAGGTTGCAGCGTAATGTGTGTACATTATAAAACTGAAAGGGCCTTCCAAAACGGAAGGCCTGTTTTTTTTACCTAAAAATTGTCGCTCGGGCGGCAGGAGGATGAATTATGAAAGTAGCAGTAGTAGGTGCCACAGGATTGGTAGGTACCAAAATGATGCAGGTATTGGCAGAAAGAAATTTTCCGGTTACCGAATTGATTCCAGTTGCTTCAGAAAAATCAGTGGGCAAAGAAGTTGACTTTAAAGGAAAGAAATATAAAGTGATAGGCATGAAAGATGCCATTGCTGCTCGTCCTGCTGTTGCTATTTTTTCTGCCGGTGGCAGCACTTCGCTTGAGTGGGCGCCTCAGTTTGCCGCTGCAGGTATTACGGTTATCGACAATTCATCAGCCTGGCGTATGGATCCATCAAAACCATTGGTTGTACCCGAAATAAATGCTGATGTACTTACTGAGAATGATAAAATAATTGCCAATCCCAATTGCAGCACTATTCAAATGGTAGTAGCATTGGATCCGCTTCATAAAAAATATGGTATTAAAAGAGTGGTGGTTTCTACTTATCAAAGTGTAACAGGCACCGGTGTAAAAGCGGTAACGCAACTGATGAATGAAAGAAAAGGTGTGCAGGGAGAAATGGCTTATAAGTATCCAATTGACCTGAATGTAATTCCACAGATTGATGTATTTCTGGACAATGGCTACACCAAAGAAGAAATGAAGATGGTAAAGGAAACCTGTAAGATCATGCGGGATGATAATATTAAGGTAACCGCTACTACAGTTCGTATTCCGGTAATGGGTGGCCACAGCGAAAGTGTAAATGTGGAATTTGAAAACGATTTCGAATTAAATGATATCAAGGCTTTATTGCAAAATTCACGGGGAATTGTTTTGGTTGATGATATAACAACCCAGCAATATCCTATGCCAAAAGATGCGCATGAGAAAGACGAAGTATTTGTTGGACGATTAAGAAGAGATGAAAGCCAGCACAATACTTTAAACATGTGGATTGTATCGGACAACCTGCGCAAAGGCGCTGCCACCAATGCGGTTCAGATTGCAGAATACCTGCTTTCAAAAGGATTGTTGAAGTAGCTTAGTTATAAATACGCTCAATCGCATCGCGGTATTTTTCCATCACTACTTTTCTTTTTAAAGAAAGCTTGGGTGTCATTTCGCCGCTGTCTATACTCCATTCATCGGGCAGTAGTTCAAATTTTTTAATTTGCTCTACATGGTTGAAAAACTTGTTGAAAGTTTCCACCAGTTCTTTATACAATTCTTTTACACTGGGGTTTTGAATCATGGCAGCATGATCTCCTTCGGCTATACCATTTTTGCGGCACCAGTCTTTTAAATTGGGAAATGAGGGAACAATCAATGCACCCACAAATTTTCTTTCGGCTCCTACTACCATTACCTGCTCTACTAATGGCGATTCTTTCAATTTATTTTCAATAGGCAATGGTGCTACATATTTTCCGCCGCTGGTTTTAAATAATTCTTTTTTACGGTCGGTGATTTTTAAAAAACCATCTTGTGTCATCAAACCAATATCGCCTGTATAAAACCAACCGTCATTGATTACTTCGTCGGTTAAGTCCTGTCTTTTGTAATAGCCAACCATAATATTGGGACCCTTACAAAGTATTTCACCATCCTCGGCAATTTTAACTGCTACATTTTTGATAAGTGGCCCTACTGTGCCAAAAGACCGTCCGCTTATTTCATATCTGTTTACCGAAATTACCGGTGAGGTTTCGGTAAGCCCATATCCTTCCATAATGGGAATTCTGGCTGCAGTAAAGATTCGAATCAAACGAACCTGGCAGGCAGCACCACCACTTACAATACATTTTATATTGTTGCCCAATCCTTCACGCCACTTGCTGAAAATAATTTTATTGGCAAGGCCCAGTTGAAGCCTGTACCAGAAGCCCTGGTTTTTATTAATCTCAAATTTTTCGGCAAGACCATGTGCCCAGAAAAATAATTTCTTTTTAAACCCACTCAGCTCACTTCCTTTTTGCATGATGCGGTCATACACTTTTTCCAGCAGGCGGGGAACGGTTGTAAATAAATGTGGTTTTACTTCCTTTAAATTATCACCAATGGATTCTAAACTTTCAGCATAATAAATAGCGGTACGATTGAAAAGATATAAATAGGTAACCATGCGTTCGAAAATATGATTGAGGGGCAGAAAGCTCAGGCTCCTCATATCATCGCCGGGAGGAAAGCAGGGCAATGAATCAATTACATTAGATAAAATATTACGATGCGACAGCATAACTCCTTTGGGCTTGCCGGTGGTGCCCGATGTATAAATGATGGTAACAAGATCTTCGTATTTTATTCCATCTGCAATAGGCTTAATCTTATTTATCAATTCGGGTGTGCTAAGTGATGTTACTTCTTTCCAGTGCTTTGCATTGGGCACATGTTCAAAAGTAAATATATCTTTCAGGTTGGGCACTTTGTCTTTCAGACTGAAAACTTTTAAATAAAGGTCTTCATCATTTACAAAAACATATTTTACCTGAGCATCATTCAATACATATTCCAATTCATTTACATTAATAGTAGGATAAAGGGGAACCAGCAATGCACCTATTTGTTGCACAGCCAGATCCAGCATTACCCACTCGGGTCTGTTTTTACAAAGTATTGCAATCTTATCGCGGCCTTCGGCACTCATATCGCCGCAGGATACTCCCATGCTGAGCAGCCCGGCGCTTAAATTGTCAACAATATTTTTTACATCTGCTGTGCTGTATTTTTT
>JRYD01004272.1_pt1 | contig 11409 bp, 7 predicted proteins | sample 235311 | NCBI WGS metagenome assembly JRYD01 (sample SAMN03074213, study PRJNA261472) | activated sludge metagenome | biome: Common Effluent Treatment Plant; feature: Wastewater; material: Activated sludge; isolation source: activated biomass in a lab-scale reactor treating industrial wastewater at... | reverse complement strand
GGGGTTCCCTCGTTTTTGCTGCCAAAAGTGGCGGTAGGATCTCTCGGCAGTTGTAGTGGCCGTTTCTGATAATGGTCCGCAAATCATGTGGTTGCTGTTCTTGATTTGCGAGATGCTGTCGCCCTCTGATGGTGGAGGGTGCGATGGACACATGGCAAACCTCTTTTCTGGGTCTCAAGCAGCTACCGCGTGAGCTGTCTGGTTTTGAGATTCAGGCGTTCTTCACCTTCAGCACTGCCGAGCGCGCCAGTATCGAGGCGCGGCGCCAACCGGTGCTCAAATTGGGGTTGGCATTACAGATTGGCTTCCTTCGCATGAGCGGCCGGATGCTGGATGCGGTGCGCATCGTGCCACCGACGTTATGGCGTCATCTCGGCGAACACTTGGACGTGACCTCACCGGACCTGGCTTCACTGAAGGCCATGTATCGTCGGCCGAAAACGCTGTTTGCGCATCAGGAACTCGCCTGCGAGATTCTTGGCTTTCGATCATTGACCGAGGCGCAACGCCGCGCGTTGGTTCGTGCCCTGCGACTAGAGCTCGCGCATACATTTGATCGATCGCGCCTGCTGACTTTCTCTCGACGCTGGCTCTACGATCACCAGTTGTTGGTGATGCGCGAACGCGATTTGCGCGCCATCATCGTTGCTGCGATTCGGCAATACGAAGCTGCGCTTGCGAGGACGATTCAAGCCGATGTCGATGTGGCGTTGTTGGAACGCTGGCAACGGGCCGTGATGCAGCCTCGTGAGTCATCGCTGACCACACAAACCTGGTTATGGACGCCGCCAGCCAAGCACTCGACGGTTCAGATCGATGAGATGTTGGAGCGCATCGAGACGTTGTACGCGCTTGAAGTGCAGCGCCACTTGCGAGAGATGCCGGACGATGTCTTGCGTCGCTATGCACGACGACTTGCCTCTCGCCCGCCATCAGCAGGCCAATTGATTCGTGAGCCCGGCCGCACGATTGAAGTGGCGTGTTTTCTGCGCTACTGCTTGCTGACCAATACGGATCGGTTGTTGCTGATGGTGCGCCGACGGGTCGCCGATCTGTGGCGCCGCGCCTCACAAGATGCCAATCGGGTGCTGATTCACTGGGCCGACTTGTATCGCGAGCTGCTCAATTCCCTCGCTGCGCTGGTCAATGACACCGGCTTGGATCCAACACAATTGCGCACGCAGTTGCAGTCACTGATTGCCGCGCATCAACAACGTAAGCCACCGACGCGCGCACAGTTGGTCCGAGAACATCTCATTGAAGAAGTTCGCCCAGTACGTTCGCTGTTGTCCGCATTGGTGGTCTTGCCGTGGCAAGCGTTACCGGATCATCCGGTGCTGGCCGCACTACAGTTGTTGCAAGGGTTGTATGACCAAGATGTAAAGGAACTGCCCGTTGCAACATCGATTGAGTTCGGCAAGGTTTGGAAGACGCTGTTGGCCGATACAGATCGTGACCGCGCGATGCGCGCCTTCGAAGTCGCCACCTTGCTATCCCTACGGCGCGCATTACGCAACGGCACAGTGTGGATCGATCACAGCTTGGCCTTCCGCAGTCGCGAGCGCCTGTTTATTCCAGCCGCGCAGTGGCAGCAACAGCGGCGCGGCTACTATCGGCGCCTGTCGCTGCCGCAAGATCCCAGCCGGTTTCTCGAGCCACTCATTGAACGCGCGCAAGCTGGGGTCGCCGCTGTTGCCACGGCGGCTGAGGCCGGTGAACTCAGGATTGACGATGAGTTGCATCTGACGCCCTTGGCTGCGGAAGAACAAGCGCCAGAGCTCAAGAAGCTGCGCGCGGAACTCGACCATCGTATCGGTGAGGCACAGTTGCCGGAAATCATGCTCGCCGTCGATGCCCAGGTACGCTTCAGTTGGATCATGCTGGGACGCGAGCCACGCTCCGCCACCGAACTGTTGATGGTGTATGCCGGCATCTTGGCGCATGGCACCTCCATGTCGGCCGCCGAGACGGCCCGCATGATGCCGCAACTGAATGCCAACAGTGTCCGGCAAGCGATGCGCTGGGCCAGCGATGAACGACGGCTCTCAGAGGCCTATGCAACCGTGCTCGCCTATATGCACCGCCATCCCATCACCGGCACGTGGGGCCGGGCCGATCTGGCGTCATCGGACATGATGAGTTTGGAGACCAGCAAGCGCGTGTGGCAAGCCCGTGTAGATCCACGCCGGCAAACACCCTCCGTTGGCATCTATTCGCATGTGCGAGATCGCTGGGGCATCTTCCATGCACAACCCATCGTGCTCAATGAACGCCAGGCCGGCGCCGCGATTGAAGGCGTCGTTCGCCAGGAACAGGTCGACGCCGCACAACTTGCAGTCGATACGCATGGCTACACGGACTTTGCAATGTTGCTCGCACGCTTACTCGGCTTCGATCTGTGTCCGCGACTCAAAGCGCTCAAGGAACGTCATCTGTTTCTGCCCCGGGGCAGCGAGGTGCCGGAGAGCCTGAAGTCCATCTGTAGTGCCAGTCTGGATCTCAGTAAGACCTCCATCCATTGGGACGAGCTCGTGCATCTCACCGCCTCGGTGTATAGCGGCCACACCAGCGCCATCAATGTCCTGGCACGCTTCGGCGCCGCGGCACGCGGCGATCCATTGTATGGCGCCGGCGTACAACTTGGCCGCTTGCTGCGCACCGTATTTCTGGCCGATTACTTTGTGAATTCGGTTTTCCGCCGTGAACTGCTTCGGGTACTGAACCGCGGCGAGGCAACCAACGCGTTAAAGCGATCCATCTACACCGGACGGGTCTCCAAACATCAAGCTCAGAACGCTGACCACATGCAGGCGGTGGCCGATGCTTTGAGCCTGCTCGCCAACATCGTCATGGCGTGGAACACGGCGCAGATGCAAGCGGTCGTGGATCACTGGAGCCAACGACCGCGTCGCAAGATGCCGCTCGAACTTATTGGCAACCTGGCACCGACCCGCATCGAAGGTCTGAATTTGCGGGGCGTGTTCAACTTCCCGCTGGATCAATACGTTGAGCGGCTGATGCCATCAACCGTGGCCACAAAAGTAGCCGGAAAAGCCACATAATCGCACAACGAAGTAGCAGAAATAACCCGACGTCTCAGGCAACAGGAACCACCATACCAGTCAGATGCTTGCGCACGCCGAATCACCAATCCTCGGGAAATACAGGAGAGTTCTACCGCCACTTTTGGCAGCAAAAACGAGGGAACCCCTATCCGGAGATCTTGCCGCCGCAGATCACCGTGAACGCGACGTACTCGGGCGCCGCCGCCAATGTCGTTGCCGAGACGGTCGCCGCGCCGATCGAGAACCAGGTCAATGGCGCGACGGGCCTGCTCTACATGAATTCTTCGAGCAGCGCCGATGGTCGCATGACCTTGACAGCCACGTTCAAGACGGGCACGGATCCCGACGAGGCGCTGGTCGAAATCAACAATCGCATCGCCGCTGCGACACCGATGCTGCCCGAAGAAGTGCGCCGCCTGGGCGTCACGGCGCGCAAGTCGATGTCCAGCATCCTTGGACTCGTCGCCCTGCAATCACCGGATGGCCGCTACGACGACGTTTTCCTAAACAATTACGCGTTGTTGAATATCGTGGACGAGTTGAAGCGCGTACCCGGCGTGGGCGATGCGCTGTTGTTCGGTTTGCGCTATTACTCGATGCGCATCTGGATGGATACCCACCGCATGCGCGCGCTCGGCATGACGCCCTCAGATATCATTCAAGCGCTACGAGATCAGAATGCACAGTTGCCGGCCGGCAGCATCGGCGCGCCACCGCTGACCGAGCCGGTGAACTTCACTTATACGATGACGACCAAGGGACGCTTGAACACGCCGGAGGAATTCGGCCAGGTCGTGCTCAGACGCGATGCCGACGGTGGCATCGTCCGCATCAAAGACGTGGCTCGCGTGGAGCTCGCCGGTCAGAACTATAACTTCACCTCGCAATTGAACGGCAAGGCCGCAGTGCCGGTGGCCGTGTTCTTGAGCCCGGGCGCCAATGCACTCGAGGCGATGGATGCGGTCAAGAAGCGCGTCGATGAGTTGAGTGAGGCGTTCCCCGACGGCATCGAATACAGCGTGCCGTACGATACGACCGAGTTCGTCCGCATCTCGATCAAGGAAGTCGTGAAGACGTTGTTCGAAGCCATGGTGCTGGTGTTCGCCGTGGTGTTCCTTTTCTTGGGCAACTGGCGCGCGACACTGATTCCGAGCCTCGCCGTGCCAGTGTCGCTCATCGGCGCCTTTGCCGGCATGGCGTTGCTCGGGTTCTCGATCAATACATTGACCTTGTTCGGGTTGGTGCTCGCCATTGGCATCGTGGTCGATGATGCCATCGTCGTGCTGGAGAACGTTGAACGCATCATGCACGAGGAGCATTTGTCGCCAACCGACGCGACCATCAAAGCCATGCAACAGGTCACCGGCCCCGTGGTTGCGATCGTGCTGGTGCTGTGTGCGGTGTTCGTGCCCGTTGCATTCGTCGGCGGTATGAGTGGCGTGATGTATCGCCAGTTCGCCATCACTATCGCCGTGTCGGTGGCGATTTCCGGGCTGGTGGCGCTGACCTTGACACCCGCGCTGTGCGCGCTTCTGCTTCGGCCCGGCGATAAGGCGCAGTTGGGTTGGGTCGAGCGCTTCAATGAGTGGTTTGCCAAACTGACCGGCCGATACACCCAGGGCGTTGCCTATCTGCTGCGCCATACCGCGCTCACGATCTGTTTGTTCGTTGCCATCGGGACCGCGGCGGCTCTGTTGTTCCGATCGGTGCCTGCGTCGCTGCTGCCGAATGAGGACCAGGGCATCGCGATCGCGGTGACGAGCCTGCCGGATGGCGCATCGTTGAGCCGCACCCAGTCGGCTGTGAATCAACTGACCGAGTACGAGAACGAGCATCCTGATGTCGATCGCATCGTTAGCTTGGTCGGCTATGACATACTGACCGGGGCGCTGAAGCGGAACGCCACGACACAGTTCGTGCGACTGAAGGATTGGAAGGAGCGTCCGGAGGAGCATCAAAGCTCCGCAGCAATTGCGGCCCAGTTGATGGGCGAGGGTGGCAGCAAGGTGAGAGACGCGTTCGTGCTCGGCATCAATCCGCCGCCTATACCCGGGCTCTCGACGACCGGCGGCTTCGAGCTGTACGTCGAAAGCCGCGTGGGATCCGACTACCGTAAGATCGCCCAGGTCGTGGGTAACTTCATCGCCAAGGCCAATCAGGATCCCGAGCTCAAAGGCGTGACCACGATGTTCAGTGCCAATGCGCCGCAGATTCACCTGAACATCGATCGCGACAAGGCCGCGCAAATGGGAGTGAGCCTGACGCAGCTCTTCCAAGCCACGCAGGCCACGTTCGGCGCGTTCTACGTGAATGACTTCAATCGCGACGGCCGGACGTACCAGGTGCAGTTGCAGGCCGAGGGGCCTGCGCGCGATGAGATCGAGGATCTGCGCAATGTCTCGGTGCGCGCGGACACCGGCGAGCTCGTCCCATTGAACACGCTGGTGACCATCGAGCAGGACATCGGTCCCGAACAGGTCGAGCGCTTCAACAGCTTCCCCGCCGTCAAGGTCCTCGGCAATCCAGCACCGGGCGTCGCGCCAGGTGAGGCGATCGCAGCGATCGAACGGATCGCAGCGGAAGCCTTGCCGCAGGGTTACACCGTGGCGTGGATCGGCTCGGCCTATCAGCAAAAACAAGTGTCGGCTTCGTCATCCTTCACGATCGTTGGCGGCCTGTTGTTCGTGTTCCTGATCCTCGCTGCACAGTACGAACGCTGGTCGTTGCCCATGGCGGTGATGTTGTGCATGCCGTTCGCGTTGTTTGGTGCCGCGCTCGCTGTACTGCTACGAGGCTTGACGAACGATTTGTACTTCCAGGTTGGGTTGATCACGCTCATCGGACTATCGGCGAAGAACGCGATTCTGATCGTCGAGTTCGCCGCAGAGAATGTTCGTACGGGTATGCGAGTGCAGGAGGCGGCCCTGCTCGCAGCCAAGCAGCGCTTTCGACCTATCGTCATGACCTCGCTCGCTTTCATTCTTGGCGTGGTGCCGTTGGCCATCAGCGCGGGTGCCGGCGCGAACGCGCGTCATTCGATCGGCACCGGCGTCATCGGAGGTTTGTTGATGGCGACGCTGGTCGCGACCTTCTTCATTCCTTCCTTCTTTCGCTGGGTGATGCGCCGTGAGGAGCGGCGCGAGCCCGTCGTGCCGGCGAACGCCGTGTCGCAGGAGATCTAAGATGCGACGAAGGATCAATGTCATCGCGATCGCCGCTTTACTGAGTGCCTGTGCGCAGATGCCCGAGCGGAACATTCCAGCGGACGTCATCGGCATGTTGCCGGATCAATTCACGGACGTGGTCGCTATGCCCGATACCGGGGTTTCTCCCACCTGGTGGCAGGCATTCGACGATCCGAAGTTGATAACGTTGGTCGAGCAGGGCTTGCGGTACAACAGCGATCTCATCGTCGCCGGGGAAAGATTGCGCGAAGCTCGCGCAACGATGCGCGCCGTACGCTCAGCTCAGTTGCCCGAGGTGAGTGCTTTAGTGGGCGGCACTCGGCAACGTACTTTGATCATCGGCTTGCCTGATTCGACGATCGCCGAGACCGCCGAGTACGGCGTCCAGGTGAGCTACGAAGCGGATTTGTGGGGCCGTCTGGCCTCGCAAACCGAGGCGGAACGGCAGAGATATCTGGCGCAAGGATACACTTTGGCATCGCTACGACTGACGATTGCAGCCGAGCTCGTGCGAGCTTATTTGCAGGCGCAATCTTTCGCCGAAGCGCGGATCGTACTCGAAGAGAACGTTCAGGTACTGGACGATCAGCTGCGATTGAGCCGGCGCCGCCATGAGGTGGGTGCGATCTCGGAGCTGGACCTGCAGCGCTTCCGTTCAGAGCTGGAGGACTCGCGTGCGCAACTCGCCGAAACGACGCAGCAACTGCACGCCGTTCAGCGAGCGCTGCTCGTGTTGGCAGGGCAGTTGCCGACGGATGAGCACGTTGCCCGTGTTGACATTGAGAGTGAAGAACGCCTGCCGGCGGCACTGCCGATCGTGCCGACCGGGCTGCCCTCGTCGATGCTCAATCGCCGTCCCGATCTGCGAGCCGCGGAGGCGAATCTGGCGGCAGCCGGCGCCGACCTCAACGCCGCGCGTCGTGCCTGGTTGCCGAGCATCGCGATTACCGGTTCGGCGGGAGAGGTTTCGACCAACTTGTCGGACCTGTTCAAGGACGGTGTGAATGTTTGGTCCGTTGCCGCCACGGTCACACAAGCGATATTTGATGGCGGATGGCGCAGCGCTGCTATCGAGATCAGCGATGCCCGTCGCAATCAATTGGCGGAGACCTATCGGGCGACCGTCCGTCAGGCATTCAGGGAAGCGCTCGATGCGCTGGATGCTCGAACGGCTGCCGATGCGGTGTATCGAGCGCGAGCTGAACAATCCGAGGCACTGCGGACAGCATTGAGACTCGCTCAGCGTCGCTATGACGAAGGATATTCCGACTATCTCGGCGTGCTCGATGCACGCCGCAGCTTGCTGCAATCCCGACTGGCCTTGGCCGAAGCGCGACGCAATGGCGGCACCGCTTATGTCGATCTCGTATTGGCGGTCGGCGGGGGCTGGAGTGAGTCGACGTGATGATCGACGCGGAGGCAGGTTGAGCCAAGGCGCGAAACATCGTTCGCGAACCAATGGTCCGCGTCGTGAGCAGTTGCTCAATGCGGCGGCTCGGCTGATTCTGGAGAAGGGCGCCGGCAATCTGACGCTGGATGCCGTGTGCGACGCGGCTCATGTGAGCAAGGGCGGGCTGCTGTATCACTTCGACAGCAAGGCCGCCTTGCTCGGAGCGCTAGTGGACGATTTGATCGCACAGTTTGAAAGAGAGGTCGATGAGCAGCTGTATTCGGACGCTGTCGAAGGTGTCGCAGGTGCCCGCGCCTACCTTCGAGCGATCGCACATATGGGTGAGTTGCCCCGAACGCAGCAACTGTGCAAGGCGCTGACGTTCATTTCTGCCGCTCACCCGGAATATGTGGATCGAATGCGGGGGCGGGTGAGTGGGCGATCCAGGCTTTGTTGGACCAAGCAGGTGGCGCTGGATGAGTTACACCTTCGCTTGCTCGCGGATGGTCTGTGGCTCGCAGATCTCTATGGGTCTTACCAAATCACGTCGGAGCGTCGCGTCGAGCTGCTTGAGCTGTGTGGATGCGCAGACCTTGATGCGACGAACGAGCGTTAGACGGAGATCGATATGAAAAAGGCGCTCGCCCTTCTGGTCGTGTCGCAGGCCGCCGTTCTAGGTAGTTGGCCGGCACTTGGCGCCGAAGCGGGAGAGTTTTATGGTCTGCTGCGTGCTCGCGATCAGACGCCGTTTGGGTTCCTACGGCTCGACATGCGGCCGGCCTACGCAGGTCCTCTGGAGAACGGCGCTGCGGCGATCGAGTTCGAGGTGGGCTATCAGAACACCTGGGCATTGAGCCCGAACGTGGAGAAATATCTCACCCGCCTGGAGCCGCAGGGTCGCAAGGAGCTGGGTTCAGCCGAGTTGCAGGCGATCCGAGACCTTCCCGGTGAAAACTATCTTGTGGATCTCGAGTCCGCGACCCTGGATGTGATCGTTCATTACAAGTTCGCCGAGCACTGGACTGCATATGTGATCGCGAGCGGCGTCTCGTACCACGGAGGGTTTCTGGATAGCACGATCGAGAGCTTCCACGATGCGTTTGGGTTCAGCTCGTTCGGGCGGCCTGCAGTACGCAAGAACCAGATCAACTACATTTACGATCTCAAAGGGGCCCAGTTGGCCAGCTTGGGAGCCCCGAGCGATGGCGGCGTTCTGGATCCAACATTCGGCGTGCGCTACGCCGGCTGGCGACTTCCGGACCGCTGGGCATTGTCCATGGAGGCAGCAATCAAGGTGCCGGTCGACGGAACTCGTCAACTGCTCTCTACGGGCCACTTCGACTATGGGTTTCAAGCGTCGCTGCAACGCCGTGGCGAGCATCACGCCGTCTACGCCGATGTCGCGGCTGTTTACTATGGCGGCACCGACTTTCCCGCGCGGCAGGACGCTCAGATCATCCCGACTCTGATCGTGGGCTATGAGTATCGGTTGACGCCGGCCACCAACATCAACGTCCAGGTGTATGCGAGTACGAGCGCCTATTCGAATCGCCTGACCGATCTGGATGAGCTGACAAGCAATAAATATCAGTACAGCCTTGGCATACGCCATCGTAGCGGCCGTGCACTGCTGACGTTTGGTGTGACAGAGAATGTTCAGAACCTGAATAACACGCCTGACATTGGCTTCCAGTTAGGTGTGGCCTATCTACCGCCGCGGAATCAAACATAGCCATCAACCTTGATCCGGGAATAACCGTTAAGTGGACCGCTATGAAGAGATGATAGCGTTCGTGCAGGTGGTTGAGTCTCACAGCTTCGTCGCTGCCGCTGAAGTGCTTGGGATGTCTCAATCGGGGGTCAGCAAGGCTGTGAGTCGTTTGGAGGAGAGTCTGGGAGCTCGACTACTCAACCGAACGACGCGACAGCTGCGTCTGACCGAGCAGGGCGGCACCTTTTATCTTCGTTGCAGCGAAGCTCTCCGGCAACTGACTCAGGCCCAGAACGAGATCGAAAAGTCGCGCAGTGTGCCGCGCGGAACGCTCAGCTTGAACATGCCCAGCTCATTGGGGTGCAAGATCATAGTCCCGGCATTGCCCCGCTTTGTCGAGCAGCATCCCGAGCTTACAGTGAGGATCGATATGAGTGACCGCATCCTCGACTGGGTGCAGGAAGGTATCGATGCGGTGCTACAGGTTGGTACGTTGCGCGATTCTAGTTTGGTCGCACGCCGCGTAGGGCATCTGCGCGGAGTTACCTGCGCCTCGCCAGACTTCATCGAGCGCATCGGTAAGCCCCGCACGCCCGCTGATCTCAAGCCCGAGCAATGTATCGCCATGTTTCGCGCGGGTGGTAGACAGGTTCGTGAATGGATATTTCGTCGCGGGAGCGAGGCACATACTGTTGTGCCGTCCGCACCGCTGTCTTTCAGCGATCCGGAGTCGGCGGTCGCCGCTGCTGTCGGCGGTGCCGGTTTTGTACGTACACTGGACTTTACAGCGGAGGCGCAGATTGCCGCAGGGCTATTGCTGCCCGTGCTCGAAGAGTGGAACGAAGGCGCGAGCTGGCCGGTATCGGTCTTGTATCCTCATCGTCAGCCTGCGGCGAAGATTCGTGCGTTCGTCGAGTTCGTGAGTGATCTGTTCCCGAAAGAAAAACATGACTCGGTGGCGCCAGTTGCATCGAAGTTGCCAGGTCGTAGCCTGTAATTCATCTCACGGCTGGCGAGTGCTGGATGAATCCGCCGCGGCTGCGCGGAGTGCGCACCGCGCAGCTTTCGGCGGGCGGATCGAATCGCAACCAAGGGATCGCGTTCGAGCGCTTGATTTGGGTACGGCAGTGGGACCGATGCAGAGCGCGCAGCGTTGCTTCGCCTGCAGAAGCAAATCGAATATGGTGCGGCTCGGAGATAAGGTCGTGGGCACTGACGAAAAATGAATCTCGGTGGATCTCGGGATCCCATCGAAAGAGGCGTACTCGAGACGCACTTGATCGGGTGCATTCACCCGGCTGTGTACGCGCCCACGCGACTGGCGGGCAACACCCGGACCTCAAAGACATCCACGAAATCGGCAGCGAACTCGAGCGCGAGTGGGACTCGCCGCATCCGCTCACCAAAGTTTCACCGCTAAGATCCCGTAGCAACTGGTGTTCCACAGCAACTTCATGCGCGAAATGTGAATGGTGTCCTTCGGAAGCTCGATCGTCTCGCCGCGCCATAATCTGGATTCACGATGTCCACATCCAGCATCGCGTTGTTACTCTGGACGGTGGGTTCAACAGAGTGGTGCTTGACCTTCGATCGTGAAACGCAGCCCGGGGAGGAAACAGATGACCTAGTGACAGACGCACTAGGGACCGTCGGGTCCGGCTGATAGATCACCAAACAGATAGAACGAGCTGTTGATCTTGCCGTTCACAAGCATGGCACCTGGCGAATATTGCCGAACCGCCGAAACTTGCGGAACACCAAATCCAGAGCTTTACCGACGCGCCTTCTGCATCATCGCGTCGTGTGAGCGCTGGCGAAGCGTAGAGAGCTCCTTCTCTGAAGCGTTCCCTTCATTCCCAACAGCAATCGATCGTTCGGATGACGAGCATCGGAAGCTTCTGCGCCCGCCCGCCGACGAAGACCTCCACGATCGCCGAGCGCTACGAGCAGGCCGCCACCATCACCAGCAATCTCGACTTCCATGAATGGGATCAGGCATTCCCGAGCAATCGGCTGCTCGCTTCACCCACCGTCGATCGGCTGCGCCACAACGCCTAC
>JRYD01031401.1_pt1 | contig 11455 bp, 10 predicted proteins | sample 235311 | NCBI WGS metagenome assembly JRYD01 (sample SAMN03074213, study PRJNA261472) | activated sludge metagenome | biome: Common Effluent Treatment Plant; feature: Wastewater; material: Activated sludge; isolation source: activated biomass in a lab-scale reactor treating industrial wastewater at... | reverse complement strand
CGCGGCGAAACCTTCGTCACCCGCAAGATCACCCGCGCCGCCGCAAAGATCAAGCTGGGCCTGCAAAAAACGCTGTACCTCGGCAACCTGGACAGCAAGCGCGACTGGGGCCACGCCAAGGACTACGTGGAAGGCATGTGGCTGATGCTGCAGGCCAAGAAACCGGACGACTTCGTGCTGGCCACCGGCGAAACGCACACCGTGCGCCACTTCGTGAACCTGGCATTTGCCGAAGCCGGCATCAAGCTGGAATGGAAGGGCAAGGGCGCCAAGGAACAAGCCATCGACAAGAAGACCGGCAAAGTGGTGGTGGCCATCGATCCGCGCTACTACCGCCCCGCCGAAGTGGACCACCTGGAGGGCGACCCCAGCAAGGCCCGCCGCGTGCTGGGCTGGAAACACAAATACAACCTGGCCGCACTGGTAAAGGAAATGGTGCGCGAAGACATCAAGCTCTTCGAGCGCGACGTGTACCTGAAGAAGGGCGGGCACAAGGTGCTGAATGAGGAAGAGTAGTTCGTAGTTCGTAGTTGTTAGTTGTCAGGAACCACACTGACAACGCACAACCGGCAAACCAGAACATGGAAAAGCAAGACAAGATCTACATCGCAGGCCACCGCGGCATGGTGGGCAGCGCCATCAAGCGCCGCCTTGAAAAGGAAGGCTTCACCAACATCATCGGGCGCACCAGCAGCGAGCTGGACCTGAAGGACCAAGCCGCCGTGCGCGACTTTTTCCGCAGGGAAAAACCCGACCACGTGGTGCTGGCTGCGGCCAAGGTGGGCGGCATCCAGGCCAACAACACCTACCGCGCGCAGTTCATCTACGAAAACCTGATGATCCAGAACAACGTGATCCACCAGGCGTACGAAAACGGCGTGAAACGGCTGCTGTTCCTTGGATCATCGTGCATCTATCCCAAACTGGCCCCGCAGCCGCTCAAGGAGGAAAGTCTGCTCACCGGCCTGCTGGAGGCGACCAACGAGCCCTACGCCATCGCCAAGATCGCCGGCATCAAGCTGTGGAGAGCTACCGCCGCCAATACGGCTGCGACTACATCAGCGCGATGCCCACCAACCTATACGGGCCCAACGACAACTACGACCTGAAGAACAGCCACGTGATGCCCGCGCTGATCCGCAAGTTCCATACGGCCAAGCAGGAAGGCGCGGCCACCGTGGAAGTGTGGGGCACAGGCTCGCCCATGCGCGAGTTCCTGCACGTGGACGACCTGGCCGACGCGTGCGTGTACCTGCTGAAGAACTACCACGACGAGCTCTTCGTGAACATCGGCACCGGCGAGGACCTCACCATCAAGGCGCTGGCGGAGATGATCCAGGAAATCGTTGGCTTCAAAGGCCAACTGGTGTGGGACCGCACCAAGCCGGACGGCACGCCCCGCAAGCTGATGGACGTGGGCCGCCTGCACGCCATGGGCTGGAAGCACAGCATCGAACTCCGTGACGGCATCAAACAGGTTTACGAGGCGTTCAAGCAGTACGAGGGGGCGAAGGTGTGAGAGGATGCGTTGATCCCAACAGTTCAATTTCATCGCATCAGGGCCTAACTTTGTAAGGCAATGGCCATCTCCATCAAACAGAACAGCAAGCAGGAAACGGTGATCACCATTTCCGGCAAGGTGGATGCGGAAGCCATTGAACAGGCCATCAAGTACCTGCGCTACTTGGAGCTAACATCCGGACTCAAGCCAGTAAGCCTGCACCAAGTGGATGAACTTTCCGGCTCCATAAAACGCTCCATGGCCAACAAGCGGCGCAAGCGGTTGGCTTCATGAAGCTGGTGGTGGACACCAACATCCTGGTCAGTTGCATGGTAAAATTCGACGGCCGTACCGCCGAACTTTACCTGAACCCACCTTCAACCCATGTCTATTACGCGCCCGAGGGCTTGATAGCAGAAATCACCCTCCACAGGGAAAAGATCATAAAGCTGACGGGGGCCACATCGGTCCAGCACGCCGAAATCTCCGAATTATTGCTTTCGCCATTGACCATCATCCCAAACTCCGCTATTTCAGCCAAGCATTGGGAACAAGCCTTCAACTTCGTCAAGGACATCGATGAAAACGACGACCAGTTCGTCGCGCTCGCGCTTCACCTCAACTGCCCATTATGGACAGGAGACAAGAAGCTGGTGAACGGGCTGCGCAGGAAGGGATTCAAATTGCTGGTCACAAGCGAAGAGCTTCGGAAAGCCGCACGGTGAACCATCGCCTGCACGCCATGGGCTGGAAGCACCGCATCGAACTGCGTGACGGCATTGCGCAGGTGTACGAGGTCTTCAAAAAGTACGAGGGGGAGAAGGTGTGAAGATCCCGTCCCCCCTGCTGTGCCCGCACTTGGTTAGTGTGCCCAATGCACCGTGGCACACCCCCGCTGGGGCTTACCTCCACATTATTCCATTGGCGTGGAATACTGCCGCCCAGGTTGCATATGCATACTTTCGGTATCCATTCCTGATGGGATGAAGTCCAAAGCTTCACTTGTTCCGCACGGCTGGATTTCGTCCATGGCACTTATATTTGTTAGGCTGACCGCACCACTCCCATGGATCGCAAATCCTGCAATTTGCTGCTTTCCGTACTGTTGCCTCTTCTGATATCTCCCACCTACGCCGATGCGAAGGAGGTGTGCTTAGGTGGCGTCACCGTTGAGCTTAAGCATGCGGACGGGACATTGGAGTTGTTGAACTGGGGGTGGTACCAAACTGTAGAATTNNCATACGGCTTTCAGGGGAGCGTTGGTCCAGCTGTTCAGGCCCCGCAAATTTGGGCGTTCACTTTGCCCCGTTAGGGGACACTGCGAACTGGACCTCTCCCGAGATCGGCCTTGGCGCATCCACTGTAGAGCTCGACCAACCGGGTTCGTATTATGCTTTCCCGTCAAATGTGGATTTCGGGTTTGGGGCCCGGATCTTCATTGTGGCCCCGTCCCATCCATGCATGGTGGGGCTTGCCTTCACCCTGCCATACCCCCATAACCAGCTGGTGATCGTTCCTCCTGGTGACACGTGCATGGCACCATGCGTTACGGCCTATTTGCAACCAGGCCAGTCTGTGCAGTTACGGCCCACCTGCGGCGGCCTGGTTCCCCCGGGCGGGCATGCCGTGGTCCGTTTTGCCCCCGAAGGAGATACCGTGACGTTCGATACGCCTGCCACGCTGATCCCCTTGGACGAAGGTGGGAGCTATGCGTTCTCTGCGGATGGCTNNCACTTGCCCTTCCCGCGCGTGGACATGTCCTTGACCATTGAACGCCTTGATGGTTCCACGGAAGAATTAGCCTATATAAACCCGGATCATGTACCTCATCTCAACGTGGCACTGGACTCCGGTGAAGTTCTGCGGGCTGAGTACCATGAAATCACCGAACCGTGCGGATCCGTGCGATTGCAGGTGAACCGCAGTGATGACTGGTCACCAGCGGGCTGGTGGGATACGCTCTTAGTGGACAGCCTGAATCCTGATGCGGGCATCGCCATTGCTGAACCAGGCAGCTATTTTTTGGCGGAAGTAACGGAGTGCGGGGTCCAAGCAGCACAAGCCCGCGTAACCATCAATGCACCTGACCCGCAACTGGACCTGGTGGTCAGCCTTCGGCACGGCGACGGAACGGAAACCGAACTTTTCCGCACCCATGCCTTAGTGTTCCCGCCACCGCACTTGGAGGCCAATTTGGGGCCTGGAGATTCCGTGCGGGTGCATGTTGAACTCATCCAAGGTTGGTGCTCCATGCCCTTGTTCCAATTGCGGAAAAGTCAAGGCGCCGGCGAAGCAAGCCATTTGGACCCGCTCTCCAGCTACAATGGTTACTCTGCATTCCGTGACTTGACCTTTCGCAATGGCGGCAGGCATCTCATTGAATTGAACCAGGCCTTTCAGGATGCCTGCTTTGAAGACCAGGATGTTTTCCTGGATGTAAACGTGTTCACAGGCCCTCCACCACCCGTGCACATCCTCTTTTCCGTTACCAGGGTGCCGGAATTTGGCCCATTGGAACCGGTGGTCATGGCCACATCAGCCACCCCGCCCACGGTGGTACAAGTGGAATTGGCAACCCTTGATTCCCTGAAGGTCATCCCCACGTTCCAAGGCGGCTATTGCACCGGGACCGTCCTCAAGGGTTACCGGTCTGGAGGCGACACGGCAACCACCTTGGACCCCCTGTTCCTGGATGCCCCAATGATGGATTCCGGTGTGCTTTTCCACGCAACCGGCATCCTGCTCCTCACTGTGGAGGACACCTGCGGCGCCATTTCGGCCCAAGCCTTGCTCCATGCCTCGGAAGCGCTCTCCGCAGGCGTTTCCGGGGGAGGGCAAGCCGGTGCGCAATTCCAATATGCCGATCAACTGCTGCGCGTACATGCTGAACACGGCGGCCTGTTGGTGGTCCGGAACACCATTGGCCAAGTGCTCCAGCAAGTTGAACTGGCCGCAGGTGCCGGGCCCGTCCATGTCCCCGTTCGGCGGGATGCACGCGGCTTGTACATTGCCACGCTGCGCGGCCCGGCCGGCCTGCAGGTCTTCCGGTTTGTGATGCAGCAACCTTGAATTCGCAGGCCGCGCTGGATCGGAGCCGTGCCCGTGCCTTGCCCGTCCCCGGCTACCTTCGGCCCGCCGAAGGTGAATGCCGTTCCATTGTCCCCGCATATTGGTCGTTGCGGCTTGGTTGCTGTGCCTGAAAGGCGCCGTGGCCCAGCAAAACGACGTCCCGCTGAACCGCGACATCTATTACGGCATCGACCGCAACGGAGCCCGTGACAGTACCATGCACACGGGCATGCGGCCCATGATCGAAAGCCGTGCGGACCTGCACGGGGTCATGGGCTTCAGCCCCGACAGCGGCCGGTACTATTACTGGATCACCGAGAAGCTGTTCAAAGAGCACCTGATCCAGGTGAAGGACGGCGGTTTCAAACTCTCCGTGGACCCCATTTTCCGTTTTGAACTGGGCCGCGAACTGCATCAGGGGCCGAATTACAGGGACCATGTCAACCTGCAGCAGAACAGCCGTGGGTTCCGCATCGCGGCGGACCTGGGCCCCACGGTGTCGTTCCAGAGCATGTTCATGGAGAACCAGGCCACCTACGCTCCCTACCTGTACTACTATGCCCAGGCACACGGGGTGGTGCCGGGTCAAGGGCGCATCAAGGTCTTCAACGACATGGGGCTCGACTTTGCCTGGGCCACGGGCAATGTGAGCTGGACCCCGCGGCCGTGGATCAATGCCCAACTGGGGCAAGGCCGGCATTTCGTGGGCAACGGCTACCGTTCCACGCTGCTGAGCGACAATGCCATGCCCTATCCGTACGTGAAGCTCAGTGCGCTCACCAACAACAAACGCTTCCAGTACACGGCCATTTTTGCAAAGCTGCAACAGGTGGGCGATGCAAACCGCCTGCCCACCGGCGATGCGGGCGAGTCGCTCTTCTGGTGGAAACGGGCCACCTTCCTGCACCTGAGCGCAAACCTGGGCCCGTTGCAGCTGGCCCTGTTCGAGGGCACGATGTGGAAGACGATCGGACCGGACGGCGTGCTGGCCTTCAACCCGATGCAGATGAACCCCGTGATCGGATTGAACACTGCCGCGAACGGCTTCGGCGGCGACAACACACAGCTGCTCGGGCTGGACGCGAAATGCCGCATCAACAACAAGGCCGTCCTTTACGGGCAATACGCGCTTACCGATCCCGGGCGCGGCCGCTACGCCTGGCAAGTGGGCCTACAATGGTTCGACCTATTCCGGAAGGACATCCACCTGCTGGCGGAATTCAACCAGGCCACGCCATACGCCTACACAAAGGAGGACCCCCGCATGAGCTGGACCCACAACAACCAACCATTGGCTTCGCCGGTGGGCACTGGGTACAGCGAAGTGGTGATCCTGGCGGACTATCGCCTGAAGGACCGCTTCTGGTTCCAGGGTGAACTCAGCTGGCTGCACCATCCGGAGGGGCCCAACGCCAGCGGTGTGCCCGGCGGGGACATCTTTGCGGCCACCGGCAGCGGTGACCCGCCCAGGGACTGGGACTACAAACGGCTGTATGCGGGAGTGAACGCCTCGTACCGGATGAACCCCAAGACCAACATGCAGTTCACCTTGGGCTATTCCATGCGCGACCTAACACCTGCTTCGGTGGGCCAGGACAGCGGCTGGCTGTACATCGCCTTCCATACCGGCCTGTTCAACCGCTACTACGATATTTGAAGGCACCCGGCCGTGAGCAACCACAGTTACATATTGTTGATGGGCTTCCTCACCGCGTTCTTCGTGGTGCTGTTCACCATGCCGAGCCTGATCAAGGTGGCGCGCATGAAACACTTGGTGGACGAACCCAGTGAGGAACGCAAGCTGCACCACCGCAGCATTCCCACCATCGGGGGCATCATCATTTTCGCCGCCATCATCTTCAGCTACAGCCTGTGGTTCCCTACGGCCGAATCCACCCTGGGCGCCTTCCTGCCGTCCGATTTCGCCGCCATGTACAAGGAGATGGGGGCTGCCTACGCCGATTTCAAGATCGTGATCGCCGCCATGGTGCTCCTGTTCTTCATCGGGGTGAAGGACGACATCATCGGGTTCTCACCGGTGAAAAAACTGGTGGGCCACTTCGGGGTGGCGTACATCCTGGTGATCATCGGCGATATCCGCATCCACGACATGCACGGCATCCTAGGGCTGTACGAGCTGCCCCACGCCGTCAGCATCGCCTTCTCCTTCTTCACCTACATCGTGCTGGTGAACGCCTTCAACCTGATCGATGGCGTGGACGGCCTGGCCGGCGGTGTGGGCCTGATCAGCGCGATTACCTATGGCGTTTGGCTGTACTGGGCCGGCGATGTGGCCCTGGCGCTGCTGTCCTTCACCTTGGCCGGCGCCCTGGTGGGCTTCCTGATCTTCAATGCACATCCCGCCCGCATCTTCATGGGCGACAGTGGGTCGCTCATCATCGGCGCCATCCTCAGCGTGCTGGCCATGCGCATCGTGGACCACGACATCTCCCGCCTGCCCGTTTGGCTGCGCACCGTGCCCACCCCCCTCTTTGCCATGGGCGCCATCGCCTACCCGTTGGTGGACACGTTCCGCGTGTTCGTGGTGCGCATGGCACGGGGCCGCTCCCCCTTCCACGCCGACCGCAACCACATCCACCACCGGCTGCTGGCGCTGGGGCTGGGCCACCGCGGCACCGTACTGGTGCTCTACGGCTATTCCATCGCCCTGATCTTGCTGAGCCTGGTGACGCGCGACGTGCAGCCCACCAAGGGCTTGGTGATGCTGGGCGCCGCCGCCTTCGGCCTGGCCCTGCTGCCCTTCGCCTTCCGCAATCGCGCCAAGGCATGATCAGGAACGCATGTGCCGCGGCATTCCTGATCTCCGCACCCGCCTTTGCCCAGCAGGGATGCCTGCCGCTGTCCCGCACCATGGACGGACCTTACACCGCCCTGATGCACCGCTCGGATGTGGCCGCGCACAGCACCATCCGGCCTTACCTGCGCGAAGACCTGCGATCGCTGCCCGGTGCGGACACCATCCTGCCCCCGGCCTGGGTAAAATGGCTGGGCCGTGCCGCAGACCCCGCCAAACGCTGGCACGGTGGCCCGCTGGCCGATGCCATGGCCGGGGCATCGTCCGGTGAAAAAGCACCGCTGAAACACCGGACCGGCATCGGCGGATGGCTGGAATGGAATGCCACCCCGCGCCTTACCCTGGGGGCCGATGTGCAAGGTTGGACCGAAGCACTGCCTAATTACTTGGACCGCTATGCCTATGTGGCCGAAGTGGCGCCCGGTGGGGGGTACGCCCACTTCACCAACGACCAAGTGCAGCACTACGATTGGAACGCCCATGCCGACTACAAGGCAGGCGAGTATTTCCACCTCACCTTGGGAAAGGGGCGCAATTCCATCGGGGAAGGCTATCGCTCCATGTTCCTGAGCGATGAAGCTTACAGCTATCCCTATTTGCGGATCACCACCACGGCTTGGCACATCCGCTACATGAACCTCTTCGCCATGATGGACAACATCCGGGGGGCGCATGGCAATCCGGGGAATTTCGGGAGAAAGTTCACCAGCATGCACTACCTGAGCTGGAACATTTCCAAGCGGGTGAACGCCGGGTTCTTCGAGGCCATCGTATGGCAGGACAACGACCCGAAGTACCCGCGCGGCTTCGACATCTCATACGTGAACCCCGTGATCTTCATGCGGCCGGTGGAGTACGGCTTGGGCTCGCCCGACAACGCGCTGATGGGTGCAGCATTGAACGTAAAAGTGGGCAAGCAGGCCCAATTGTACTCCCAAGTAATACTGGACGAGTTCCTGCTCGGCCATGTGCGGGCTGGCGACGGCTGGTATGGCAACAAACAAGGTTTGCAGGTGGGTGCCGTGGCCCACCATGCATTCCATGTGAAGGGCCTGCAGTTGCGCGCCGAAGTGAACTATGCGCGCCCTTTTATGTACGCGCACTACGACAGCCGGCAGAACTACGCCCACCACGGGCAACCCTTGGCGCACCCGTATGGCAGCGGCTTCCTGGAAGGGCTGGTGCAGGGCGAATGGAGGAAAGGTTCCTGGCTGGTGTCCAATGTGTTCAGCTACGCCATCATGGGGCAGGACACCACCTTGGGGCCCGGCGGCAGCTACGGCAACAACCTCTTCCGCTCGGACAGTGACCGGCCGGCCGGCGAAAATGGCCGGGTGCGTGACTTCGGCTACCGCCTTGGCGACCCATCGGAGGCCCGGGTGGTGCAGAATGAATTCCGGATCGGGCACTGGCTGGCCCCGCAAAGCGGGTTGATGCTGGAATTGGCCTGGACGCTCCGCTCGGAAACATCCGGGCATGCTCCGGACCGGGTGACCAATTACCTGCGCATCGGATTGTCGGCCAACCTGCACCAGCGGCACCCCTTCCAGGCCGTGCGCTAAGCCGGGCCTTGCCAGGCTGGGTTCCGGGCAACGCCCGAAGGGGACCATGGCTTACATTCGCACCCGGTTTGAAAACCCAGGAAGCTTATCGGGCACGCACCGGCGTGATGGCCAAGTTGAAGGACCTGGCCCTGTTGTTCAAGTTGCGCGTCACCTTCTTAGTGGTGCTGAGCGCCATGCTGGGCTACGGCGTGGGCGTGCCCACCGGCGCGTTCAGTGTGGTGGAACTGCTGGTATTGGGCTTAGGCGGATTATTGGTCACCGGCTCCTCCACCGCCTTCAACGAAGTAATCGAGGTGGAGCAGGACAGCCGGATGGCCCGCACCAAGGAAAGGCCCTTGGTGAGCGGTACCATGGGGATGGCCGAGGCCATCACCATTGCCGTGGTGGCAGGCGCTGCGGGCACCTTCCTGCTGTGGAGCACCTTCGGCCAGCTCACCGGCATCCTCAGCCTGCTGTCCCTGTTCATCTACGTGGCCCTGTACACGCCCTTGAAGCGGTTGAGCCCTTGGGCCACCTTCGTGGGCGCCATACCGGGCGCCTTCCCGCCCCTGTTGGGCTACGTGGCCGCAGCGGGCAGCTTCGGGCTGGCCGGCGGGCTGCTGTTCGCCGTGCAGTTCGTGTGGCAGTTCCCCCACTTTTGGGCCGTGACCTGGGCCCTGCACGACGACTACGCCAAAGCGGGCTACCACCTGCTGCCGTCCCAAGGCGGCCGCGACCGCTACAGCGCCTTCCTGGTGGCCCTGTACACCTTCTGCCTGCTGGTCACGGGCCTGCTTCCGTGGGCCTTCGGCATCACCGGCCATTGGTCCGCCCTGCTGGCCCTGGTGCTGGGGCTGGTGATGCTCTTCCATGCCTTGCGCCTGATGCGCACCCTCGCCCTAGCCGATGCGCGGCGCCTGCTCTTCGCGGGCTTCTTTTACCTGCCGATGGTCCTGCTTGCCTATGTGTTGGACAAACAATGAGCGACACCGAACAACCCGCTGAACGATCCGGCCGGATGAACAAAGCCCGGAAGAACATCACGTACATGTTGTTCTTCTCGATCATCATGTTCTTTGCGGGCCTCACCAGCGCCTACCTGGTCAGCAAGGGCGGGGCCACCTATTGGGTCACCTTCCGCATACCCGCCCCCTTCTGGTGGAGCACCCTCTTCATAGTGGCCAGCAGTGCCACCATCCACATGGCCCTGACGCAGGCCCGCAAGGACCGGAAAAGCGCCGTGGGCCCGTGGGTGGCCGCCACCTTGGCGCTGGGCCTCTGCTTCAGCTACAGCCAGTTCAAGGGCTGGAGCCAGTTGTTCGATGACGGGTACGCCCTCGTTTCACGCCTGAAAACCTTGCACGGCAATTACGGCACGGACTATACCGTGCAGCGGTTGGGCCAAACCTTGATGAAGCAGGGCGACGAGTACTTCTTGCCGGAAGACACCGGCTTCGAACATCCGCTGAACCCGGAAATGGGTGAAACCTTCAATGCGGCCAGTTCCTATTTCTACGTGCTCACCTACTCCCACTTCGCCCATCTGGTGGGCGGGCTGGTGGCCTTGCTGGTGATGACCTTCAAGGCTTTCCGCAGCCGCTACGGCGAAACAGACCACCAGGGGCTGTGGGCCGGCACCTGGTANNCGGCCTTTGGGTATACTTGCTTTTGTTCTTGGCCTACGTTCATTAACATTGCCCACGAAACACATCCCATGTCAGGCGAAGCATCCAACACCTTAAGTCCCGCAGTCGTGTGGGGCGGGGGACGTTCCCCCTTGCATACCAGTTACGGGAAGATCATGCTTTGGTTCTTCCTCGTTTCCGATGCGCTCACCTTCACCGGCCTGCTTACGGCGTACGGCTTTGCGCGCCATGCACTGAGCCCCGGCATGGTTTGGCCCATCGGGGAAGAGGTCTTCAATTCATTCCCGGGGCTCAGCGGCAGCTACCCGCTGATGTACGTGGCCCTGATGACCTTTATCCTGATCATGAGCTCGGTGACCATGGTGTTGGCCGTGGAGGCCGGCCACCGCATGGACAAGAAGGGCGTGGTAAAGTGGCTTTTCCTCACCGTGGTGGGCGGCTTTTTCTTCCTGGGTTCGCAAGCCTTCGAGTGGGCGCACTTCATCCACGGAAGCCATGCACGGGTTACCCTGGCCGACGGGCGTACCGCCTATTTGGCTGAAAACCCGCACCATGGACATGCCATCGATCCGGCCACCTTCACCATGACCTTGGGCGCTCCGCGCTCGGCCGATGTGCTCCAAGGGCCCGAAGCGTATGCCCTCTACCAAAGTGCCGTGTCGGTGGTGAGCGGCGCCAACATGACCGAGAACGAGTACGGCCCCACGAGCTATGCGAACTTCTTCTTCTTCATCACCGGGTTCCACGGCTTCCACGTCACCACCGGCGTGATCCTCAACATCGTGGTGCTCACCATGGCGATCAAGGGCGTCTTCCACCGGCGCGGCCACTATGAAATGGTGGAGAAGGCCGGTTTGTACTGGCACTTCGTGGACTTGGT
>JRYD01000113.1_pt1 | contig 11486 bp, 7 predicted proteins | sample 235311 | NCBI WGS metagenome assembly JRYD01 (sample SAMN03074213, study PRJNA261472) | activated sludge metagenome | biome: Common Effluent Treatment Plant; feature: Wastewater; material: Activated sludge; isolation source: activated biomass in a lab-scale reactor treating industrial wastewater at... | reverse complement strand
TCGGCGGTGTTTGCCTCCATTGCAATTATCGCCGCTTGCGGCGTTGCGACCTTCGCTCAACCAGCTGCTCAGCATACAGAGGGCAAATCCGATCAAACACTTAGAGGTTCTGGACGGATCAACCCTTCGACACTTGCAATGGAATTTAGCCTTCCGTTGGGGAGCTATCCGGGTCGTGGAATCAATCTACCAATTTCGATTAGCTATAGTTCGAAGCTTTGGCGTGTGGAATACCTTGACAGTGAACCTGACCAAGGATTGGGCTGCGTCTCGGTGAACAATGCACGGTTCGGAGAGAGGAGTGCCTCTGGTTGGACATCAAGTATCGGCGCACCTTCCATAGAATATACGTCGAATGTTTGGTACGACAGTGTTGGCGGTGTGTTCCACCCCGAAACCAACAATAGCTGTGATCCGGCAGGTAGTGGAAACCAGTCTGCGAGAATTGTCAGGCGGGTTATTCTTCACCTTCCTAGCGGAGAAACTCATGAGTTGTTGGCTAGCAGTGATCAGATCCAGACACTTCAATCGCTAAATTCGCCGGATTATAACTACGAAGGCACATTCTATGCAGTTGATGGCTCAAACATAAAATACATTCAAGACTCACAGAACGGCATCTTCAAAGTACAGATGCCCGACGGTTCGTTCTATTCAATGGGGTCTGGAACAAATTCGGATCGCGTTGCATCCACATATACCGATCGAAATGGCAACCATATAGATTATTACAGCGCCGACAATGCACATCCAAACGGATACTGGACCGATACACTTGGGAGGACGATTGATGTGCCTTTCACCGCTGCACCCACGACTCCGACTGTTGTGCCTTACGAATATCACCTTCCAGGATTGAGCGACAATATTACTTATAAACTTCATTGGAAAAAACTCAAAGACACCACTCAGGAGACCAGTGCTTTGACGGAATTCTCCGACTCGTTGAAATACCTTACAAATGTGTATCGCGATAGTGGCGGAGGTTGGCATTACCGGGATCCGGGCACATTTCTGTTTCCTTCGGAAATGGCAAATCGTATCGCGCCGAGCGAGATATTCAATCCAATACTTTTGACTGAAATCGAACTACCCAATGGTCAAAGTTATCAATTCTCATACAACGTTTACGGCGAACTTGACAGGATAAAGTACCCTACTGGCGGGGTGGAACAATTTGTATATTCCACGGTTGCGGCCAATGCTTACCTTGAAGTGCCCTACGCAGCCGCAAATCGGGGAGTCACTGACCGGAAGGTCTATCGTTACGAAACTGACCCAAGTCCCTACCACTGGATCTATTCCAGTCAAACTGGTTCTACATCGACCGTCAATCCGGACGGGACTCGGTATGAGCGCTACATGCACAAGACTGCGGATACCGGTTCGTTTGGGTTTGGCGAAGCTCTAACGGGGATGCCTTACGAGGAGCGCACTTATTCGAGTGACAACAAACTGGTTTTAAGAAAGCTGACCCACTGGCAGGTAACAACAACGGGTAGCTACTTGATGCAATGGCATCCGCGTGTGGATTACGAAGAAGCAATTGTTTATGACTCCGCCGGAAATGGCCTTTCGGCGATTACCAAGCACGAATACAATGGGAACCTCAGCCTCCAAGACACGCCGTTGCTTGAGAGCAAGACGACGAACTACACATTTAGCGTTAAGACCGACGGCGCGTCATTTACGCCTGGACAGGGACCGTCCTCACCGACAACCATCCCAACGGTTGCACCTACCACATCGATCAGGAGCAGTGAAGTGACCTACCTGATTGACGATCCGAATTATTCTTCCGTCAAGTCGAACTATACCTCGCAGAATATCAATGGCCTTGTAACCATTGCGAAAGTGAAAGATGGTTCGGGAAATATCGTAAGCCAGAGCGAGACGGTCTATGACGAATCGGGCCGCTCACCGGGATACCGAGGTAATCCAACGACTGCAAAAGCCTGGGATAGTACAAAAGGTACGGCGACGAACCCCGCGGCGTATATCGCAGCCAGTGCAACGTTCGATCAATATGGCAACAAAGTGTCGGCCACCGATGCCCTTGGGAACACAACGACTACGACTTACGATACGACGTATCACGCCTTTCCAGAATCGGTTACGACTCCGGTTCCCGACCCGTCAGGACAGCACGGTTCGAGCACTGCGTTTACTACAACCGCAACATTTGACTGGGCAACAGGCTTGCCGCTTACGACAACCGATGTCAACGGCTTGAAAACGTCCATCGAGTATGACCCGGCGACCTTGCGGCCTCGATACACACGTTATTACGACGGCTCGACGCAAATCGGCCCGACGAACGAAACGATCTATCACGATGAGACAGGCAATGTTTGGGTAAAGTCGCGCGCTCAGATCGATACGAATAAATTTGCGGAAACGATTACGTATTTTGACGGTCTTGGCCGCGCCTGGAAAACCGAAACTACAGATTCTGGCGGCAATATATTCACCGAGAAGGAATTCGATTCGTTCGGTCGGGTCTCGCGTGTTTGCAATCCATACCGCGTTGGCGAAGCAAAGGTCTGGACGACGAATGTCTATGATACTTCGAGTCGCGTGGTAGAGGTCGATTTTCCCGATGCTTCGACTATCACAACGGCCTATGGAGTATCAACTTCGGGGATCGTTGGCCTGACCAAGACGATCACCGATCAAGCGGGAAAGAAACGGAAAGGATACACCGACGCGTCGGGTAATATGGTTCGCGTAGTCGAAGACCCGAGCGGCACGGCACTGACAACCGATTACACATTCGATACGCTCGGCAACTTGAGAAAGACGGCTCAGGGCAGCCAATATCGATACTTCTATCACGATAGTCTTGGCAGGCTTCTTTACGCGCGCCAAGTCGAGCAGTTGGCGAATCCTACGTTCTCCGGTGCAGCATTTACCGACCCGATAACGGGAAATAACCAATGGTCGGTGAAATATGAGTATAATGACGGTGGAAGCATCGTTTCGACAACCGATGCAAATAATGCGGCTGTTTCCGCCGAGTATGACCGTTTGAACCGAATAACAAAGAGAACTTACACGGGAACGACAACGCCTAATGTCGATTTCTACTATGATGGAAAGTACTTTGATGCGAACGATACAGCACAAACAGCTTCCGGGGCAGTAAAAGGCAAGACTACCGGCATCAAATCAACTGTGTCGAAGACGAATTTCACAGCATTCGATCTCTTTGGCCGTCCGACTTCCCATCAGCAGATAACGGACGGCACAACGTACACGACCGGCTACGCATACAATCTCTCCGGTGCCTTGATCGAGGAGACCTATCCGAGCGGACGGGTTGTCAAGAGTACGCTTGATGAGAACGGCGATCTTTCGCAGATCCAGAGCAAGAAGAATGCGGCTTCGGGTTATTGGACGTACGCCGACGCGATCTCGCGAGATTCTGCGGGGAACGTGACGAAGATGCAGCTCGGCAACGGACTTTGGGAAACGGCGGGCTATAACAGCCGCACCCAGGTGACGATGATCGGACTTGGGACTACCGATGCGGCCCAAAATCTTCTCAAGCTCGATTATTCTTACGCGACTACTGGTGTACACGATAACAACGGAAGTTTGCGCGAGCAAAAGGTAACGGTTCCAACTGTGGGAACGAACGCAGGTTTTACGGCGACGCAGAGCTACACGTATGACGATCTGAACCGGCTTGTGTCGGCGGCGGAGAGTGTTTCGGGGGCGCAGACGTGGAAGCAGACGTTTCAGTACGATCGCTTTGGGAACAGGCGGTTCGATGCGGCGAACACGACGACGCTTGGGAGTTGTTCGCAGGTGCTTTGCAACCCGATGATCTCGGCGGCGACGAACCGCATTTCCGAGAGCGGATATAGTTACGATGCGAACGGGTCATTGACGGCGAATGCGGCCGGGGAGAGGTTCGGGTATGATGCGGAGGGGCATCAGACCGAGTTCTTTAATGCGAATAATTCGGGTTCGACACCGGACGGGACTTATGCTTACGACGGTGAAGGCAAACGCGTGAAAAAGGAAACCTCATCTGAAACGACGATCTTTGTCTATGATGCGGCAGGAAAGGTTGTTGCTGAATATTCGACTACGCTTGCGACAGTTCAACAGGTCAGTTACCTGACGCAGGATCATCTGGGAAGCCCGCGAGTGACGACGAATGAAAATGGTGAAGTAACGAACCGCAAGGACTTCGCGGCGTTTGGCGAGGAAGTAGTCTCTGCCCAGCGCGTGAGCGGCAATAAATATGCATCAACGCCCGACGAAGTGCGTCAAGATTATACAGGTTACGAGAAGGACGAGGAGAGCGGTTTGGAGTTTGCACAGGCACGGTACTACAACCCGACGCACGGGCGTTTCACGAGCGTCGATCCGTTGACGGCGAGCGCCACCATACGCAACCCCCAAACCCTCAACCGCTACTCCTACGCCCTCAATTCCCCATACAAATTCACCGACCCCCTAGGTCTGGCTCCAGAGGGGTATTGGCAAACCAAATATTCTAACTATGGTCAATGTACCGCTCAAGCCGAGTTTTGCGGTGACGATTGGAACATGTGGATTGACCGGGACCTCGAGATGTTTGCAGCCGCTGGCGGCGATGATGTTGAAAAAGAGCTAAAGCACAACAAGAGCCTCTATCGAGAGCTGAAGGGCACAGATCTCGAAACGGTCAAAAAGACTCTAACACTCGCAAGAGACATTCTGGCAGAGCCGGAGATCTTGAAGCAGATCATCAACACATTCCGGAAAGATGGCGATACTACTACTCCGCTAGACGCGCTGAACAGCCTCGATCTTGATGGAGGCATTGTAATTGTCGGAGAAGGGGAAAATCGCGGCGTAAAGATTGTGGCGAATGTGTTTGATGGCCGAGACTCTGCAATTCCCGTCAGGGACCCATTCGACAATACCGTAAGACCTGCTTCGGTTGCATTTGCTCTACATAAGAGGTTAGGAGCGTTCACCATTCTGCCGGGCGGTCGCATTCTGTTGGGCAAAATGGCATTTTCCGGTTCCACCATTCAAGAAAAGGTCCTGAATTTAATCCACGAGACGGTAGTGCATAAAGGATTCAAGCGATTAGACACGGACTTTGGGCCGACAACAATCACTGGGTCTGAGAACATAAACACGAAACTTATTCAAATTCTGGAAAAATCGAAGATATTGGAGAAACTCAAGAATGATTAAACAGGTTGTGATGAGCTTATTCTTCGGAGGGGTATTTTCAACTGCCATTTTGGGGCAGTTTGCAGATTTTCGGAAGCCACCTGAGGAGATGTATATTTCGAGCTGGCGCTGTTTGGGATCCGTGCTGCATAAACAAGAGTTAAAGTTCCGGCTAGGGAAAGACGTGAATACGTTCTCGCAAGAGCTACGCGCCGACAATGGGAGAAAGTTCGACCTTCTGCTCAAATACAACCCTTATGAGTTTTTGAGTCTCCCGGTTTGGGAGTTTAGTCTTGTTGACGTCACTGCTCCGAGAAAACTGCAGATGAATCTTTTGGAAGAAAACGTCGAGCACTTGGGCTTTGCAGGCGTAATCTATCCGAGACTTAAACCGCTCGTGATCGACGAGAAGGATCGGCCGATGTGGGGCGATGGATACAGTTTTCCATACGTCAAAACAGTACGGAACGTTCGCATTGATGACTTTGTCGTGACGATCGCCGTGACAGATATCAAATGGAAGAATCAAGAGAAGGGTAAGGTGTCCGAGGTTGACGTCACTCTCTCTATCGAGCCGTGGAGAGATCGGCAAGACAAAGATAAATTTCCGGCTCGAGACTGTGCCGGAGAGTCGTACCAGAAGTAGTGCACTCTATGTTGGGCGTTTTAGAAATGTCGAGAGCAACTATGACAACCGATCATTCGGGAAGCCCACGGGTGACAACGAATGAGCGTGGGGATGGTGGTGAAGCTCTGCCGACCTTAAGTCCCCGTAGGGGACGCGAGATAATAGCCCAGGGTAAGGCCGCACCGGCCGCAACCCTGGGAAAGAGGCCGCAAAATTGATCCTGGAGCTCCGTTAGCGGCGACAGGGGGATTTGTCGGCGGCCGGGCCGCCTCCGAGATCGTCTGTGGTTCTGGCGTTCTACAAACGTTCGGCTCCTCCGGAGCCAAGAAAGTTTTGTGCCTGTTGCGGACGCGAGATAATAGCCCAGGGTAAGGCCGCTGAATTGCCACGAGCTTCAGCTCGTGGTTAGCTTCTCCTCAATATTCTGTCGGAGCGTGCAAAGCACGCGACAGAGACACGTCGGCAGCCAAGCCGCCTCCAGAAGGGTCGGTGCACGCTCATAGGTCGGGCGAGCCACGAATGAGGATTGCTTGAGTGATCGGTAATGAACAGTATCGACTTAGCTTGCGAACACTGTCTTTCAGGTCCGGTGTGTCGCTGAGGAGTCGAAATATGTATAGGAAAACAATCATACTTTGTTGCGCTTTTCTTCTTCTCGGTTGTTCGAGCGATACGGCAATTATTGGTATCAGCGGACCAGACACAACACCTTCGGCAAGCCCTACAAGCGTTACGGAGAAGATCGAGTTGCCTCTCACTCGAATGCAGAAACCGGGCGGCCTCAAGATCGTGCAGAGTTACACAATGCCGAAAGCGGCAGGCGGTATAACGAGCGGATTTGGGTTCGAGAACGGTATTCTGTGGTCTCGTGGAAGCTCCGACGACAAGGCGAATGAGCTGATGTTTTCCGCTGATTTCGGTTTGCACTGGCAATTCATAAAAGCCCCAAGGTCAGATCGAGAGAACGACTCGGATGGGCTTGGCGCCGACGGTGGTTTTGATTTTACTGACTCAGAGAATGGCTGGGCATTCGATAGCTCTACGGTCATCCATACGACAGATGGCGGAAAGAGTTGGCGGCTCCAAGATGATCTTCTGAAGCGGTTTGATCTTACGAGTATTCAGGCGATCCACTTCATCGATAAGGACATCGGGTTTCTCGGAGCATCTGCAAGCCGTGTTATCGAAAAAGGTCTTGGCACGTCGTATTTTGCGGTGGTTGTGCTTTGCACCACTAACGGCGGTGACACGTGGCAGGTCTGCAAAAAAGTGGAAAGCCTAAATGATATCCAGTCGATCGCGTCATCGAGCGGTCGCACGGCCATTTTAGCAGATGGTGCGATTCTCTTCACCGATGATCTTGGCAAGAATTGGAAGCGGGTCGATTTACACGAATACGTCACGGATCTGGCGTCTGATCCCAGCGGCAAATTCTGGATCACGCAAGAAGACGGCCGACTTCGATCGAGCACTGACTTCGTTTCGTGGGTCGATACTTTAATAGACCAGGCTCAGTCATCGAAGAAGCTTTTGACGATTGCTTTCTCCGACACGGGAAGCGGCTTTGGCCTGGTTGGGGGAGGCGACGGCTTTCTGGCGATGACCGAAGACCTTGGTAAGACTTGGAAGATGGTAGATCAAGATCGGATCAAGGGAAATATCTGGAAGATCAGGATCAACGAAAGTAAAGTAGCCATACTGGAAGGCGGACGAACGATCTGGGTCGCGGAGCCGAAGTGACGACGAATGAGCGTCGCGGTGGTGGTGAACCGCTGGGATTTTATGGCGTTTGGCGAAGAGGCGAGGTCGGTGCAGCGTGTGGGCGGGGCTTCGGGGGAACGGTTACGAGGCTGCGGGCGCAACGCGCAAGGACTACACGGGCTACGAAAAAGATGGTCGACGGTCGAATGCGGAATGAGGAACGCTGAGTGCGGAATGTGGAACGATAAAAACCCGGTCGCTATCGCTCGCGGTTCTGACCGGACGCACTACAATGCGACGCACGGGCGTTTCACGAGCGTCGATCCGTTGACGGCGAGCGCCACCATACGCAACCCACAACCCCTCAACCGCTACTCCTACGCCCTAAACTCCCCATATAAATTCACCGATCCGCTCGGCCTCCTCTCCCAATACACCACCGGCGCCTGCGGCAGTAACTGCTCTAACAGCGAATCGCGATGGCTCCAAAGCGGGATGGCGGGCTACACCGACAACTATGCCGCCTTCTTGTGCGGCAACTTCGAGTGTGAGCGAGAGAAGGCTCCGATAGTTGCGGCAACTTCGCCGAATGCGAGCGAGCCTCAACCATCCCAGACTCCTTCGGAGATACCGCCACCTCCGACCCTCAAAGTTGAATATCTACCAGCACCCGGTGATACTGAAGCGATTATTAACCAAAAGACGTCGAGTCTCCAGGAGATTGCGAACAATCTAATTGCTGCAAATTGGCCCACCATTTATGCAGCCACAGTTGCGGAAACGGCGGCATCTCGGGTACCTAAGGGTGAAATGTCACAGCAAACGGATACATCCAGCGCGCAAGTCGGAGTAAGCGTCGGTACTGATGGTGCTGACGTTTCTGGACAAACTGGATCTTCGCGCTCTACTACAACCGAATTTCCACGGACTTTGGAAGGAAAAATTGCCGCAAATGCGACGGTGATCAATAACTCAGCGGTTGCCGTTGCCGCGTCAGATGCCGTTCCAATAAGCAATTCGGTGCAGTTTGTTGGCCTTGTGAATAAGACAATGATCGACCATGCGAGGCGACTCGTCACAAGAGCCGATGCAGCCTCTCCACCCATATCAGGAGGACTCCCGCAACGCAGAGCTGACCCAGCTAATATCCGAATCGTTCCGCATGTTAACCGGCCGATACCATGGTATATTCGGCAAAGAGCCTTAGATTCACCGTACTGAGATTTCGCAATATCGATTCTACAGATCAGCTTACGGGCGAGGGAGAATAATATGAAAGTTGGATTTTTCGTTTTGCTGGCGATTCTCGCATTTATTGTCATTGGGACCCCTTCTCCTTGGGGAATTCAAGCGCAGAAGAAGAATTCATTCGATGCGTTATGTCAGCAGTCCAGTCGCCCAGGAACATGCGATGAGGTCTTGTCCGTGATAACACGGTTTTGGAGGGCTGCTCAGAAAGATGATCTGGATGTTGCCAGCAAACTTCGAACCAATACGATGGAAGGGTTTACGATCGTTGTTAACGACGACGCGCATCCATGGGAGAGCGTCATTTTCGAGACAGGTTTGACGTATATTCGCCCAACCAATTTTGAGTGTAAGAGCGAAACTGAGTGTCGAGTTCTAGTCGTAGCTCGCAATCGGTATGGTAACGAGCTTCGACTTGTGCACACCGTCGTAAAAGGTGACGATGGGTGGCGGATTCGGTTCATCACGTAGCTTGAAAGTAGTCAATCCGGCGGATCAAAAAAGCTTCTGCCGACGAGGCCACGATCTTCGTGTATGATGCATCTGGAGCATTGATCGCGGAATATTCGGGCGAGGTCGCTCAAGAGCCGCGAGTTAGCTATTTGACAACCGATCATTTGGGTTCGCCGCGAGTCGTTACGGATGAACGCGGTTCCGTTGCGTCGCGACGGGACTTCACCGCTTTTGGTGAGGAGAGTTTCACGGTCCAGAGAACGCAGGGATTGGGCTATCAGCCGACCGAGATCCGGCAGAATTACACGGGCTACGAGAAGGACGAGGAATCAGGACTCGAATTCGCCCAGGCTCGGTACTACAACCCGACGCACGGCAGATTCACATCCGTCGATCCGCTGGTTGCGTCTGCAACGATAAGAAATCCTCAAACGTTCAACAGGTATAGTTACGGCCTCAACTCTCCCTATAAGTTCACCGATCCCCTCGGCCTCCTCTCCCAATACACAACCGGCGCCTGCGGAGGAAGCTGCTCTAACAGCGAATCGCGATGGACGCAGTCTAGTGGCGGTCCGATGACTAGCGGTGGAGTGGATTCGTCGTTCGATTTTTTGCTTGCCAGCGTCGGCCCTAGATCTCCCCAATCTGCACCGCCTTCGGCCGACCCGGTGTTGGCGGCCGCCGCTGCCGCAGGGCTCTTATGCGATCCGAACTTTGATTATGATGCGTTCGCAGCGACGATGGCGCCTTCAGTCCAATCTTCGCAGCCAGAAACTGAGGTCAGCGAATCCGCTGAAGCTCGTGCACTATATAACTGCATGGCTTGGGCCTTAGGTTTCACTGATCGCTGGATCGATCCAATATATTATAGAAATGGCGGCAGGGGTGGAGGCTATAGGGAGGTCCATGATCGTCATTACGATAGTTCCGGAACCGAACTGGGCGATACGGTGTATTTTCCGGGCGGCGAGGAATTCAAGCAGAATGGTTCGCCATACTCCATGGTTCAGGTTGCCGAGGCCTACGGGGCGAAACAATCCGTGAAGGTAGACGGCGTTAAGGTGACGGCGGGAGAAGGAGTTGCAACTCCGGCAGGATATTACAAATTGGTTGTCTTTGAAGGCAAGAACTATCTAAACACCCACGTTATGAAGCAAGAGTCTGATGGTACTTGGTCAAGCAAGAATGGAGATGGTTCTCGATTCAGCGGTATTAAGGACGCGAACGCTTTTTATCAGTCAGCTTACGGTCCAGCGAGTGTGAAACCAACTTACTTCTTTAGGAAGATTTCTAGGCTCGGAAGGCAGTAGGGAGACGAAAAATGCGTAGAAGTATGGTTATAGTTGCTATTGTTCTTGGTTGTGTTGTTGGCCAAGCTTCGCTTGGTCAAACTAGGGCGACTTATATGAAGCAAACAGGGTGCATTAAGGCTTCACTCGCACGCATCGATGGAAGAGCCGAACAGCCATTAATCAAGCCGAGTGATCTCAGGTTGACGATAGAGAATCAAACATCTGGATCGCTTTATATACATCAGCGCCCAGTTTTCTATTTGTGGAGGAAAGGTAGTGATGAAGCGAATCCGAAATTGTATGATGCCTTTATTGCCAGAATAGGCGATTTAGATCCAATACCGCCACTGCCTAAAAAGCTCGGGCCTCATCAAATGGTGTCGATGCAGATTCATATTGATCAATTAGACGCGAAAAACACCATTGCAGCTATAGACGTCTGGAAACAGCTGTTGTTAGTAGTGCCCCCCGAACACTATTTGATTGAAGCTCAGCTTCTGTCGAATGAGGATGGCAGTTGTCTCCGCACGATCTCGAACCGGGTCGACATTGAGATTCTGCCAAAATGAAAGGTTTCGACGTCTGCCTGAGTTGAAAGTGTGGGGAATGAAGAGTGAGGAGCGAGGAAAGAGTGTTGTGAAGTTTGCGAGTCGGGCCGACGCGAAAGGACTACACGGGCTACGAGAAAGACGTGTCGAATGCAGAATTCGGAGTGCGGAATGCGGAATGGAAGAACCCAATCGCTATCGCTCCCGGTTCTGACAGGACGTACTACAACCCAACGCACGGGCGTTTCACGAGCGTCGATCCGTTGACGGCGAGCGCCACCATACGCAACCCACAACCCCTCAACCGCTTGGCAGGATGATGGCGGCTTTGGCTTCTTGTTCGGTGAGGCGGCCGTCGAAGATCATGATGGCGAGCCGTTCTTCGATAAGGTCGCGGAGATCTTCCCGATTCGCGGGATCGTTGAGTTCTCGTTGCCG
>JRYD01000168.1_pt1 | contig 11506 bp, 14 predicted proteins | sample 235311 | NCBI WGS metagenome assembly JRYD01 (sample SAMN03074213, study PRJNA261472) | activated sludge metagenome | biome: Common Effluent Treatment Plant; feature: Wastewater; material: Activated sludge; isolation source: activated biomass in a lab-scale reactor treating industrial wastewater at... | reverse complement strand
CGGAGTGCGGAATGCGGAGTGTCTTGAACTTTGAACTTGATTTTGGGCTTGCCCTTTGGCAGTGCGGTCGGGCTCTTGGGTCACAGATCCCCAAGTGTTGCGAACAACGAAGGGGGCGGAGCGTGCTTGGCACGCGGCAATGTCGATAGCTACAGGTGAAGCGAAGCGGAACCTGTAGAAAGCCCGGCAATATTCATCGAGGAGCGTGTGAAACACGCGACAGAAGCCTTTGTCGGCGGCTAGAGCCGCCTCCGAGAATCTATTTCCCGTCCTAGACCACGCCGTAAACAATGCGAAGCGATTGTCGGCGGCCGAGCCGCCTCCGGGAAGCATAGGTTGCAGTCAGTAGGTCGGGCAAGCCCGACCGCACTGGGATGCGGCAAGCCGCAAGAGAATGGGTAAGATGCAGAATTTCGCAGGCTCGACGCTCAAGGATTGCACGGGCTACGAAAAAGATGGTCGACGGTCGAATGCGGAATGAGGAACGCTGAGTGGGGAATGTGGAACGATAAAAACCCGGTCGGTTCTGGGGTCATAGACACCCCCAGTGCTAAAGCCGTCGCTCCTGGTTCTGACCAGACGCACTACAACACGACGTACGGGTGTTTCACGAGCGTCGATTCTTTGACGGCGAGCGCAACGATCCGCAAAGTCGGCAAAAGAACGGATCGATTAAATACAGCTTTCAGCTGTTAGCTATCAGCTTTCAGCCGCGGCATGCAGCCGACCCTCTTACAGAGGCGATACTGACATCGGAACTACGCCCTTACTGACATCGGAACTACGCCCTTACTGACGTGCGGGCTTCTGCAACTGGCCGACCGGCCCACGCTCCCGGGGCTTGTTTGGGCAGTGATCCACGGCATAAATGCCTCTGCAATTCATCGGCTGCTTTCGATGTGACTTTACGCACATACTAAGAGCGCGTCTCGGCAATGCTGTCTCTCTGCCGACGTTCTCGGTACTGGCGGCGAGCATGCGGAGCATTGATTTGGGGACTAATTTGGCATAAAATTACCACGTAATAAGTATTTTTTGACTGAGGAGGTCCTTTCTATGACTAAGGTTTCGCATTTTTTATGCGGTTTCTTTGGCAGCGTCGTGCTTTTTGCCGCGGCGATGCTTATCCCCATGCAGACGGTCGAAAGCAAGAATGCGGCCATCGCTGATCCCCTTCCGACCCCGCCCGTGAACGCGGCAAAAATGGCAGAATTCCGCGGCGTTAAGATCGGAATGACAAAAGATGAGGTAAAGAAGACGATCGACAAAGATCCTGTCGTCAGCGACGATTCCGGTTTCTACTATGAGTTTTCGGACAAGGAGACGGCTCAGATCAGCCTTGACTCGGACAAAAAGGTTCGGGCAATTGCCGTGATGTATTCGGCGGTCGATGACTCAACGCCAAAACTCGCCGATGTGCTTGGCGCCGACGCAAAGGTCAAACCGGCGGCGGACGGGCAGGTTTATGATATGGTCCGTTATCCGGACGCGGGTTACTGGATATCCTACAATCGGTCGGGCGGCGACTCTCCGCGAGTGACGATAATGATCCAGAAGATCGAAGTCGCAGCGGACTAGACCTTTACGTAGATCTGTTTGCGGTAGAGCAGCCACATCAGGAAAAGCCAAAAGAGGATAAAGCTGACGGCGTACATCCAAGAGGCATCGATGGGCTGCGCGATTGGCAGGAAGATGTGATTCATCACCCAGCCGTGAAGCGAGACGGCTTTCTCACCGTCCATCACGCGAAAGCCGTCCATTATCCGGGCATGGAAGCCGCTGAAGACGAACAAGGCTATGGCATTTGCCCCAAATACCTCAAATGGCCAGGCCCAACGGTGAATGCCCTTTAGATCGATAAGCCAATAGCAGCACCCTAGCATTAGCATTGCAAGGCCTGTCGTCGCAAGGACATACGAGCTTGTCCAGAGCGCTTTGTTCATTGTGAACCAACTGTTCCAGATCAAGCCGGCGGCAAGCAGCACAACTCCGAAAAAGAAAAGTCCGGCAACCTTTTCATAGCTTGCAGCAAACCGTTTTTGAGGGTCATCGTCGGCCCGACGCTTGAGGAGCCACGTGCCCGCGAGCACGCCCGATATCGTCGTTACGATCGCCGGGAACGTCGATAATATGCCCTCCGGATCATAAACCTTACCGTACCGCCAAATGTGGTTTTCCGTGAGGATCAGACGGTCAAGGTAAGCGGCAAGATTGCATGCCTTGTCGTTCATGCTCGTGATCTCGCAGCCCGGAACGGGGATCAGCGTCATCACCGCCCAATAGATCAAAAGGATCGCCGCGGAGATCCAAAGCTGCTGCTTCCACGTCGTGTGCAGAAACAAGATGGCCGTCACGAGATAGCAAACAGCGATGCGTTGCAGTACACCTGCGATCCGGAGCGTTCCGTAATCGTACCCGATGACGCTGTATCCGGCGACGTTCATCGCCGCAATGCCGAGAAGCCCGATACCGCACAGAATGCCAGCCCAAAGGAATTTCCTTAGAAGCAGCACGAAAAGGGCCGCACAAAAGATGAGCCATATCGCGAGCTTGAGAACGCCGGGAGCATCGGTCGCCTGAAACTGGAAGAACGGCAGGATTGAGACCGACGCGCCGAGAAGATAGATCGAGAACGAACGCCTGATGATCTTTGAATATGTCCCAAAATGGTTCCCCTCGCTGACGGTCTTTACAGCCTTCTTTCCGAGTGAGATCGAGATCGAAACGCCGACGATGAAAAGAAAGAATGGAAAGATCCAGTCTGTCGGCGTCAGGCCGTTCCATTCGGCGTGATCGAGCGGCCAATAGACCGGCGAGGTGCCCGGATTGTTGACCAACACCATGCCCGCGATCGTGATGCCGCGAAAGACATCGAGTGAGATAAGCCGATCTGGACGCGCCTCAGCCATAGTGGGTCAATAAGTTACCAGCCGTTCCTCTCCCGAGTGCGAGTGATATGAGCTGTGTGGTGCCGGGAATGCCATGCGTAGAGAGCGGTCGCCATTTCGATCGTCCATACGCCCGTTTCCGGGTGAATGTAAGCCTTCTGCAAATCGGCATCTGTGAGCGATTCGAGAAGGGCGACCCAACGCGTGTGGATCGCAGAAAGCATCGCCAGCGAGACAGAGACCGGAAGGCGTGAATCAGCAAGTTCCGCCCAGCGATCCTCAAAATACGGCACGATGACCGGAGGCTCGTCTTCGGTCAACGCAAGCTTGAAGCGCGTATAGGACGTCGCGTGGCTGTCGGCAACGTGGTGGACCGTTTGGCGAAGCGTCCAGCCTTCCGGTCGATAGCGAGTTGAAAGCTGCTCGTCATCGAGGCCTTCGACGGCTTTTGCAAGGGCTTCCGGTAACGCACGAAGCACCTCGATCCTATCTTTAAGCGCAGCCTTCGAGAGTTCGATGTTCGCATCGAACTCACCGATCGGATATCTGAGGTCTTCGCTCATATGACTCGGGCTAACGCGCAAGATTCTCAAAGCGTGTGTGCTCTTTTATAAAGGCAAGTTTGACGGTTCCCGTTGGCCCGTTACGCTGCTTGGCAACTATCAGCTCGGCGAGGCCCATCAGCGATTCGTCCTTCGGGTTGTAATATTCCGGCCGGTAGATAAATCCCACAACGTCGGCATCCTGCTCGATCGAGCCTGACTCACGCAGATCGCTCAGGACCGGCGTCGGCGGATTTCTGCTTTCCGATGCACGCGAAAGCTGCGAGAGAGCGACAACAGGCACATCGAGCTCTTTCGCAAGAGCCTTCAATTCACGCGAGATCTGTGAAACTTCCTGCTGGCGCGACTCTGTCCGCTTCGACCCGCCCATCAACTGCAGATAGTCAACAACAACCAGGTCGAGGCCTTTTTGTTCGGCAACAAGACGACGGCATTTTGCACGCATCTCCATCACAGAGATGCCCGGAGTATCGTCGATGAATATCTTTGCCGAGCTTAGGATCGAGATCGCCTCAGCAAGACGCTGCCATTCGCTGTCAACAAGGTAGCCGCTTCGGAACCTGTGCGCGTTTATTCGGCCTTCCGAGGCAAGCATACGGGTTACGAGCTGTTCCTTCGACATTTCGAGCGAAAACAGGGCGACGACCGCGTTCGCTTTTAGTGCCGCATTCTGAGCGAGCGTAAGGCAGAGCGCCGTCTTGCCCATCGAAGGACGGCCAGCGATGATGATGAGGTCGGTCCGCTGAAAGCCCGATGTAAGATCGTCGAGCTCGTGAAAGCCGGTCGTAAGGCCGGTAATCCCTGCGGAATCGCCCTTCATGTGCTCTTTGACGCGAGCAAGGACGCGATCTGCAACGGGTGCGATGCGAGCAAAGCTCTCGCGCGTTCGGGCCTCGGCAAGGGCGAATATCTGCTGCTCGGCGTGATCGAGAATGTCCGAAGATTCGCTCTCCTCCTCAAGAGCTTCGCTTGTAACGGCGTTGCAAGTGCGAATGAGTTGGCGAAGTACCGACTTATCGTGAACGACCTTGATGTATTCGGCGACGTTCGAAAAATGAGGCAGCCCGAGAGCTAGATTCGCAACGGCGGTCACGCCGCCGACAGCTTCCAGCGAACCTTGCTTTTTAAGCTCTTCGCCTATCAGCACGGCGTCGATCGGCCGCTGCATCTCAAAAAGCGAGAGCATCGCGAGATAAACAGACCGATTGAATTGAGAGTAGAAATCCTCAGGCTTCAGATGCTCGATCGCCTCTGCGATCACAGCGTTATCGAGCAGGATCGCGCCCAAGATCACGCGCTCGCTCGGTTCGCTTGAAGGCAGTGGTTTTTCGAGAAACTGCTCTCGTCGATTATCGGGAAAGGCACTTACCATTTTGGTTGGTCTTTGTATTCTAGCCGTAGTCCCCGGCGTTGTCGATTTGCGCATGACGCAATTTCGCTTTTGCCGAAATTTGCGGACATTCTAAGATCGAGATCGGATAAGAATGCTAAAGCCCTCGAATCGGACGCGCCGATTCGAGGGCAAGGATCGATGAACGGCCGTCCGGATCACGGGCGGCCCTATCGGCTGTAAATACCGAAGTTTAGGCCTCGGCCGATTCCGTTGCAGCTTCTTCCGCAGGAGCTGCTTCGGCGGCAGGTTTTGCGGCCTTTGCCGGCTTTTCTTCAACGGGTTTTGCGATGATCTCGCCGGCCTCGGTCGTAACCTTGACAGGGATCGGGATCGCAACTTCCCTATGAAGTTTCACATTGACGGTGAATTCGCCGGTCTCCTTGATCGGATCGCGAAGGACGATGCGTTTGCGGTCGATCTCGTAGCCTTTGGCCTTAAGGGCATCAGCGATATCCATCGAAGTGACCGAGCCGATATGAGTTCCGTGCTCACCGGCCTTTCGCTCGAACGTGAGCGAGATCGCCCCCATCTGCTCTTTCTGGGCCTCTGCGGTCGCCTTCTCAACTGCCGCTTTCTTTAACAGGGCCTCGCGCTCCTGTTCGATCTGCTTGATGTTCCCCTTGGTCGCAAGCGTTGCAATGCCCTGCGGAAGAAGAAAATTGCGTGCGTATCCGGCCTTGACCTTGACGATCTCGCCCCGCCCGCCGAGGTTATCTATATCCTCGCGTAAAAGTACGGTTGTATTTGCCATTTTTAGATCTCACTTTTCGTCCGGGACAGCGACACTGCCGCAAGGACGAAGAAAAAACTCATTTAGTCCGCAACGAACGGAAGTAATGCCATAGAGCGCGCACGCTTGATCGCTTTTGCCACGCGCCGCTGATCTTTCGCGGTGATGCCGGAGATGCGCCGCGGCATTATCTTGCCGCGTTCGGGTATGAATCCCCGCAAAAATTCGACATCTTTCCAATCAACATACTCCGGAACGACCTGTCGCGGCCGACGGCGTTGGTATCTACGGGGACGATCACCGATGACATCTTCTCCGACACCAAGGTCGCGGTCATCTACCATTTCCATTTCTTTCTCTGCCATAAAAACTCTCCTAAACTAGGCCTCCGCCGGTGCTTCCGCAGCTTCTTTCGGTGCCGGCTTGAACGCAGCGCGTTTTGCGGCCCGAGCCACTTTCTTTGCCTTGACCGCATCGGCCTTCTTTCGGTCTTCGTCAACGCGGACGGTGATATAACGCATGATCATGTCGTTGACGCGCATACGGCGTTCGAGCTCCGCGATCTCCTGCCCGGTTCCTTCGATCTCGAACAAGACATAGTGGCCTTGCTGTTTCTTTTCGATCGGATAGGCAAGGTCTTTGAGGCCGATGTTGTCGACCTTCACGACGCTGCCGCCTTCTTTCTCGATCAATTTCCCGACGGCGTCATTGAGCTTCTCAATGCGGTCACTGGCCGTCTCAGGATTGACGATATACATAACTTCGTACGTTCTGTTTGCCATTTTCTTTCTTCTATTCTCCTCTTGGCTAAAAAACCTCGGCACAAATCCGGGGCCGAAGTAAGGAAATCTTCCCTTCTCAATTAAACTTCTGCATCGCTTCTTCGATGCCGTCACGAATGATCGTCTCGACCGCATCGCCCGCACGTTCGAGGATCTCGGGCAGTTCGTCCGCCTCTTTGCGGCTGAAGTCCTCGAGCACGAACCGCGAAGCATCCGAGATCGGATGCTCAGGCATGATGCCGATCCGCAAGCGGATGAATTCCTGCGTGCCGGTCCGTTCAATGACCGACCGCAAGCCGTTCTGTCCGCCATGCGAACCTTTCGGTCGAATCCTCATCGTTCCGAACGGCAACGCAAGGTCATCCGAAATGACGATCAAATTTTCAATACACCGCTCCGGCTTCGTGAGCAAGCATTTCACCGAATCTCCGGAGAGATTCATAAATGTCTGCGGCTTCGCCAATTCAACGCTTTCGGTGCCGATGACGGCTCGGCCGACAAGGGCCTTGCATTCGTCGCGGCCGATTCGCGTCTGGTGTCTGCCCGCCAATAGTTCGGCGAGCATGAACCCTAGATTGTGCCGCGTCCGCTCATATTGACGCCCCGGATTGCCTAGCCCGACAACGAGCCAACGCTTTTTGTCGGTGTCCTCAAGCATCAGACAAACCCGCCGGGCCAGGGATCACTAGGAAGCTTCGCCTTCCGGCTTGGCTTCGCCTTCAACTGCAGGCTGTGCCCCGGCTTCGACCTGCGACTCAAGCTCAGGCTCCTTCGCGACGACAACGTGTGCAACGACCGAATCGGCGTCACCGTGGATCTCAATGCCCTTTTCGACCTTAAGATCCGAAATATGGATCGCATCGCCGACCTTGAGCTCCGCAACATCGACGACGATCGCATCAGGGGCATTCGCCGGTTCACAAAGGATCTTGACCTCGCGAAGGATCTGGTCGAGTATTCCGCCTTCTTCCTTAACGCCGACCGGATCACCTTCGAGATGGACCGGAACGGTCAGCTCGATCTTCTCGCCCTTGACAAGGCGGCGAAGGTCAGCATGGGTCAGGCGGCCCATCAGCGGATCGATCTGGCGATCCTGAAAGATCACATCCGAAGCACCGACGCCTGCGATGTCGAGCGAAAACACAGTGTTCGCACCGCTTTCGAGCCGCAGGATCGCGGCGAGGTCACCAAGAGCCGCAGCTGCCGCAACGCTTTCGCCGCCGCCGCCATAAACGACTAGCGGGACGCTGCCGCTTGCACGAAGCCTACGAGCTTCGTTCTTGCCGCGGGTATCTCTCTTTTCAGCTTTTACAGTNNTTCAGCCATAACACTTTCTCTAAATAAATAGCGACGAAACGCTTGTCTCGTCATGGATCGACCTGATCGCCGAAGCGAGCAGTTTGCCGATACTTAAGACCTCGATCCTGCCCTCTGCGATCAGCTCGGCAGCGTTCTCGCGGGCAGGGATCGTATTGGTTACAATGACCTTCTTCAAATGCGACGAGCGAATGTTCGCGACCGCATTGCCGGAAAACACCCCGTGTGTAAAGCACGCCGATATCTCGTTAGCCCCCGCATTGTGCAGAGCCTCGGCGACCTTGCAGATGGTTCCGCCGGTATCGCACATATCGTCGATGATGAGACAATTCTTGCCCTCAACATCGCCGACGATATTCATCACGTCGGCCTCGTTCGCCCGTTCGCGTCTCTTGTCGCAAAGAGCGAGGCCGGCATCAAGTCTTTTCGCGTAGGCACGAGCACGTTCGGCTCCGCCGGTATCCGGTGCGACGACGATCAGATTCTCGATCGGGTTTTCGCGGAAATAATCCACGACGACCGGTGCCGCATAAAGGTGATCGACGGGAATATCAAAGAAGCCCTGAATCTGCGAAGCATGCAGATCGATCGTCAAAACTCTTTCGGCTCCGGCCTTGGTTATCAAATTGGCGACCAGCTTGGCCGCGATCGGGACACGCGGACGATCTTTCTTGTCCGAGCGTGCATATCCGAAATACGGGATCACCGCCGTTACCCGCTCAGCAGACGCACGCACAAAGGCATCCATCATTACGAGCAATTCCATCAGATGCTTATCGCTCGGCGGACAAGTCGGCTGGACGATAAAGACGTCGTGGCCGCGGACGTTCTCTTCGATCTGGAAGTTGAACTCGCCGTCCGAAAACTGCGCCGTCACCGCCTTGCCGAGATCACAGCCTAGATAGCCGCAGATCTCTTCGGCGAGGGCAGGGTGTGCATTGCCCGAGAATATCTTTATCCTTCCGGTTACGCTCATAGCTGATCGGGCGATCCTAAAAGCCCGAACTCAAAATAAAAACGGACGGTCACTCAAATCGACGAGAGACTGTCCGTTCTTAATATTCACATCTGGCTGGGGCGGGAGGATTCGAACCTACGAGTGCCGGATCCAAAGACCGGTGCCTTACCACTTGGCTACGCCCCAATTCAAAAAAGTGAAGAAACCAACGGAAACAGCCGTTGCCCTCAAGCCTTAAAGGCCGAGCTCTTCGCGGTAACGTTCACGCGAAACGGCTGATACAGCAAACTTTCGCCAGGTCGATTCATGATCGAGGGCATTTTCAGCAGTCTGCCGTGTCTCTTGTTTGTCAAAAACACCTAAAACACTTGCTCCGCTGCCGCAAAGGACCGCGTTAACCGCACCAAGCTCTATTAAAGCCTTCTTTACGCGGGCGACCTCAGGAAAAGCTTCGAAAACCGTGCTTTCGAGGTCATTTGCAAGTTCTGCCGCCGCAGGACGAAACCTTTCGGCTTCCGCTCGGCAAACAGAAAGATTATGCTCTTGAGCCGTATCTGTCAAGGTCTCAGCTCGATATCGGCCAAAGATCACGCCTGTCGGAACGGCAATATTGGGGGTCACGACAAGCATCGGACCGACAGAAATATCGTCTAGCGGCTCGATCAAGTCGCCGCGGCCGGTCCCCAACGCGGCACCTCCGAATAGGAAAAACGGAACGTCGGCCCCTATCCTGGTCGCTAACTTCGGCAGAAACTCGCTTGCATTGACATTCCAAAGCCTTGACAGCCCTATCAGCGCCACTGCCGCATTCGACGAACCGCCGCCAAGCCCGCCCGGCGACGGAACGTTCTTTTCGAGGTGAATCCTCGCTCCCTTCACTATGCCGAACTCGGTTCGAAGCATCTCGACCGCCCTTACGATAAGGTTCTCTTCACCGGTAGGTATCCGCGGGTCGGAACACGTCAGGCTGACCGTCTCCGCCTCATCGAAGGTCAGGCGGTCGCAAAGCGAGATCGTCTGGAAGATAGTGCAAAGCTCGTGAAAGCCATCGCTTCGCCTGCCGAGAACGCGCAGTATCCAGTTGATCTTTGCATACGACGGCAGAGAGAATTGCATCTGCTCTAGAATATCAAAACGCCCGAATTTTGCTTATTACGGCAAGGTTCGGGCGTCCAAAAAATATGGCCGATCGAACTATTTCTTATCCAAAAACACCTGCGTGAAGAAATACGAACCGTCATCTGCTACCGCGATGCCGACAGCGGATTCTTTCCAGTGGTCGTCGAGAAGATTCTGGCGGTGCGACGTTGAATTCATCCAAAGTTCGACGGTCCGGGTGATCGGGTCTGAGAATCCGCGATTGAATGCAATATTCTCACCGATCGCACGCCACTTCTTCAATCCCATCGAATCCGCACGGTCGCTCACGTATCGGCCGCTCATATCCTTATGGCTGAAGTAATTCATTGACGCCATATCGACGGAATGTTCTTTTGCGACGGCAGCGACAGAATCGCTCCAAACGAGCGGCGAAAGACCGCGTTCTTTTCGCTTTGCGTTAAGCAGATCAAATATTTCGCGCTCGAGCTCGGCGACCCTTTCGGGCGTCGGGATCGACGGCTTCGCCGGTTCGGCAACACGACGCGGCCGTGCAAGGTCGTTTGCACCGACAACAATGCTTGTTTGACTTAGCGATTGGGCAGAAGATGCGACGAACGCAAATGCTGAGATTATTAGAGCTAAAGCGATCTTCATTGATCCTCACTTCGGCAGCCTCGGCTTGCGATCGAACTTCCTGATCGCCCGTTGGCTTTGCGTGACGTTCAAAAACTAAGGAACGTCGTGCCTTTTCGGTTAAGGTTCGGATGGGCCGCAATTTCGGCCTATCATTAAGAATATATGCCTATTCCGCCCCAATTTCCACACATTTCTTTACCTGCGTAAGGTAAGCTAGAAGCTATGTTCACAGCGTCAAGTCTTGCAAAAAAGGCTAATGTTCCGATATTCACCGTCCGCTATTACACGCGGATCGGCCTTCTTAACCCGACAAAGAACAGCCTGAACGGCTACAAGATGTATTCCGCGGACGATCGCAGCCGGCTCCAATTTATCGCGTCCGCAAAGGAACTTGGATTTACGCTCGCCGAGATCGAGGAGATCCTCGGGCATTCGACCTCGGGCGATTCGCCTTGCCCGATGGTTCGCAACATCGTCGAAAAACGGATCGAAGAAAACCGGCAGAAGATCGCCGAACTTCGCCGCCTGCAGAAACGCCTCGAAACAGCCGCGGAGATGTGGAAAGGCATCGAGAATGCCGAACCCGACGGCCATACTGTCTGCCGCCTGATAGACGCTTTCTCAGAAAGTTCGAAATAGTACTTGACCTGACACCAACTCACAGGTTGTAGGATGTTCCGTAGGGAGAACAAAACAATGAAAGAACAAGCGTCTCAACCTGTCCAGCTCGGTCGAAAAAAGCCAGAGATCGTCGAGATACATACCGATCCCGTTTGCGGAATGGCGGTCACCGAGAACCTCGCGGCCGCCGTACAAGAACACGAGGGAACCAAATATTACTTCTGCAACGTCGTCTGCCGCGATCGCTTTGTGAGCGACCCTGAGAAGTATCTGACGCCTGCAGCGAGTTCATGCTGCGGGACTGAAGAGAAGTCGATGCGTCATGCGATGAGCGAGCCGGAAACCGCATCATGCTGTGGCAGCTTGACGCACGAAGAACACGAAGCACCTGCTGAAGGCCATCACATCGACCCCGTTTGCGGCATGACGGTCGAGGAAGAGACTGCTGCCGGCTCACATACGCACGACGGCGTCACCTACTACTTTTGCTCGAACGGATGCGTTGTGAAATTCAAGG
>JRYD01004613.1_pt1 | contig 11530 bp, 8 predicted proteins | sample 235311 | NCBI WGS metagenome assembly JRYD01 (sample SAMN03074213, study PRJNA261472) | activated sludge metagenome | biome: Common Effluent Treatment Plant; feature: Wastewater; material: Activated sludge; isolation source: activated biomass in a lab-scale reactor treating industrial wastewater at... | reverse complement strand
GAGCTCGGCCTTGCGCAGGTCGGCGGTGCTGGTACAGGCCGCGAGGAAGAGCAGCGCGCAGAGCGTGACAAAGCGTTCAGCCATAGTAGACCCGCCATTCCGCCCGGTAGCCAAGGCCGAGGGTGATGATACGCTCGAGCAGCTCCTCGTAGCCGACGCCCGCGGCGAGCGCCGACTGCGCGAAATCCTCTTCCTGCGCAAGGTTCGGGTTCGCATTGGCCTCGAGCACGTAGATGCGGCCGTCGGGCGCGAGGCGAAAATCCATGCGCGCATACCCCGAGAGGCCGAGCGCCCGGTAGATGCGCCGCGACAGGGCGTCGAGCCGCGTGACGATCTCGCGCGGCAGCTCGTCGGCCGCGCGCGTCGTGATGCCGTATTTCTTCTGGTAGCGGCGGTCCCACTTCACCTTGCGCGTCGCGATGGCCGACAGCGAGTCCGGCATCGAGCCGAATACCATCTCCCACACGGGCAGGCGGGTGAGCCGGTCGTTGCCGAGCACGCCGACGTACAGCTCCTGGCCCTCGATGTATTCCTCGACGAGCGCGTCCGAGCCGATCTGCTCGTGCACGAAGCCGACGCGTTCGCGCAGCTTCGCCTCATCCTCGACCACCGAAGCCTGGGCGATGCCGAGCGAGGCATCCTCCGTGGTCGACTTCACGAACAACGGGAAGCGCAGCTTCTTCGGCAGCTTGAACTTGACGCCCTTCCTGAAGACCGCGAACTGCGGCGACGGAATGCGGTGGTAGGCGAACAGCTGCTTGCAGATCGACTTGTCGCGCGACAGCAGCAGGCCGCGCGGATTGGATCCGGTATAAGGCTGGCGCATCAGCTCGAGGAAGGCGACGACGTGCTGGTCGTAGGTGACGATGCCGTCGAACTCCTCGAGCAGGTTGAAGATGACATCGGGCTGCCAATCGGTGATCGCACCGCGCAGCTCGGTCAGCGTATCGAGCACGCCGACGCAACGCACCTCATGGCCGCGCCGCTTCAGCGTCGAAACGACGTCGAACTCGGTGCGCCATTCCTCGATTTCCTTCGGCGACCGCCCCTCGATGCTGTCGGGCGGGATGAGGGTCGCGTGTACGACGACCAGCACCTTCAGCTTCTTCATAGCCTCAATTGCGGACTGGCGCCGTCCGCGTAAAGGCGCGCGAGGCGCGAGAATACCCAGCGCGCGCTGCGCAGCGCATCGCGCTTGCTGCCGCGCGGATAAAGCCTCAACTGGTCGCTGCGTTCGATGATCATGCGCAAGATCTGGAACGCACTATAGCGCGCCACGCCCTGCTCCCGCAGCACCGCGTCGATGAGCTCGCGCCGCGCGCCGCGGATCAACGTGCCAGCGCGCGGGGTCGTGGCACGGGCACGGTTCGGCGTGAACACCTTCGAGAGCATCACGTCCACGAGGCCGCGCCGGTACTGGCGATAGCGCTCGAGCTTCTCCTCATAGTGCTCGCCGAGGGTGCGCGTCAGCGCATCGATCGGCTCGATGCGGCTGCGGCTGCGCACCGGGGCACGTCGCCCCCGCAGGTCGCCCATCAGCTCGTCGACCAGTTCGAGCTTCTGGTAGGCGGGCCAATCCGCATAGCCGCGCCGCCAGGACGAATTCGGCGTGAGCCACACGGCGAAGGTCTCGGCGAAGTCCTCGGTCGGATGCGACTGCGCGTACCAGTCGCCGAGGTGCTGTACGTAGCGGCGGCTGCCGGGCCGGGCGCGATAGCGGTCGGGATAGGGCAGCGACGCGGGCCCGAACGCGTCGCGCCAGCGCTTGCGACGGCGCAGGCGGAACGCGGTGTCGATGGCGTGCCCGGCCTCGTGCCGCAGGATGCGCTTGAGCCATTGCGCGTTGCCGCCCTCGACCTGCTTCATCATGGTGCGCTCGAGGCGCTCGAGCCGCGGGTGCGCCAGATAGAACGGAATCGCGATGCCTGGCACGCCGTCGGGCGAGAACCACTCCTCGCCGATCCAAGCATGCGGGCGGAAGCTGATGCCGCGTCGCTCGAGATCGCGATAGAGGCCGCGCATGTGCCGCGCGAGCGGCGTGCGCTCGAGCTTCAGCTTGAGGTCGCAGAAGCGCATCGCCAGCAGTTGCTCGTCGTCGAACCGGGCCCAGGAAGCCGCGCGCGCGCGCGCGCGCTTAGTGCCGCTCTGGCGGCGGGCGGTCACGGCGGGGCGCGGTCGCAGGATCGGCATGGGAACAGCGGCCTCTGGCGCCGNNATCCGCGGACGAGCGTGGAGGGCGCCGAGGAGCGGGGGTCAGAGCGAGGCGTCCGCGACGCTTCAGGCCCTGACGACACAGTGCGCCGGGCGCCCCCGCTCCGAGGGCACGCCCTCGCAGAGGGCGCGCCCGGATAGCGAGGAGGCGGATGAATCGCCGCGCCTCCGGCCAGCGGCCCGCATCGCACAACTCACCGCACGGCCCTACCCCGCCATGCCCTCCAAAACCCGCACCAGTATGCGATCGGCGAAATCGGCGATCTGCTCGCGCTTCATGAGGCTCGCGCGCCAGGCCGCTGGGAGTGCTGCGGCGCCATAGTGGGCGCCAGCGAGTTGCCCATAGGTCGCGGTCAGCACGTCCGAGTCGCGGCCCCGGTTGGCGCACAGCAAGGCCCCTTCGCGCAGGTTCCCCGCGGTGGCGAATGCGCCCAGCGCGAGCGCGAGTACGTCGAGCACGGTGGCATTGGAGCGCGGTGCCGCAGCGAGCGCGTCGCGATATCCACCGCCCGCAATGGCCGTGATCTCGGGCCGCAGCGTGCCCTCTGCCGCGAGCTGGCCCGCCGCATGCAGGATCGCCGCTTTGTCGCGTCCCGCGAGCGCGGCGTGCATCGCCGTCGCCAGCACCCTGCAGGCGTCGAGCACCAGCGGGGCCTGGCAAGTGGTGCGCGCGGCATCCGCCGCAGCCTCGATCGCGGCGGCCGGGTCGTTGAAGAAGAACATGACGACGGGCGCGATCCGCGTCAGCGCCCCGGGCTCGAGCTGCGCCGGGTCGTGCGAGCCGGGAAACCGCTGCCGGCGCCAGCGCGCCGCGCCGAGTGCACGCGTCACGCCCGCGGTGATGCCGACGCACTGGCCCGTCGCCGACAGGTAGCCCTCGCGCTGCCAGCGCGAGAAGCGTTCGACCTGGTCGAGCGGGTCGAAGCCGTCACGCTCGAGCAGGCTGTCGGCGACGCACAGCGCCATCGCCGTGTCGTCCGTCCAGGCGCCGCGCGGCAGGTCGAACGGGCCGCCGCCGAGCAGGTCGCCGACCGGCGTGAACGTTCCCGGCTTGCGGTACTGCGTGGCCGCCGCCAGCGCATCGCCCGCGGCGAGCCCGAGCAGCGCGCCGCTGAAGCGCTCGCGCAGCGCGTGCGTCGCGGCCATCGCATCGTCGTCGAGGGTCGGGTCGAGCGGCGCGGGCCAGCGGTACACGTAGTCGCGCTGCTCCCGCGTCTCCGGGATCGACGGCCAGCTGCGCGAACGAGCGCTGCCCGCCCACAGGGCTTCGAGCGCATCCAGCGCGGCATCGCCGCGCGTGCCGTGCTGCGCGAGGTGGCAGCCGACCACCATGCCGGTGCGGCCGATGCCGGCGCGGCAGTGCAGATAGATGCGCCGGCCCTCGCCGAGCAGTTCATCGATCGAGGCGATGATTTCGCCCATGTGCTCGGGCTCGAGCGGCAGCCCATGATCGGGTATCGGCTTGCGCACATGCACCACGCCGGCGGCGAGTTCGCTGTCGTAGGCCGGCAGTTCGCCCGGCACCGTCAGGTCGAGATAGGCGTCGATGCCGAGCGCCGCGAGCGCGGCAAGGCGCGTGCGCGTTTCCTCGCGGGTCGCTCCGCCCGGGTATTCGCCCGCGAGCCAGCGCTCGCGCTGCACCCAGTACGCATTGGCGAGCGGCAGGCGGGTCACTGCGGCTGGCGGGCGAGCGACGCGAAATCGAACAGCCTGGGGTCGGCGAGGTGCGCGGGCTCGACCTGTGTCAGCGCCGAAAAGATCGAAGCGACCCGGCCGGGGTGCTCGCGCTCCCAGCCCTCGAGCATGCGCTTCACGGCGAGCCGCTGGTTGTTGTCCTGCGAGCCGCAGAGCCGGCAGGGAATGATCGGGAAGGCGCGCGCGCGCGCGTAGCGCTCGATCTCGCGCTCGGGCACGTAGGCGAGCGGGCGGATCACGACGTTGCGCCCGTCTTCCGAGACGAGCTTCGGCGGCATCGCCTTGAGCTTGCCGCCGTAGAACATGTTGAGGAACAGCGTCTCGAGGATGTCGTCGCGATGGTGGCCGAGCGCGATCTTCGTGTAGCCGTTCTCCGCGGCGAAGCGGTAGAGGGCGCCGCGGCGCAGCCGCGAGCACAGTCCGCACATCGTGCGGCCTTCCGGGATCACGCGCTTCACGACGCTATAGGTGTCCTGCTCGATCTGGTGGAACGGGATGCCGAGCCCACGGCAATGGGCGGGCAGCACCTCGGCCGGAAAATCCGGCTGCTTCTGGTCGAGGTTGGCCGCCGCGAGCTCGAACTCGACCGGCGCGCTGCGCTGCAGGGACAGCAGCAGGTCGAGCATCGTGTAGGAGTCCTTGCCGCCCGAGAGGCACACGAGCACGCGATCGCCGGGCTCGATCATGCGGAAGTCCTCGATTGCCTTGCCGACGAGGCCGCGCAACTGCGCGGCGAGGCGCTTCGAGGTGTTCGAATCGGAGGGTGCGGTTGCGGCCATGGCCGCCATGTTACCTGCGCCTACGCGGCGGCGCTGCGGGAGGCGGGATCCTCGAGGTACTTGCCCTCGAGGTAGCGCAGCGAGGCGGCCGCGGTCAGCGGCTTGCCGGTCGCGAGCTTCAGCAGTTCCTGGGTCGAGAGCTTCGCGCCGAGGCCGTGTACATGCTCGCGCAACCAGCCGAAGAGTCCGCCGAACTCGCCGCGGGCAAGTTGCTCGTCGAGTGCCGGGACATCGGCACGCAGCTTCTCGAAGAGCTGGGCCGCGATGGCCGCGCCGAGCGCGTACGAAGGGAAGTAGCCGAAGGATCCGGCGGCCCAGTGGATGTCCTGCAGGCAGCCTTCCTGCTGGGTCACCGGCCGCACCTCGAAGCGCGCCTGCATGAAATCCGCCCAGGCATCCGGCAGCTCGCGCACCGCCAGCGCGCCCGAGAGCAGCTTCTTCTCGAGCTCGTAGCGCAGCTGGATGTGCAACGGATAGGTCAGTTCGTCGGCATCGACCCGGATCAGCCCGCGCTGCACCCGCGTCAGGTGGGCGTAGACGTTCCCGGGTTCCCACTCGGGGCCGCTGACGGCGAAATGCTTCCGCAGGAGCGGCAGCAGGTAGCGGACGAAGGGCCGGCTGCGGCACACGATCATCTCGATCATGAGCGACTGGCTCTCCTCGATCGCCATGCCCCGGTCGCGCCCGACCGGCTGGTCGCGCCACTCGCGCGGCAGGCCGAGGTCGTACATCGCGTGCCCGGTCTCGTGCAATGCGGCCAGCAGGCCCGAGAACACGTCGTCCACGTCATAGCGCGTGGTGACGCGGATGTCGCCCGGCACGCCCTCCGTGAAGGGGTGTTCGCTCTCGTCGATGCGGCCACCCTCGAAGCGGAATCCCGCCGCCTTCATGATCTCGACCACGAGCTGGCGCTGCTTCGCGACCGGGAACTTGCCGGCGAGCGGCAGCGCGGGATGCTTCGCCTGCAATTCCATCGCCTCGCGGATGAGGCCCGGCAGGCGACGCGACAGCGACTTGAACATCGCATCGATGTCGGCCATGGTCACGCCGGGGCTGAACTCGTCGATCAGCGCATCATAGGGCGCGAGGTTGAGCGCCTGGCCGAGCAGCTGCGCCTTGTCGCGCACCAGCTGCAGCACTTCCTCGAGGTGCGGCGCAAAGAGCGCGAAGTCGTTCGCGCGGCGCGCCTCGAGCCACGTCACCTCGGCCCTAGCGGTCGCCCGCGCGAGGCGCGATACGAGCGTCACCGGGGTGGCGATCGCGTGGTCGCGCTGGCGGCGCATTTCGCGCAGGTTGCCGAGCTGCCATTCGTCGAGTCCCGGGGCGCTCGCCTGCGCGCGGTCCAGCAGGCGGCTGATCCGGGGCGCCGTCAGGAGCGTGTGGTGCTCGGTCTCGAGCGCGGCGAGCTGCTCGCCGCGGATGTCGGCACTGCCCTTGGGCATCATGACCGCGGCGTCCCAGCGCAGCAGTGCGAGCGCGCCGCGGAAGGCGTGGAGTCGCTTCCATTCCTGCTCGAGCTGCTGGTAGGGCGTGGCGGACACGGGGCACCAAATGGGAACCGGGGATGGCCCATTGTACCTGCCGGCCGGCCCGGCCACCCATTTACAGCAACATTATTCTTTTACATTCAATAGCTTATCTGCCGCCGACGTGGTTGACAAAGTGGCCGTGAGCCGGTCGATCAGGCCGCTCACGTAGTGCGGCGAGCGAGTGTTGCGGGCGATCAGCAGGTAGAGGGTCGGCACCACGAGGAGTGTCAGGGCGAGGGAGAAGACCGTGCCGAAAAAGACGGCCGAGCCGATCGACTGGCGGCTCTCGGCTCCGGCGCCGGTCGCGAGCATCAGGGGCACCGCGCCGCAGGCCGTGCAGAGGCTCGTCATCAGCACCGGGCGCAGCCGGATGGTCGCCGCCTGCACGACAGCGTCCACGAACTCGACCCCGCGATCGCGCAACTGGTTCGCGAACTCCACGATCAGGATGCCGTTCTTGCAGGCGATGCCGATCAGCATGATCGCGCCGATCTGGCTGAAGACGTTGATCGAGGAGCCGAACAGCCACAGGCCGACGAGCGCGCCCGAGAGCGCGAGCGGCACGGTGGCGAGGATCACGAGCGGGTGCACGAAGCTCTCGAATTGCGCGGCGAGCACCAGGTACACGATCAGCAGCGCGAAGCCGAAGGTGAGCCACAGCTTGCCGCCCGACTGCTTCAGTTCGCGCGACTCGCCGTCGTAGTTGATCGTGACGCCTTGCGGGACTTCCTCGCGGATCACGCGCTCGACGTCGGCGAGCGCCTCGCCGAGCGAGTAGCCGGGCGCGAGGTTGGCCGACAGCGTGATCGAGCGCAGGCGGTCGAAGCGCTTCAGCTCGTTCGGGCCCGCGATTTCCTCGGCCTGCACCAGCGCGGACAGCGGCACGAGCGCCCCGGTCGTCGTCGAGCGCACGTAGATCGCGCCGAGGTCGTTCACGGAAGCGCGCTCGTCGTCGCGCGCCTGCACCACGACGTTGTACTCCTCGCCGCCGCGCAGGAAGGTGGTCACGATGCGCGAGCCGAGCATCGTCTCGAGCGTGTGCCCCACCGTGGCGAGCGACACGCCGAGGTCGGCCGCCTTGTTGCGATCGATGCGCACCGCGACCTGCGGCTTGCGCTCGAGGTAGTCCGATTCGAGCGCGAGGATGCGCGGGTTCTCGGCCTGCAGGCGCGCCATGACCTTGTCGCGCCAGGCGGCGAGTTCGTCGTAGTCGCTGCCGCCGAGCACCACCTGCAGCGGCTTGCCGCCGCCGCGCACGCCGAGGCCCGGCGGCTGGATCACCACGATGCGCAGTCCCGGCAGGTCCGCGACGCGCTGGCGCACGCGGGCCGCAATCGCGGCCGCGCCCTCCTCGCGCTCGTCCCAGAGCGTGAGCGGCATGTAAAGGATGCCGGTGCTCACCTCGCCCTGGCGACCGAAGCCGCCCGAGCGGCTGATGACGCGCTTCGCGTTGCCGCGCCCGACCTCATCCATCAGCACCGCCTCGAGCTGGCGCATGTGGCGGTCGAGGTACTCGAGGCTCGAACCCTCGGGCGCGGTGATCATGACCGGCAACACGGCGCGATCCTCGACCGGCGCGAACATCACCGGCAGCTTGAGCCACGGCACGGGCTTGCCGGCAATCATCAGCGCGACCACGAGCGCCGTGAAGGCGCCCGCGGCGCCGAGCACGATCTTCGGGCCATGGCCCGCGAGCGAGCGGCGCACCAGGCGCTCGTAGGAACCCGCCGCCCGGCGGAAGAGCTCGTCGACCACGTGCGCGACACGGCCGCGGTGCAACCCGCCGGTGAACAGCTTCGACGCCATCATCGGGGTCAGCGTGAGCGCGACCAGCGCCGAGAAAGCGACGGCCGCCGCCACCATGACGCCGAACTCGCCGAAGAGGCGGCCGATGTTGCCCTCCATGTACGACACGGGCAGGAACACCGCGCACAGCACCAGCGTGGTCGCGATCACCGCGAAGCCGATTTCGCGGCTGCCGGAGATGGCCGCAAGCAGCGCCGGCTCGCCGCGCTCGATGCGCCGCACGATGTTCTCGAGCACGACGATCGAGTCGTCGACCACGAGGCCGATCGCGAGCACGGCGCCGAGCAGCGTGAGCGTATTGATCGAATACCCGAGGAAGGCCATCACGAGCGCCGCGGCGAGCAGCGACACGGGGATCGTGACCGCGGGGATCAGCGTGGCGCGCACCGTGCCGAGGAACAGGTAGATCACCGCCAGCACGATCACGAGCGTCTCGGTCAGCGCCTTCGCGACGCTCTTCATGGACTCGACGATGAACACCGAGAAATCGACGTTCACTTCCATGCCGATGTCGGGCGGCAGGGTCGCCTTGACCCGCTCGAGCTCGGCCTTCGCGAGCTGCGCGACCTCGAGCACGTTCGCCTTCGATTGCGGCGTGATGCCGAGCGAGATGCCCGGCAGTCCGTTCGAGCGCGAGAGGCTGCGCTCGCTCTCGGCCGCGAGCGCGACGCGGGCCACGTCGCCGAGGCGCACGACGTAGCCGTCCGCGCCTTTGCCGATCGCGAGTTGGCGGAAGTCCGCCTCGTCGGTGAAGTTGGTGTCGGTGCGCAGCGTGAACTCGCGCTCGCGCGACTCGATGCGGCCGGCGGGCAGCTCGACGTTCTCGCGCCGCAGCGCGTCTTCGACATCGGCGACCGTCAACTGGCGCGCCGCGAGCGCGTCGCGGTCGAGCCAGATGCGCATCGCATACTGGCGCGCACCGCCCGTGCGCACGAGCGCGACGCCCGGCACCGCGGAGAAGCGGTCGACGACGTGGCGGGTCACGTAGTCCGTCAGCTCGAGCTGGCTGCGGGCCGGGCTCGACACGTTGATGTACATGATCGCGTCCATGCCCGAGTCGACCTTGGTGATCTGCGGCGGGTCGGCTTCCTCGGGCAGGCGGGCGGTGACGCGCGACACGCGCTCGCGCACGTCGTTGGCTGCGGCGTCGAGGTCGCGGTCGAGCGTGAACTCGATCGTGACGCGCGAGTTCTCGTCGCGGCTCGAGGAGGTGAGCTTGTCGAGCCCCTCGATGCCGGAAATCTCGTCTTCGATCAGCTCCGTGACTCGCTTCTCGATCACGCTCGCGGAGGCGCCGCGGTAGAAGGTGTCGATGGTGACGATCGGCGGGGAGACGTCGGGGTACTCGCGGATCGGCAGGCGCAGCGCGGCCATCACGCCGAGGATCGCGAGCAGCAGCGACAGCACGGTGGCGAACACCGGCCGGCGGATGCAGAGGTCGGAGATGAGCATCGTTCAGTCCGCCCGCGCCACGCCGGCAGGCGCACCGGCCACCTTCACCGCCGCGCCGTCGCGCAGCTTGAGCTGGCCGGCGGTCACCACCACCGCGCCCGGCGCCAGGCCCTCGACCACCTCCACCATCGCGTCGCGACGCAGGCCGGTGCGTACCTCCACCCGCCGCGCCTTGCCCTCCTCCACCCGATACACGAACTGCACGTTGCCGGGCGCCGGCACCAGCGCCGCCTCGGGCACCATCGGCAGATGGATCGCGACGCGCTCGCCGCGCGCGACGCCGAGGCGGGCAAGGCCCGCCGCCAGACGGCGCACCTCGTCGTCGAGCGCCGCGTAGCCATGCCGGCGCACGCTGCCGTCGTCGCCCTCCCACAACAGCGCCGGACGGTCCGGGTCCTCGCGCGCGATGCGGCCGACGAGGTTGTCGTGCAGGTCGAGCTCGCCGCCGACGAACCAGTGCGGCCACGCCGGCCCGGCGCTCAGGTCGAGCACCCGTGCGTACGGCCGCGTCCAGCGCAGCCCGAGCGCCTCGGCGACCTCGGCCCAGAAGCGCTCCGGCTCCTCCGCGGCGCAGGCGTGCAGCCCGGCGAGATCGACATGGCCGTAGCGCCGAATGAAGCGCGCGAGCCCGGTATCCTCGAAGCGGGTGCCGCTGCCAATACAGGTATCCATGCTGTCCCCTTCCCCTCGGTCGAGGGCGGCACGGCGCGCAGTCAGGCCCGCCGTGCCGCCGTCCAGGCTTCAGTCGGCGCGCTCGGGCACCGGCAGGCCGACCCAGTCCTGATAGAAGGCCTCGATGTCCGGCTCGAAGTCGTGGATCACCGGATACCAGGGGGTGGGCGCCTCGACGTCGTGCATCGTGCCGCAGGTGGGGCAGTAGTACTCGCGGTACACCTGCCAGCTGGTGTCGGGCGCCATCAGCTTCGGATAGACCTCGGTCATCGCCTCCTCGGTGTCGCGCACGTACACCACGGCGTTGAGCTTCCAGTTCTCGCGGTAGTCGCCGAACTCGTGGCCGCAGTCGCACTTCGTGACCCACCGCTTCGTCCGCGCCGACTGCGCGATGTACAGGTGCGGACCGAGCGGCAGCACGATGCGGTCGGGCCAGTCCACCTTCTTCTGCAGCGCCTCGACGTACAGCGCGAAGCGCTCGTTGTCCTTCGGCATCGACAGCATGCGCATCGTGGTTTCCCAGTCGAGGCGGCCCTCGACCAGCTTGTTGACCTGTTCCTTGGTGTAGGTCGTCATGATTCGTCTCCTTTCGCTCTTCGGGCCGCCGCCCGGCGGGCGGCGGCGTTGGTCTTCATGGCGCGGCGCGCCGGCTCATTCCTCGACCAGCACCACGGTGCGCACGTCGGGCATCTTCGACAGGTCCATGCGGAACTTCGAACCGTAGGTCGGCACGTCGAGCTCCTCCTCGAGCAGGTTCCACGCCTCCGGCAGGGCCCAGAAGGCCTTGAACTCGGCGAGGAACTTGGGCGACAGGGCGAAGCTGGTGGCGAACATGTGCTGCACCTGGGGGGCGGCGTGCTTGTTGAGGATGCGTTCGCGCTCCTCCTTCATCCATTCGCGGGTCGGCAGCGCGCGCGCCAGGCGCTCCTTGCGGATCTCCCCGCGCCGTGCGGCGGTCCGTTCCGCATCCACGCTCCACACCCCCTTGGCGTCCTGCTCGATGACCGCGCCGTAGACCTTGCGGGCGTACTCCGGCAGCAGGAAGTTGTTGTTGAGGTCGTTCTCGATCGCCTCCGGCTCGCGGTCGAGCGGATCGCCGAAGCCGGGGCCGCCGCGCAGGTAGTTCAGGTACAGGTCGTGGTTGTCGTAGCAGTCCTCGGTGGTGATGCACTGCTTGTCGCGCTTGACCACCGCGGTGGCGTCGATGTGGCGCTCGTAGTCCGGATCGTCCGGGTCGAGGTCGCCGCCCAGCGGCAGCGAGTCGCCGATCGCGATGCGCTTCTCGAGCCCGGTCTTGTGGGCCTCGAAGCGGTAGCCGGTGGCCGACGGATAGCCGCCCATCAGACCCCAGTCGCTGTTCATGTAGCCGTTGCCCATGAAGAACAT
>JRYD01005804.1_pt1 | contig 11534 bp, 8 predicted proteins | sample 235311 | NCBI WGS metagenome assembly JRYD01 (sample SAMN03074213, study PRJNA261472) | activated sludge metagenome | biome: Common Effluent Treatment Plant; feature: Wastewater; material: Activated sludge; isolation source: activated biomass in a lab-scale reactor treating industrial wastewater at... | reverse complement strand
GCCGGTGCTCGGCTGGGCCGCCGTCACCAACTCGATCGATCCCGACGCACTGCTGCTGTTCCTGATCATCTTCGCGTGGACGCCGCCGCACTTCTGGGCGCTCGCGATCGCGCGGCGCGAGGACTACGCGCGCGCCGGCATCCCGATGCTGCCGGTCACCCACGGCGTCGCCTACACGCGCCTGCAGGTGCTGCTCTACACCGTGCTGCTCGTGCTCGTGACCCTGATGCCCTTCATCACGGGCATGAGCGGGCTCATCTATCTCGGCACGACGCTCGTGCTGAACGGCATCTTCCTGTACTACGCCCTCGCCTTGAAGTTCACCGATCGGCAGGAACTGCCGATGCGGCTGTTTCGCTTTTCGGTGACCTGGCTGCTCTGGATCTTTGCCGCGCTGCTGGTCGATCACTACATACCCACGACGCAGGCCATCGCCGCAGGCGCCTGAGCGCAGCCATCATGCCGGCAGGGATCGCGGGCTTTCTATTCGGCGTGGCAATGGCACTCGCGATCGGCCCGATCGCCTTGCTGATCATCCGCGCGGCGCTCGAGCGCGGCCTCGGTGCCGGCCTCGCCTGCGCGGCCGGGGCGGCGACGGCCGACATGCTGTACGCGCTCATGGCGGCGCTGGCGGGCGCGGCGATCCTGCCGCGCCTGGAGGCCTGGCGCGAGGCCCTCGCCCTCGCGAGCGCGCTCGTGCTCCTGGCGCTCGGGCTATGGCTGGTGGCACAGGCGGTCGCGAACGCGCGCCGCCCGCTCGAGCAGCGGGTTGTGCTCACTTGCGGCTACCGCAGCACCCTCGCGCTCACGCTCGTGAATCCGCTGACGCTGGTCGCATTCGCCTCATTCGTGGGACAACTGCCGCTGGACGGCCGGCTCGCCGGGGCGCTGGCGGTAGCGGTCGCCGTCGNNCGAATGACCCGCACCCACGCAAGGTGGTGCAAGGGTGGAAGGTCACGAACAGGTCATGCCCGGGGAATCAAGGACGATTCTCGGATCCCGATGGCATCCAGCCATCGTGGCGGCGGTGTTCCTGCCGGTTCATATCGCCGCGATCACCATCAGCAACGAGCTGCTCGTGCTGCCGTCGGGCGCGGCAGCGGCCTTCTGGCCCGCAAGCGGCACATTGATCGCCGCCCTGTTGCTCACGCCCCGCCGGGCATGGCCCTGGTTGCTCGCGGTCTCACTGCTGGTCGATGCAAACCTGTTCCGGGCAGGCGCGACGCGCATGACGGCCCTGATCGGGCTCGTGAACGTGGGCCAGGGCGCGCTGGCGGCCGCCCTCGTCAGGCACTACGTCGGGCCGCGCATCGACTTCGCAAGCGCTGCCGCGACCGCCCGGCTGTTGCTGTTGCTCCTTTTCGCGACTTTCCTGGGCAGCCTTGCCGGCGCCCTGGTGCTTTCGGGTACCCGCATACCCGTCGCGTACTGGGCCAACCAGCAGTCGTGGTGGATGGCTGGCTTCCTGGGTGCGGTCGTCCTCGTACCGCTGATCCTGTCCTGGGCCGAAGGCGGCTTGCGGCTGGCCGGCATCGCGCAGCCGCCCATGCGCAGGTCCATGTCGCTGCAATTCGCGGTGCTGGCGATCGTGCTGTGGCACGTGTTCGCGGACGGCGGTCGCTCCGGCCTGACCGTGCTCGATTCGCCGTTCCTGGTCTACGCGGCCCTGCTCTGGATCGTCTGGAGCGGCGGCCCGCGGCGCGTCACCTTCGCGCTCCTGCTCGTTACCGCGGTGTCCATCAGCTGCACGCTCGCCGGCGTGGGTCCGTTCAGCCGCCTCGCCAATGCGCCGTTCGGCCCGATCCTGAACCTGCAAGCCTACCTCGTGCTGGTCGTCGCGCCGTTGCTCATTGCCCAGGCATCGATCGCCGAGAAGCGCCGGGCGATCGACCAGGTGCGCGAGAGCGATGCCCGCTATCGTTCCTTCGTCGAACACAGCTCGGAGGCGATATTCCGCTTCGAGCTGGCGCGACCGATGCCCGTCTCGCTGGCGCCGATCGAGCAGCGCCGCTGGCTCGACCAGCATGCCCGTGTCGCGGAGTCGAACGACGCCTTCCGCGCGGCGACCGGCGACGGCTCGCCGGGCGCGCTCGTGGAGCAGCACCCGGCGTGGCTCGAGCATTGCCTCGCCGCGGTGCCCGATGCCATCGCCGCGGGGGGGCGGGCGCAGAATGTCGAGTGCGTCCTGCCGGGGCCTTACGGCCTCGATCGCACGCTGCTCGTCTCGCTGTCGACCGAGGTGCACGGCGGCCTGCTGACGCGGATCTGGGGCGTCGCGCGCGACATCACGCACTTTCGCACCGTGCAGCGCCAGCTCGAGCAGCAACAGCGGGAATTGCGGGCACTGGCCACCGAACTCACGGTCACCGAGGAACGCGCACGACGCAGGATCGCGGCCGACCTGCACGATGGCCTCGCCCAGAGCCTCGTCGGCCTCAAGATGCACATCGCGGCGATCCGTGCGGCGGCCGATCAGGGCCGGCCGCTGCCCGACCTCGCCGCCCTCGAACTGACCATCGCCGAATCGACCGCGCAGGTGCGCACGCTGATGACCAGCCTGCTGCCGCCGGGACTCTACGACCAGGGGATCGTGGCGGCCCTCACCTGGCTCACGGAAGAGTTCGCCAGGCGCCAGCGGATCGAGGTGAAGTTCGAGGATGACGGGCGGCCCAAGCCGCTGACCGAATCGACGACCGTGCTCGTGTACCAGGCCGCGCGCCAGTTGCTGCAGAACGTCGCTCGCCATGCGCGTTCCAGCTCGGTGACGATCCGCATGCAGGTCGTCGCCGACCGGCTCCACCTCACGGTGGCCGACGCCGGCGTCGGCTTCAATGTCTCCGACCTCACCTTCCTGCCGACGCAGCAGGGCGGCTTCGGGCTCTACAGCATCCGTGAGCGCCTGACGATCATCGGCGGCGCGCTCGAGATCGACTCGGTGCCCGGCCGAGGGACACGCGTGCTGGTCACGGCGCCGCTGGATACCGCTGTCGAAGGGCGTGAACGGGCGCGGGGCGCCGGGAAATAGGGGCGCGCAGCGTGCTGATCGAGCGGATCTGGACCGGCAACGACTATCGCAACTTCCACTATCTCGTCGCGTGCGGCGAAACGGGCGAGGCGCTGGCGATCGACCCGCTCGACTGGCGCAAGTGCGTCGCCGCCGCGAAGGCGCTGGGGCTCGAGATCACCCAGATCCTGAATACGCACGAGCATCGCGACCACACGGGCGGCAACGAACCGCTGCGGGCGGCCACCGGCGCGCGCGTGCTGGCCCACGCGGGCGCCGCCGCCCGCATCGGCCAGGTCGACGTGGGCCTCACCCGGGGCGACATCGTCAGGGTCGGGCGCAGCGTCGAGCTCGAGATGCCTCGACACGCCGGGCCACACGCTTGCGCATGTCTGCCTGTATGCGCGCGGCGATTCGCCCGCGCTCTTCTGCGGCGACACGCTGTTCAATGCAGGTGCCGGCAACTGCCACCACGGCGGTCATCCCGGGCTACTGTATGAGAGCTTCACGCAACAGCTGGCGCGCCTGCCCGACGCGACCCGGGTCTATCCCGGGCACGAGTACCTCGAGCGCAACCTCGCGTTCACGCTCGATCGGGAGCCGGACAATGCCCATGCCGCCGCGATGCACGAGGCGGCGCTGCGCCAGGACCCGGCCGCCGCGCCGGTCACGACGCTCGGCGACGAAAAGCACATCAATGCCTTCTTCCGCCTGCACAATCCGCTCATCATCGCGCGCCTGCGCGAAGTGTCGCCTGAACTGCCCGAAGCGCCGACCCCGCGCGAAGTTTTCCTCGCGCTGCGCGCGCTACGCAATCGCTGGTGACGCGACCCGGCGCGCCGGACGCGCCATGAGCGGCCGGTAGCCGGGTTGGTTCGCCACCCGTTCGAGCCACGCGCGCAGCTGAGGATAGGGTGACAGGTCGTGCCCACCCTCGTCGGCCACATGGGTGTAGGCATACAGCGCGATGTCGGCAACCGAATAGCGATCGGCCGCGAAGAACCGGTGGGCGCCGAGGTGGCGCTCCATCACCGCGAGTGCCGCGCGCCCGCGTTCGAGCCGGTCGGGCAGTTCGGCGCGGCGCGGCGAATCGGCCGGCAGGTGCTTCACGATGAAGCGGGGCGTCGCCACGTAGGGCTCGTGGCTGTACTGCTCGAAGAACATCCATTGCAGCGCCTGCGCGCGCCCGAGGCGATCAGGCGGGAGGAGTGGCGAGCCTTCCGCGAGATACCAGATGATCGCGTTCGATTCGGCGAGGAAAGTGCCGTCGTCGAGCTCGAGGGTCGGGATGCGCCCGTTCGGGTTGCGGGCCAGGAACTCGGGGGTGCGGGTCGCGCCACGCAGGATGTCGCACTCCTCCCAGTCGTAGCCCATCCCGAGCTGGGCGAGCGCCAGCCGAACCTTGTAGCCGTTGCCGGAATCGAGATAGTCGTAGAGCTTCATCGCTTTCGCCTCCCCGCCGATAGCATAATCGCTGCATGGAATCCGTGTTTTACCGTCGTGGCTTTGCGCTCGTCGCCGCCCTGGCGGTCGGCTACCTGCTGTTCCGGATCCTCGCGCCGTTCATTGGCCCGATCGTCTGGGCGACCTTCCTCGCTTTCATGCTGGGCCCGGTGCATGCGCGCCTCACGCGGCGCCTGGAAGGACGGGCGGGGCTGTCGGCCGGAATCCTCACCGTGCTCGCGCCGGTCGGGATCCTCGTGCCGCTCTCGATCGCCGGCGGCGCGTTCGCGTCGCAGGCGGCGGAACTCGCTGCACGTGCGCAGGCCCTGTTCCAGAGGGTCGGTGCCAGCGGCTTCGACGAACTGCGCCGCTATCCGCTCATCGCCCAGCCGCTCGCCTGGCTCGAGGCGAATGCCGGCTTCGGCGAAGCGCAGCTGCGCGACTGGCTGCTCTCGGGCGGGCAGGCCTTCCTCAAGTGGGGCGCGGCGCTCGGCGGCAACGTGGTGGTGGGCGCGCTCGGCACTGCGGCGGGATTCGGCATCGCGATCGTGCTGCTGTATTTCTTCCTGCGGGATGGAGCGGCCTGGGCCGCCCGCGCGATCCGCCTGGTCCCGATGGAGCCCGCGCGGCGCACCGAACTGGTCAATCACCTCGCGCAGGTCACCCGCGCGGTGGTGCTCGGCAGCGGTGCGACGGCGCTGCTGCAGGGCATCGCCGTCGGCATCGGCTTTGCCATCGCGGGCCTGCCGACCTTCGCGGTGTTCGGCGTGCTCGCCGCGCTCGTGTCGCTGCTGCCCATGGGCGGCGCGGCGCTCGTTTGGGCCCCCGCGGCGCTCTATCTCGCCGCCGTCGGCCGCTGGGGCATGGCCCTCTTCATGCTGATCTGGGGCATCGGCGTGTCCTTCGGCGACAATTTCGTGCGCCCGCTGCTCGTCTCGCGCCATGCGCAAGTGTCCACGCTGACCGTGTTCATCGGCGTGCTGGGCGGCGCGGCGGCCTTCGGCGCGATCGGGCTCATCGTGGGTCCGCTCGTCCTCACCCTCGCGAAGGCGCTGCTCGATTACGTGGATGAAAGGTTCGTGCCGCCGGCATAATAGGCGGCTCCATGGACCTCTCCCCGATCCTCTCTCCGCTGAACGACGCGCAGCGCGCGGCGGTCACCGGCCCCATCGGCCCGATGCTGGTGCTTGCCGGTGCGGGCAGTGGCAAGACGCGCGTGCTCACCCACCGGGTGGCCTGGCTGATCCAGGCCGAGGGCGCCTCGCCGCACAGCATCCTCGCGGTCACCTTCACCAACAAGGCCGCGGCCGAGATGCGCGCGCGCATCGAGGGGCTGCTCGGCATCCCGGGCAGCGCGCTCTGGATCGGCACCTTCCACGGCATCGCGCACCGCCTGCTGCGCCTGCACTGGCGGGAAGCGAGGCTGCCACAGGGCTTCCAGATCCTCGATGCCGAGGACCAGCTGCGCATGGTGAAGAAGCTCCTCAAGGGCCAGGGACTCGACGAGTCGCGCTGGGTGCCGCGCGAGGTCACCTGGTTCATCAACCACCAGAAGGACGAGGGCCTGCGCCCGAAGGCGCTGAAGGACGGCAACGACCCGACGCGCCGCCAGCTCATCAAGCTCTACCAGGATTACGAGGACGCCTGCGCGCGCGCCGGCGTGGTCGACTTCGCCGAGCTGCTGCTGCGCGCGTTCGAGCTGCTGCGCGACCAGCCCGAAGTGCTGCGCCACTACCGTGCGCGCTTCCGCCACGTGCTGGTCGACGAGTTCCAGGACACCAACGCCATCCAGTACGCGTGGATGAAGCTGATCGCGGGCAGCGAGGGCGCGCCGTTCATCGTAGGGGACGACGATCAATCGATATACCGGTGGAGGGGCGCGCGGGTCGAGAACCTGCAGCAGTTCCGCCGCGACTGGCCGCAGGCGCAGCTCTTCAAGCTCGAGCAGAACTACCGCTCGACCGGCAACATCCTGAAGGGCGCCAACGCGCTGATCGAGCACAACAGCGGCCGGCTCGGCAAGAACCTCTGGACGAGCGGCGGCCACGGCGAGCCGATAAGGCTCTACTCGGCGTTCAACGAGCGCGACGAGGCGGAGTTCGTCACGCACCGCATCCGCGAGTGGGTGCAGCAGGGCGGGGCACGGCGCGAAGTCGCGATCCTCTACCGCTCGAACGCGCAGTCGCGCGTGTTCGAGGACGCATTCCTCTCCGCGCGCATTCCCTACAAGGTCTACGGCGGCCTGCGCTTCTTCGAGCGCGCGGAGATCAAGGACGCGCTCGCCTACCTGCGCCTGCTCTCCAATCGCGACGACGACGCCTCGTTCGAGCGGGTCGTGAACCTGCCGACGCGCGGGATCGGCGCAAGGACGGTCGACGAACTGCGCCAGTCCGCGCGCGCGGCGGGCGGATCGCTGTGGCAGGCGGCGCTTGCTGCCGCCAAGGGTGGCGCGCTCGCGACGCGCGCCAGCGCGGCACTCGCGGGCTTCCTGCAGTTGATCGCACGGATGGCGGCGGACGCCGCGCCCCTGCCGCTGCATGAGCAGGTGGACCTCGTGCTCAATGCCAGCGGGCTCATCGAGCACCACCGCAAGGAGAAGGCGGAGCGCGGCGAGGCGCGCGTCGAGAACCTCGAGGAGCTCGTCAGCGCCGCGCGCGGCTTCGAGCCCGAGGGCGAGTTGCCGCCGCTCGACGCCTTCCTCGCGCATGCCGCGCTCGAGTCGGGCGAGGGCCAGGCGGAAGCCTGGGAGGATTGCGTGCAGATGATGACCCTGCACACCGCCAAGGGGCTCGAGTTCCCGGTCGTGTTCCTTTGCGGCATGGAGGACGGCCTCTTCCCGCACCAGCGCTCGCTCAACGATCTCGACGGGCTCGAGGAAGAACGGCGGCTCTGCTATGTGGGCATGACGCGCGCCATGCGCCAGCTCTACATCACCTTCGCCGAGCAGCGCCGCCTGCACGGCACCGACAGCTACGGCCAGCCCTCGCGCTTCATCAGCGAGATTCCCGAGGACCTCATCGAAGAGGTACGGCCCCGCATCATGCTCGGCCGCCCTTATGCCCGGCCGGCGGGCCATTCGCATGCGCGCGACGCCCTTGCCGCGCCGGCCTACTCGCAGGCGCCCGCGTACTCGCATTCGCAGGCGGCTCGCCGCGCGACGGCGAGCGAGGCGGTGGCGCCCGGCATGAAGCTCGGCGCGCGCGTGCGCCACGGGAAGTTCGGCGAAGGCACGGTACTCAGCATCGAGGGACAGGGCCCGCAGGCGAGGGTGCAGGTGAACTTCGAGCGCCAGGGGACGAAATGGCTCATGCTCGCGTACGCCAACCTCGAGGCAATGTGACCGCAACATGAAAATCGTGATCCTCGGCGCAGGACAGGTCGGCCGTACGGCCGCGTACCACCTTTCGCGCGAAGAGGCGAACGACGTCACCGTCGTCGACACGAACCAGGACGTGCTGCGCGACCTGCAGGGCCGCCTCGACATCCGCACCGTCGCAGGCAACGCCTCGTTCCCGACCGTGCTCGACTCGGCCGGCGTCGCCGACGCCGAAGTGCTGATCGCACTCACCAACAGCGACGAAGTGAACATGCTCGCCTGCGAGGTGGCCTACACGCTCTACCGCACGCCCACCAAGATCGCCCGCATCCGCTCGGCCGAGTACACCGGCAACCCGAAGCTCTTCACCGATGAAGCCATCTCGGTCGACGTGTGGATCAGCCCCGAGCAGCTCGTGACCGAGTACGTCGACCGGCTGATCCGCTATCCGGGCGCGTTGCAGGTGCTGACCTTCGCCGCGGGCCGCGTCCGCCTCGTCGGCGTGCGCGCCAATGCGGGCGCGCCGCTCGTCGGCCAGCCGATCAGCGCCCTGCGCGAACACCTGCCGGATGTCGACCTGCGCATCGTCGCGGTATATCGCGACGGGCGCTGCCTCGAGCCGGCGGGCGACCTGTCCATCGCCGCCGACGACGAAGTGTTCTTCCTCGCCGAACGCGACCAGGTGCGGCGGGTCATGAGCGAATTGCGCAAGGAGGACAATCCGGCCAGGCGGGTCGTGATTGCCGGTGGCGGCAGCATCGGCTTCCGGCTCGCCCGCATGCTCGAGAAGACCCACCACGTGAAGGTCATCGAGCGCGACCCGAAGCGCGCCCGCCATGTCTCCGAGGTGCTCGAGCAGGCCATCGTGCTGCACGGCGATGCCGCCGACGAGGAACTGCTGATCGAGGAGAACATCGACAGCGCCGACGTGTTCGCCGCACTGACGAATTCCGAGGAAGCCAACATCCTCTCGGCGATGCTCGCCAAGCGGCTCGGCGCGGCGAAGGTCATGGCGCTCATCAACAAGCCCTCCTACGCCGAGCTGATGGAAAGCGGCAGCATCGATGTCGCCATTTCGCCGCAATCCGTCACGATCGGCTCGCTGCTGGCGCACGTGCGGCGCGGCGACATCGTGCGGGTGCACTCGCTGAAGCACGGTGCGGCCGAGGCCATGGAGGCGATCGCCCACGGCGAGCGCGGCCGCTCCCGCGTCGTCGGCGTCGCGGTCGGCGGGATCTCCCTGCCCGACGGGGCGCGCATCGGCGCGATCGTCCGCGACCAGAAGGTGCTGATGGCGCACGACGACACGGTCGTGCAGGAGGACGATCACGTCATCATCTTCCTCGCCGACCGGCGGCACGTGGAGCAGGTGGAGAAGCTCTTCATGACGGCGGCGCCCCGGTAGCGAACCGTGTTCGCGGTCCTGCACGTCCTCGGGTTGATGCTCGCGTTCTTCGCGATCACCTTCGTGATGCCGATGGTCTGCTCGCTGCTGGCCGGCGATGGCATGTTCGCCGATTTCGCCGCCGCGGCCGGCCTCAACGTGCTGCTCGGCCTCGCGCTCGCGCTCGCCTTTCGCCGCTACCGCCGCGAACTCAAGGCGCGCGACGGCTTCCTGCTCGTCACGCTCGTCTGGGTGATGATGTCGGCGGCGGCGAGCATCCCGTTGTTGATGGCGATCCCCGGCCTCTCCTTCACGGATGCCTACTTCGAGGCGATGTCGGGCCTGACGACCACCGGCTCGACCGTACTGAGCGGCCTCGATTCGCTGCCGCCCTCGGTCAATCTCTGGCGGCATGCGCTGCACTGGTACGGTGGCCTCGGCATCATCGTGCTCGCAGTGGCCGTGCTGCCGCTGCTCGGTGTCGGCGGCATGCAGGTGTACAAGGCCGAAAGCCCGGGGCCCGTGAAGGACGAGAAGCTGACGCCGCGCATCACCCAGACCGCCAAGGCCTTGTGGCTCGTGTACACGGGCATCACCGCGGCCGGCGTGCTCGCGCTGCACGCCGCCGGCATGACCTGGTTCGACGCGATCTGCCATTCCTTCTCGGCCATTGGCCTCGGCGGTTTCTCGACCCATGACACGGGAGTCGGCTACTACCACTCGGCGGCGGTCGAGTTCGTGCTGATCGTGATCATGCTGGTCGCCTGCGTGAACTTCTCGCGCCACTTCATGGCGGTGCAGAAGCTCTCCCTCGCGCCTTACGCGCGCGACACCGAGGCGAAGGCGATCCTGATCGTGCTCGGCGCGAGCATCTTCGGCATCACGATGCTGGTGTGGGTGAGCGGCCACTACCAGGGCTTCGCAACGACGCTGCGCCATGTCGCCTTCAGCGTCGTCTCGGTCGCCTCGACCACGGGATTCGTGACGGAAGACTACGAGAGGTGGCCGATCTTCGCGCCGGTGTGGATGCTGTTCCTCTCCTGCATCGTCTGCAGCACCGGCTCGACCGGCGGCGGCATCAAGATGTTCCGCACGCTGCTGCTCGAGCGGCACGCGATACGCGAAATGAAGGTGCTGCTGCACCCACGGGCGCTGGTGCCGATCCGCATCGGCGGCCATGTGATCCCCGAGCGCATCGTCTACGCCGTGCTGGCCTTCATCTTCCTGTACTTCACGACGATCGTGACGCTGACCTTCACGCTGCTGCTCTCGGGCCTCGACCTCGTGTCGGCCTTCAGCGGCGTCGTCGCGTCGATCAACAACCTCGGGCCAGGGCTCGAGCTCGCCGGGCCATCGACCCAGTACCAGAAGTTCACCGACTTCCAGACCTGGGTATTCACCCTTGCAATGCTGCTAGGCCGGCTCGAGATCTTCAGCGTGCTGGTGCTGTTCACGCCCGCGTTCTGGCGGAAGTAGGCGGCGAGCGCAGAAAACTGCTGACGCTTGCGCCCCGTGGCCCTAAGCTCTTCTCCCGTAGCCTCCGGGGGTCCTGATGGCGGCAGTGGCGGGATACTCGCCCTTCGAGCGGGCCGTGCAGGTCCTCACCCGCGTGCGCGCGGGCGAGGGGCGCTGCATTGCGCTCTTCGCCTCGCACGCCTTCCTGGTCATGGCTTCCTATTACGTCTTGAAGGCCCTGCGCGAGTCCTTCCTGCTCGCGGGCGCCGCCGCGGAAGTGCGCAGCTACGCGGTGGCGGCCAACGGCCTGCTGCTGATGCTGCTCGTGCCGCTCTACAGCGCGGTCCGGCGTCGCATCGACGGCCGGCGCCTGGTGCGCGCCATCAGCGCCTTCTTCGCGGTGAACATCCTGGCCTTCGCGCTCGCCTACCCGTTCCGCTCGAGCCACTGGTTCGGCATCGCGTTCTTCATCTGGGTCAGCGTGTATGGTTTGATGGTGGTGGCGCAGTTCTGGGCACTTGCTGCAAGCCACTTCAACACGAAGAGCGGCCAACGGCTCTTTCCCGCGATCATGCTCGGATCGACCCTCGGCGCGCTCGCGGGCGCACAGGTCACCGATTTGCTGATCGCGCGACTCGGCCCGCTGCCGCTGCTGCTCCTGGGCGCCGTCCTCCTCACGGCAAGCATCGCGCTGATCTCGCCCGAAGTCGATGCGGTTCCGCCTGCGTCACGCCCGCCGGGCGGACCCGATCCGGCATCGCAGCGCGTGGGCTCGGTGCTCGGCGGCTTCCAGGTCGTGTTCGGCAGCCGCTACCTGCTGCTGGTCGCCCTGTTCGTCGTGCTGCTCAATTGCATCGGCTCGACCGGCGACTACCTGCTCGCGGCGCTCATCAAGGCGCGTGCCGATGCACTCGCCGGCGCCAGCGCGGCGC
>JRYD01001451.1_pt1 | contig 11544 bp, 10 predicted proteins | sample 235311 | NCBI WGS metagenome assembly JRYD01 (sample SAMN03074213, study PRJNA261472) | activated sludge metagenome | biome: Common Effluent Treatment Plant; feature: Wastewater; material: Activated sludge; isolation source: activated biomass in a lab-scale reactor treating industrial wastewater at... | reverse complement strand
GAGCGCGTCGCCCCCGGTCTCGTTGACCTCGAGCATGCCGATCGCGACCTGGTCCATGCGCTCCACGTCACCGCCGAGCCCGCTGTTCGGGTAGACGCGCACGCGCGCACCGGCCCGCTCGAGCGCGCTCGCGAGCGCACGGATCCACACGTATACGCCGTTGCGTCCGGCATCGGCGGGCGCCTCGGTCAGGGCGATGACATCGACCTGCGGCGTCGATGCAGGCGATCGCAGATATGTGCCGCTGTCCTTGCGTTCGGGCCGCGGCCACTGCACGTCATTTCATCCGACTCACTCGAGACACACGACCAGCTGTGCCGAGTGACTGCGCCAATTGATCGGGATCACGAACGAGCGGAGGTTGTCGGGGGTGACGACTTTCTCCGGGTCGCCCGCATGCACGGTCGGCACGGAGATCATGAAGTCCTTGCCGAAGTCGCGGCGTGCGTTACCGGAAATCGTGTTCGCCACTTCGCCGACGAGATCGCACATGTTCTCCTGTGTGAGCTCGGTCTCTCCCATGCGCATCAGCATGACCGTGAGCATCGGGCGCGAGGCGGTGAAATACACGACGCCACGGCGTTTACCTGCGATGTTGATCACGCCTGTGAATTCCTGAACCGTCGGCTTGCCTTCGTGAACGATGTAGGGCGATCCCACCGAGGCCGGTTGATTTGCTGCGGTCGCGAAGTAGTGCGTCGTGCCTTCGACGAAAGTTTCCAACTCAACTTTAGTCATCATTGTTCGCGCCCCTCAGCAGCTCCTCCAGCGCCTCCGTCAGCTGGCGGTCTGTGAACGGCTTGCACAGAAAGCCGTTTGCCCCCTTCTTCAAGGCCTCGATCGCGGTTGCTTTATCGGACAACGCCGAGATGACGAGGATGAGAACGTCCGGCTTGATCTTCACCAGGTTCTCGACGCATTCGATGCCGTCCATCTCAGGCATCGTGATGTCCATCGTGACGACGTNNCGAAAAGCTTCGACGGCCATCTTGCCGTTCGCCGCCGTTGCGATGACCTGCAATCGGTCGATGTGCAGCTCACGTTCGATCTTGCGACGAATGATGTTCGAATCGTCACAGATCATGAGCTTGAGCTTGCCATTCGTCAACGGCTTAGCGGATGCGTTTGCGAGCGCCATTGCTGTCCCTCTTTTATCTTCGAACGTATTTACGCAGCCGCGCGCTCAGTTGCCGGCAGCCAGATCTTGAACTTCGAGAAGCGGCCACCGGCGGATGCGAGCCCGACTCGACCACCGAGCTCGGCCACGAGGATGCGGACGAGATCCATGCCTGCGCCGCGCCCCGCATCCGTCGTGACGCGGTCTGCCGTCGAGAAGCCCGGACGGAAGATGAGCGCCATCGTCTGGCGCGGATCGAGCAACGCCGCCTGCGCTTGCGTGATCAGGCCGCGCTCGATGGCGACTTCCTTGATGCGTTCGAGCTGCAAGCCGCGGCCGTCATCCTGCACGACGAGCTCAAAGCCTTCGCTGCCGCGCTGCGAGAACTCCACCGCGAGGGTGCCGACTTCCGATTTGTTCATGCGCATCCGCTCTTCCGGCGTTTCGATGCCGTGCACGACGGCATTGCGCACCAGTTGAATCGTGATGTCCTTGACAGCGCGGCGATAGCTCTCAGGCACGCGATCGAGACCTTGGCACTTGAGCGCGACTTGTTTCTGCTGGCTCGACGCAATGCGATTCGCGAGATCTTCCAGTGTGCGATCAAGACCGCTGCCAGCCGCTTCGCCGCTTTGTGCTTGTGAGGCAATCGAGAGCGCCTCCATTTGCATCGTCGCATCGTGTGCGCCGCCGAGCCATGCATCGACCTTGGCCGCTTCCATTTGCGGCGCGCCCGCTGCGCGGCGGTTTGCGATCACATGATGCAGATCGACGAGGCGGCCGAGCATCTCGCGGACCTGCGCCAGGTGATTGAACAGATCATCGAGCTTGACGACGAGCGGCAAGAAATCGCTGCCCGACAGCGAAGGACGGCCCTTCAAGTCGCTCAGTGATTCTTCGAAAGCGTGCGCGCGCTGTTCTACGGTCTTCAAGCCGAGCGCCGCGGCTTCACCCTTGACTGCATGAACCTGGCGGTAGATGCCGTCGATCTTGGCGCGGAACGCGGATTCTTCGCGAGCCGGCTCTTTCAGGATCGAGTTCACCATCTTCAGCGACACGTCGGCGTCGGTGAGGAAGCCCGTCAAGTTGTCCGGCTCGACGTGGAGAATGCGCAGCAACAGATCGAGCTGGGCCTGCGCCTTTTCCTGCGATTCCTGCAGCTCGTGCGACAGCATCACGCGCTTGGTCACGTCGTTCACCGTCACCAGCAGGTGCGACAGCGCGCCATCGGATTTCACGCGGTTGAAATCGAACTCGAGGAAGTGCGTGTCGAAGCCGCCAGCCGGGTTGTCGAAATGCACTTCGACTTCGCTCAGCGGGTTGATCGTCTTGACGAGCTTTTCGTTGACGCGCTCGCCCCACAACAGCGCGACGTAGTCCATTGCGGTCTTGAGCGTCTTCTCGGGAACGATCGGCTTCAGCAGTTGATCGAAGGTGACATTCCCGAAGTCGTCGCGACGGAAGATCGTGTTGAGCGCCATCGAGCGTTCGCTGCCGAGCTTCAGGTCCTTGTCCAGCAGGAACAGGCCTTCGTTCACCGTGCGCAGAATGTCCTGCGTTTCCTTGCGGGCGACGTTCGCCACCAGCTCTTCCTTGCGCAGGTTGCGTGCGAAGTAGAAGAAGATCGCGCCGAGCAGCAGCAACGAGGCGGCCATGCCGCCGACCTGAATGGCTTTCAGTATCATCGATTGCTTCGCGCTGTCCCGCTCGATGACGCCGGCGAGCTCCATGCTCAAATTGGCGAGCTGCGTGTGAGCGGCGGCGCCGTATTGATTCAGCTCTGCCAGCGCAGTTTCGAGGCGGCGGCCGCGTGGGCTCAGTTGTACGACCTCGGCTTGCGGTGGAGGCGTTGCGTTTCTGGCATTCGCAGCCGGTGCCGAAGTGGGTGCCGCGGCTTCGGTCGAATACGGGGAGCCCGAGAAGCGCAGGATGGGATCGAGCTTGGCCTTGTACGTATCCCAGATCTTCGTGCTGTTCGCGACGATCTCTTTCGCTTTGTCGCCGCCGAGTGCAGCCAGCGTGACGATATCGCCGTTCGCGTTCATCACTTGATGACGCGCCAGCCATCCCAGGTTGTGATCGAACTTCGTGGCCGCGCTGCGCAGTGCTTCCAGATCGGCATCGATCGGTTCGCCGGCCTTCAGTCGGTTCGCGAGCGCGATGCCGCTGTCATGGACGAGCCGAGGTTGTGCCTGTTGTTGGGAAACGAATTTGACGCCGCTGACGTTGTCGTCGAATTTGCCGATCATGCTGTGGTTGACGGCAAGAATCATCGCCGTGAACAGCAGAAACCCGGTAATGGCGAAAACGATTCCCTTGTATCGACCCAGATCAAAAATGCCCATGGACAATTCCCCTATAACCCAAGTTTCCGGCAGGCCGCACAAGAAGACGTTAATGGCCCCGCGGCACGCCTGATCGCCCGTCGCGCGGATCGGCGGACGGGCTGCCATGCTGTTTTTGCTTCAGGCGGGCAGCAAACGACGATCGAGGCCGGGCGAGAATCGGCTGTACGACTATCTGACAATAAGTGTCCAGATTACTCTCGAACCAGTTCCCGTTTTTAAAGTGTAAATATTTGCGTCAGTTCAAACTTTCGTGAGCCGTGGCGCGGCCGGGCGACACGGCTGCGACCCCGTGTGCCGGGTGCCAAGACCCTGATTATTTACCGCCGTACTCGCCGATCGGGTGTGACACCGCTGCAACGATCGATCATTCATGCCTCTCGATGGCCTACCGGGGTGCCGAAGAATTAGGCACTTGCGCACGAACCTGTGGTGCCTCTTTTTTGCGACAGATTACTTTTTGTACTGCAGTAGCAAGGACTTACGTGCGAATTGGCGCTTCGAAAACGCTCGACAAAAGTCGAAAAGCGCGGTCATGATGCGCTCCGGTCAGGGCTGGGCGGACGTATGTCAAATACGATCGAGTTCAAATCTCATGTATCGAGGTCGCAGCGGCCGGCGCTCGAAGCGCTCGTTTTCTTCAACTCCTGCCAGGAACGCTATGCCGCCTGTATCGCCCAAGCCGTGGAGCGCTTCGGGGTGCCTGAGATTGTTGCCGACGGCGATCGCCTACGCGTCAGGGTTTCCGGATTGGACGACGTGCAATGCCTGTTCGTCGTCGAGCGCGGTACGGGCAGGCCTCTTGGTGTGGCCGTCTATATGCGTGCGGATCTGGAGCACGTCACCGTCGTGCACCTGGGTATCGCAGCCGAATACGCAAGCGGTGGAGTGAAAGCGGCCGACCAGCTGTTGCTGCGCTTGCTGCGTGAAGTACGGCGCTCGACGCGCCGCATGAAAGGCGTCCGGCGTCTCGAGCTTTTCTACATCAAGGAACGCACGACTGAGAATCGTTGGCGTCACGCCAAGGCACTCATTTAGCAGCCTGTCGAACTTAGAACCATCTGCTGCAGTACGCGGGAATCGGTTCAGGCTGCTAGAGTCCCCGACAGGGACCCGTAACCCCCTCGTCTTTGGATCTTGATCCCAACTCATTCATCCGCGGTGCGTAGCACGCGCACTTTCGATGCCGTATGCGGTGCGCCTGCGGCGTTGGCGACGTGGGCGCTGTGGGCTGCGCTCGCAACGGGCTATCTCGGTCTGCATGGATGGGTATTCGATCTGTTCGCGAATTTTCGCGTGCAGTACATGGCGCTGTTCGCGCTGTGCGCCGTCGTGTTGATGTTCGCTCGCCGCCGCAAGACGGCGCTCGTGGCGCTCGCCGGCGTTGCGTTCACGACCGTGACGATGGCGCCGTATTTCCAGACACGGCCGGCGTTGGCTCAGTCCGGTGCGAGTTTTCGTCTGCTCACGTTCAATGTCTGGCATCGCAACCAGGAGATCGAGCGGGCGATCGCATTCCTGAAGAGTAGCGACGCCGACGTGTTGATTCTGCAAGAGGTGACTCCTGCGCAGGTCGAAGCGCTCGCGCGGCGATTGTCGCAATACCCTCATCACACGGTAACGTCGGGATCGAGGCATGGGCTTGCAGTGTTCAGTCGCTGGCCGCTACGCGCCGAGCATCTGCTGTCGCCGGCGGGTGCGACACGCATCACGCGCACCACGATCGATTGGCAAGGTAGGCCGTTCACCATGTTCGGCGTGCATCTGAGCTGGCCGCTCGGCAGAGTGGAAGCGGCCGCGCGTACTGTGCAGCTCGACGCTCTGGCGAAGGCGGTGCGCAACGAAGCCGGGCCCGTGCTGCTCGCGGGCGATTTCAATTTGACGCCGTGGTCGCGTCATTACGAACGCTTCGTCGCGAATTCGGGACTTGCCGATTGCGCGCTCGGCCATGGGCTCATGCCGACATGGCCCTCGCAAGCATTGCCAGTGCGTATCCGGATCGACCTGTGTTTCGCGTCGGCGCACTGGCGCGTGCGCGACATGGTCGCAGGGCCCAAGCTGGGCTCCGATCATCTGCCGGTGATCGTCGATCTGGAGTTGAGTCGCTGAAGGAATACCGCAGGGCAGCCTCAGATCGGCCGACCGTCAATACGCGAGCCCTTCAGTTCGACATCCGCAAATTGCCACATCGCCTTGAAGTGCTCGCGGTGCATGGCGGCCTTCTCCGCTTGACCTTGTGCCTCCAGCGCCAGAATCAGGCCGTAGGTCGACCAGCCGTTGTGCGGGTATTGCTGGAGGTCCGTTTCATAGACGGCTTGCGCCTCTTTCGCGCGCCCGGCCTTCAGCAGCGCTGCGCCGAGTGACTGGCGTGTGGGGTAATACCAGAAGGGCGGCTCCGTGTAGGGCAGCGCGTCCTGCCCGGCCACTGCTTCCGTGAACCTGGCGATGGCCGTCTTTCCGTCGCCGCTCGCCTGCGCGATCTCGCCTTGCAGCAGGCTATCGGCGATCTGTAGCAATGCGCTCGCCGGATAGTCGTTGCCGTCCAGCACCATCACCTTGGGGTTCGACTTCAGCGAAGCCAGCGCCGCCAGTTCCGCCTTCGCGCCCTTCACATCGCCCTTGTTGGCCAGCGCCACGCCGCGCGCATAGCGCCAGATGGCGTTGGAGTAGCCAAGGTCCGCCCGGGGCTGCGGCTCGGCCAGGATCTCGTCCCAATGGCCGAACTGCACCAGCGACAGCAGGGGCACGGTTTTGAAGAATTCGACGGTCGGGAATTGGTCGATCTGATCGAGGCTCACATTGTCCGCCAGCTTGCGGGCCGCCTCGATGGCCACTCTGCTCTGCCCCTGCATCGAGGCCGCCGACCAGAGGAAATGGATGTTGTGGGGGTAGTACATCGCCGGATAGAAGCCCTGCGCATTGCATTGAGCGATGTACTCCTCGTCGATCTTCGCCGCCGCGATATTGGCGTTCGCCGCGTCGTTGTAGCGCCCGACGCGCCAGAAGATGTGCGCCGGCATGTGTACGAGATGGCCCGAACCGGGCACCAGGGTGAGCAAAGCGTCGGACGCTGCTTCGGCCTTCTCCGGCGTGGCGGACGCCTCCATCGCATGGATATAGAGATGCAGCGCCAGCGGGTGCCTGGGACTTCGCGCGATCGTCTTCTCCAGCATGGCGATGACGGGCGCAATCTCGGGCCGCGGCGTGGTCGCGTCCGACCAGTAGTCCCACGGCATGGTGTTCATCCACGCCTCGCCGTACATCGCTGCGATGTCGTCGTCCTGCGGATGCTTCTGCGCCAGCGCGCCCAGCGCCTCGGCGTAGGCGCGGTCGAATGGATCGCGGTCCGTCACAGGCTCGGGCGCATAGCGTTTGCCCAGCGCGTCGATCAGGTCACGCTCGATTTCAGGCTTGCCCGCGGCAGCGGCCCTTGCCTTCTCCAGCGCCGCCCAGGCTGCCTTCTGTTCGTCCGGCGACATCACCGCCTTGCCCTTGGCGGTTACGTTGATGTTTGGCCCGGTCGCCAGCGCCTCGCCCCAGAAGCACATGGCGCAGTCCGGATCGAGCTTCTGCGCCGCTCGGAAGGAGCGGATCGCTTCCGCATGGTTGAAGCCGAAGGCCAGCACCATGCCCTGATTGAAGTACCGCTGCGCGCCGGGGTCTTTCGTGTCGATCGTCCGGTGATATTCACCCATGCCCTTGAACAGCGGCGCGCCGGCGTGCGCCACGAGATCGCTATCCGTCTCGGGCTGGGGCTTCGGTGAACAGGCGAGGAGAGCTATTGCGACTGGAACGAGAAGAAGGACGGCGCGCATCTTGATCCCCCGTTTGATCGATGCGCCACCCTAGCACCGCGGGCCGCAGGCGAACAACGGGCGCCGGAAGCTAGCTCCGTGCGTCAGGCTCGTCGCGGCTCAGGCGGCGGATGATGTAGCCGCCGGACTTCTGATCCGGCTCCAGCGCGATCAGCTTGTGACGCTCCGCATCCTCGAGCAGCTGGTTGAAGGTGCGGAAGCCGTAGTAGCTCTCGTTGAAGCCGGGATTACGGCGCTTGAGCGCCTGCTTCACCATCGAGCCCCATATCTTCTCGTCCTGGTCACGCTCTTCGGCGAGCGCTTCGATCGTATCGATGACGAGGTCGAATGCCTGCTGACGCCGCTCTTCATCCGTCGATTCGGGCTTCTCGCCGGCGTCCGCCTTCGGCTGCGATGTCTTCTGGGAATCGGCTTGCGTCTTCGCCACGGGACGCCGGCGCGTGCGCTGCTGCTTCTTTTTCTCTTCCTTGCGCACCAGGTCGTCGTAGTAAATGAACTCGTCGCAGTTCGCGATCAGCAGGTCCGAGGTCGAGCTCTTCACGCCGACGCCGATCACGGTCTTGTTGTTCTCGCGCAGCTTGCTGACCAGCGGCGAGAAATCCGAATCGCCGCTGATGATGACGAAGGTATCGACGTGTTCCTTCGTGTAGCACAGATCGAGCGCGTCGACGACCAGGCGGATGTCGGCGGAATTCTTGCCCGACATGCGCACGTGCGGAATCTCGATGAGCTCGAAGGAGGCCTCGTGCATCGGGCCTTTGAATTCCTTGTAGCGCTCCCAATCGCAATACGCTTTCTTCACGACGATGCTGCCTTTGAGCAGCAGCCGCTCGAGCACACGCGTGATGTCGAACTTCGCGTATTTCGCATCGCGCGCGCCGAGTGCGATGTTCTCGAAATCGCAGAACAGCGCCATGCTGGTGATCGGATGGGTCATTTCACAGCCAACCTTTCTTCTTGAATAGCGCGTACGTGATGCCCATCGACGCGATCATCAGGCCGATGGAGAAGAAGAAATTGCCGTACTCGCCCGGGATGTGCGGCAGCAGCTGGAAATTCATGCCGTAGATGCTCGCGATGAGCGTCGGCGGCAGGAACAGCACTGCAGCGACGGAAAAGATCTTGATGATGTTGTTCTGCTCGACGTTGATGAGCCCGAGCGTCGCTTCGAGCAGGAACGAGATCTTGCTGCCGAGAAAGCCTGCGTGATCCGCCATCGAAATGACGTCGCGGCTGATCGAGCGCAAACGCCCGCGTTGTTCGTGCGTCATGTCGGGGATGTTCGCCTGCTGGATGAAGACGAGCAACCGGCCGACACTCGCCAGGCTCTCGCGTGCCTTGGAGTTCAAGTCGCCGCTGAAGCCGATGCGTTCGATCATCGAGCGTAGGTCGCGGCTCGACGGCGTGCCGGAGCCGCTGCGCGCGAAAATGGTCGCCGACAGCGTGTCCAGATCGGCGCCGACGCGCTCGAGAATGTCGGCGATGCGTTCGGTGATCGCTTCGACGATGCCGGCGAGGATCGCCACACCGCTTTGGCAGGTCGCTGGATGCGTTTGCGCGTAGTTGACGAAATGCTTGAACGGCTTGATGTCGAGATAGCGATTGGTGACGAGCTTGCCGCGATTGAGGATGAACGTCACCGCGCTGCTCACCGGGCGATCGGTATCGAGCTTCGCGGCGACCGTAATCGTCATGTACAGCGCGCCGTTCTCCTCGTAGAGGCGGTTCGACGCCTCGATCTCCTTCATCTCCTCGCGGGTGGGAATCTCGATGCCGAGATGCGCCTCGACCGCCTTTTCCTCCGCCATCGTCGGCTCGAGCAGATCGAGCCACACCGCGGATTCGGGGATCGGCGCGTCCGTGGCCGCGACGTGGGCGAGGCCGTGTGGCTGCGGTATGTAGATGCTCAGCATGGAAGGCGCTCCGAACCGATACGAGCGCGCTGCCGTGGATTAGCGCTCACGCGGCGGCGGTACGTTCCGACGCGCCATCAGCCGCCGTGCTCCGACGCGGCGAGCTCGCCGATCAGATCGAACAGCTGAGATTCGCTGCCGGCCATGCCGACGTCGGTCTTGTACTTACCGTTGACGATGATCGCCGGGACGGAATCGATGCGGTAGCGGCGATTCAACAGATCGGCCCGCTGCAGCTTGGATTCGACGGCGAAGCTGCTGAATGCTTTCTGGAATTCATCGGTGCTCACGCCGTGCTCGCGAAAGAACGCCGTGATTCTGTCGACGCTGTTGAGGTTGTTACCCTTGGCGTGGATCTCGCGGAAGATCGGCGTATGCAGCTCGTCGAGCTTGCCGAGCATCTCCGCCGTGTAGAACACGCGGGCATGTAGGCGCACCGTTTCGTTCCACATCGCCGGCACACGCACGAATTCCACGTAAGCCGGTTTGTTTCTCGCCTGCCATGACTCGAGCGCCGGATCGAGCGCGTAGCAGAAACCGCAGCCGTACCAGAATACTTCGACGACTTCGACCTGGCCGGGATCGACGGACGTGGGTTGGGCCGGCACGAGCTTCACGTAGTTCGTGCCTTCCTTGAACTTCGCGGACGTTGGATTCGTCGATGCCGTGCCGCCGAGGCGCACCGCCGGACGAATCGTCGCGTCGCTCTCGTCGAGCGTCTCATCGTCGGTTTCGCTGATCGATGCGATCGGCGGCGCGGCCGTTTCCGTCGCTTCTTCCGCCGCGACTGCCTCGGCGTCCGGTGCGTCGATTGTCTCCGATTGCGCCGGCGTGGTCGGGGCGGGTTGCTGTTGTTGAGCCGCAGGCGGCTGCGAGGTGTCTTTGCCGCAGGCGCCCAGCGTCAATACAAGCGCGAGCAAGGTGGCGATCGATACCTTGTTCATGACCTGATCCTTGACGGCGAAGGACACGGGCTAGCGCAGACCCTGAACGTACTGAGCGACGGCTTCGATCTGCGCGTCGGTCAACCGGTTTGCAACGTCGCGCATCATGCGGTTGTGCTCCTGATCGGTGGTGCGCGCGCCAGAGCGATAGGCCTTGAGCTGGTTGGCGGTGTAAGTCGCATGCTGGCCCCGCAGCGCCGGATAGCCCGCGGCGGCCATGCCCTTGCCNNGCGATGCAGGCGGCAATACCGGCGAGCGGGTCGCCGCCGCGATACAGACGCTGGCCTTCGGCAACTTTCGATGGGCTGGCTTCGAGGCCGGAGTTGACCTGCTGGGCGTAATACGCAGCGAGGTCCTTGATATCTTCCTCGCTCAGCAGCTGGGCCATCGGCGTCATGAGCGGGTCCTGGCGTTTGCCGTCCTTGAAAGCTTTCATCTGCTTGATGAGGTATGCGCTGCTTTGTCCCGCAAGGCTTGGCCATTCGGGATTGGCGCTGTTGCCATCGACACCATGACACGCAATGCATGTCGTTGTCTTGGCTTGACCCGCTTCAGCGGATCCTTCTGCGAGCACTCCAGATGAGCCCAACGCCAATCCGGCGAACACGATCGAAAACGCAAGCCGCTGTAGCTTCATTACCCACTCCGCACGTCGGTTTCGAGGGCGGCAAGTCACGGGGCCGTCCGCGTCGACGTCAAGTTTGACGACATCAGTTTCGTATGTTTGGGGCCGCGACGCTCGTCTCGTGGCGCCGGGGCACAAAAGGCGCGGAATTGTACACTAGGCAACCGAGCCGAATCGTGCTCGCGCCCCTCTCAAGTCCACGGCTCGACTTCCATGCCCCAGTTCCCCAACGTTACCTTTCTCGTCAGCGCCTGGCAGCCGCAGCAATTTCCGCCCGATCGGGGCGCGGAGGTGGCGTTTGCCGGTCGTTCTAACGCAGGTAAGTCCAGTGCGCTGAACGCCATCGTGGGTCGCAAGGATCTCGCGCGCACCAGCAAGACCCCCGGGCGCACTCAGCTCATCAATTTTTTCGCACTCGACGAGTCGAGGCGCCTCGCCGATCTGCCGGGCTATGGTTACGCCAAGGTGCCTGAACAGATGAAACGGCATTGGCGCGAGCTGCTGAGCCGCTACGTGGAAGCGCGCCAGTCGCTCGCAGGGCTGGTGATCGTGATGGATGCACGGCGGCCGCTCACCGATTTCGATCTGCAGATGCTGGGCTGGGCGCAGGCGAACGAGCTGCCCGCGCATCTGCTGCTCACCAAGGCCGACAAGCTGAAGCCCGCCGAGGTCGAGGCCGTCCGCCAGAAGACGCTGGCGGCCATCGCCAAGCGGCCGGCCGCCTTCCCCCGTGTCATCGCCACCTCGTCCGAGAAGGGCCAGGGCCTGGCCGAGCTGCGCGCCGA
>JRYD01002396.1_pt1 | contig 11609 bp, 9 predicted proteins | sample 235311 | NCBI WGS metagenome assembly JRYD01 (sample SAMN03074213, study PRJNA261472) | activated sludge metagenome | biome: Common Effluent Treatment Plant; feature: Wastewater; material: Activated sludge; isolation source: activated biomass in a lab-scale reactor treating industrial wastewater at... | reverse complement strand
CGTCACATTCCGAAAAGCTCATTCCGAAGGTGGACATGCTCCTTTCGGAGCTCGAAATCGACAAGGGAGAGCTTTCGGGGCTGGCCGTCACCGCCGGGCCGGGGTCTTTCACGTCGCTCCGTGTCGGGATATCGACCGTCAAGGGGCTGGCGTTCGCTTTGAGCCTGCCCGTCGTTTCGGCGTCGTCGCTTGAGCTCCTGGCGATGAACGCGCCGTTTTCGGAGCACCAGATATGCCCGATAATCGACGCCCGGAGGGGCGAGGTGTTCTCGGCCCTTTTCAGGCGCCACGGCGGGAATCTGGCGAGGGCCGCCGAAGACGCCCCGCGCACGCTTCAGGAATTAAGGAGTATAATAAAGGAAAAAACGATATTTATCGGGGAAGGCGCTTTACTTTATAAAGATTTTCTGGAAGATAATCATGGTGATAGCGAGCTCGGCGAGAGTGTGTTCTGCCCCTCGTATTTGAATTATCCTAGGGCTTCGTCGCTCGCTTACCTGGGTGTCCGGAGATTGCGGGAAGGGTTTTCCGAGGATGCCGCGCTCCTGTCGCCGGCATACCTTAGAAAGCCAGACGCAGAATTATCAGCAAAGGGGAGAGACCATGACAGAATCTGAGATAATCGAGAAGCTTCTCGATGGGGATGAGGAGTTCCAGAAGCTCTATTTCGAGCACAGGGAACTCGACGAAGTAGTAAGCAGTCTTGAAAGCAAGGAGTCTTTGAGCTTCGACGACGAGGTAGAGGTGAAGAGGCTCAAGAAGATAAAGCTTTCGCTCAAGGACAGGATAGAATCCAGAATAGCCGAGTGGAAGCACAGGGTCGAAGCCTGACAGGCGGAAGGCCCTGGAAGCGGTACCTGAACATAGATTATTAAATCGCCCGGCAGACGTGTATTCGCCGCCGGGCCAATCCTACGGGGGTGTATTAGAATGGCAAGAATGATTGGCGCCGAGATGTTTTTCGAGACTCTCATACACGAGGGCATAGACGTGGTGTTCGGACTACCGGGCGGCTACGTGCTTAAGGTGTACGACGTTATGTCCAAGTATGAGGATCGGTTAAGGCACGTTCTTGCCAGGCATGAGCAGGGCGCAACCCACATGGCTGACGGCTACGCGAGGGCGTCCGGCAAGCCTGGCGTGGTGCTCTGTACTTCCGGTCCCGCCGCGACGAATACCGTAACCGGTATCGCCACGGCGCAGATGGACTCTTCCCCTATAGTCGTTTTCACGGGGCAGGTCCCGCTCCCTTATCTCGGGAGCGACGCATTCCAGGAGGCGGACCATATCGGTATAACCCGCCCCTGCACGAAACATAATTATCTGGTGAGGAAAACTTCGGAGCTCCCGCGCGCGATGAAAGAGGCGTTTTACATCGCGGGCACGGGGAGGCCGAGCCCGGTCCTCGTCGACATGCCGAAGGACGTTCTCCTCGGCGAAGACGAGCTGGTCATACCGGATTCCGTCGGGCTCAGGGGCTACAAGCCTCCGACGAAGGGGCACCACAGGCAGGTAAAGCGCGCCGTAGAGATGCTTCTCGAAGCGAAGAAGCCGCTCATATTCGGCGGCGGAGGGCTCATATGGTCGGCCGCGAGCGAGGAGCTGAAGGAGCTTGCTCACAGGCTCCAGATCCCCGTCACGCTTACGCTGATGGGCCTCGGCGCGTATCCGGCGGACGACCCGCTCTACATAAGCATGCTCGGCATGCACGGCTCGTACGCGGCCAACATGGCCGTACACGAGTGCGACCTCGTCATATCCATCGGCGCGAGGTTCGACGACAGGGCGACCGGCGGTAACTTCGCGAAGTTCGCACCCAACGCAAAGATTATTCACATAGACATCGACCCGTCGACCATAGACAAGAACATTGTCGTTCACTGTCCGATAGTCGGCGACGCAAAGCTCGTTCTCCAGCAGATGCTCGAGCTCCTTCCGGCCAAGGTCAAGAACGACAGGAAGGAGTGGTCGTCGATGATAAAAAGCTGGCAGAAAAAGCACCCATATACCTACAACCAGGGCGATGAGAAGATTCTCACGTCCTACACTATCGACACCCTGAGCAAGATCACCGACGGCGAGGCCGTCATCGTATCCGACGTCGGCCAGCACCAGATGTGGGTGGCCCAGTGGTACAAGTTCAAGCACCCGAGGACTCACATCACGTCGGGCGGGCTCGGCACGATGGGCTTCGGCTTCCCGGCCGCCATGGGCGCGAAGTTCGCCCGGCCGGACAAGCAGGTCGTCAGCGTGTGCGGGGACGGCAGCTTCCAGATGAACCTCCAGGAGCTGGCCACGGCAGTCGAGAACCGTATGGACCTCAAGATACTGCTCCTCAACAACGGCCACCACGGCATGGTCAGGCAGTGGCAGACGATGTTCTTCGAGGGCAACTACTCGGCCTCGAAGTTCGGCGTGCTTCCGGATTTCGTGAAGCTGGCCGAATCCTTCGGCGCGGTAGGCCTAAGGGCGTCCAGGCCCGACGACCTCGAATCCACGCTCAAGGAAGGGCTGTCGACGCCGGGCGTCGTGCTGATGGAAGTCCTGGTCGATTACGAGGAGCTGGTGTATCCGATGATCGCCCCTGGCGGCGCGATGAACGAGATGCTTCTCGGACCGGGCGCACAGCTCAGCAACCTTGCAGACGTCGCCGATATGGCTTAACGGGAAAGATTGGGTATAATGAGTGAGCTTTTTATATAAGTAAGGGTTCTCATTTATCTTTTCCCCTGTATAATCAGCGGTTTATTCAGATATACCGGGAGGTATATATGGAGGTATATATATTGTGAGGCACACGATAACGCTTCTTGTCGATAACGAATCGGGCGTTCTCTCGCGCATAGCCGGCCTCTTCAGCGCAAGGGGGTTCAACATAGAGAGCCTGAACGTCGCGGAGACGCTCGAGCCGGACACTTCGCGCATTACGCTCGTAACGTCGGGCGACGATTTCATAATCCAGCAGATAATCAAGCGCTTTAACAACATGGTGAACGTGATAAAGGTGAGCGACCTTACGGACGAAGTGAGGGTCGAGAGGGAGATGGTGCTCGTCCGCGTCGACGCGAGGCCCGACACAAGGGCCGAGATACTGAGGACGGCCGACATATTCAGGGCCAAGGTGATAGACGTCGGCGCGAAGTCGTATACTCTGGAGCTCACGGGGGACAAGGATAAGGTGAACGCGTTCATAGAGCTCCTGCACCCGCTGGGTGTAAAGGAGATAGCGCGCACGGGGACTGTGGCGATGAAACGCGAAAGTAAAGCCNNAAGGCCAAGCAGGCCGGGTTTAAGGTAATGTCGGTGGACGACGCTGCGAAGTGGGCGGACATAATAATGATCCTCGCCCCGGACACGAGCCAGGCCGACATATACAGGAACGAGATCTCGGACAACCTCGACGCCGGCAACGCCGTAGCTTTCAGCCACGGGCTCAACATTCATTACGGACAGATAGTCCCCCCGCCCAACGTAGACATATTCATGGTCGCGCCGAAGGCCCCGGGCCATACCGTCCGCGGCCAGTACGAAGAGGGCGGAGGCGTGCCCATGCTCGTAGCCGTCCACCAGGACGCGACGGGCGAGGCCAAGGAAGTAGCGCTCGCATACGCCGGAGCGATAGGCGGCGGAAGGGCGGGCATCATCGAGACGACCTTCAAGGACGAGACCGAGACCGACCTCTTCGGCGAGCAGGCGGTTCTTTGCGGCGGCCTTACGTCGCTCATCATGGCCGGGTTCGAGACGCTCGTCGAGGCGGGATATCCGCCGGAGATGGCGTACTTCGAGTGCTGCCACGAGGTTAAGCTCATCGTCGACCTTATATACGAGGGCGGCATATCCAACATGAGATATTCCATCAGCGACACGGCCAAGTACGGCGACATCACGCGAGGGCCGAGGGTCGTAGACGCGGAATCCAAGAAAGAGATGAAGAAGATACTGACCGAGATCCAGAACGGCGAGTTCGCCCGTGAATGGATACTCGAGAACAGGGCAGGCAGGCCTGTCTACAACGCTCTCATGAAGAAGGGCGAGACCCATCCGATCGAGGACATCGGCGGGCAGCTGAGGGGCATGATGAGCACGCTCTTCAAGAAGAAGCTGGTAGACAAGTCGAAGAACTGATGGAGCGAAAGCGGCCACCCATAGCCACCGAGGGGTTCACCTATCTCGGCATTCTGGCGTTCCTGGCCTGGGCGGCCGCGATAACGGGCTTCACAACCGTTTCGTTCGTATTCGCGGGGGCGGCCGTCGTGGTCCTGTTTTTCTTCAGGGACCCCGAAAGGGACGTTCCCGACGCCCCGGAGGCTGTCGTTTCACCGGCGGACGGCGAGGTCTTGGAAGTCGCCGAGATCTACGAAAGGGACTTCCTCGGAAAGCCCGCTACCAGAATCTCCATATCCCTCGCGGTTTACGATTGCCACATTAACAGGATGCCCGTAAAGGGCAGGGTCACCGGCACAAAATACTCCCCAGGCAGTTTTCACATCGCGAATATGCCCCGATGGCTTTTCTCCGAAGGCATGAAGAGGAAATCCGACGACAACGAGAGGCTTGCGACGCTCGTCGAGACGCCCGAGGGCGACAGGTTCGTCGTGACGCAGATAGCGGGATTCCTCGCACGGCGCATCGTATCTTACGCCGACGTCGATACGAAATTCGAGAAGGGGCAGAGGTTCGGCATGATAAAATTCGGGTCGAGGGTGGACGTATACGTGCCGGATGGGTATATAATAGAAACGAGGGAAGGGCGCAGGGTAAAAGCAGGGGAGAGCGTGATAGCATGGCAAGACGCGAACAGGGCGTAAGGCGGAAGAAGTCGAGGCGGCAGAAGGTTATGCCCGTTCTTCCGAACATCTTCACGACGGGGAATCTTTCCTTCGGCCTGCTTTCTATAATGACGTCGATACAGGTGGCGGCCGGTCACGGCGCGTCGGGCTCGCCCGAGTGGGAGTTCAAGCGGCTCTGGTGGGCGGGCGCTTTCATCGTCATATCCTTTTTCTTCGACATGCTCGACGGCAAGCTCGCGCGGTTCATAAAGCACGAGAGCAGCTTCGGCCTGTCGTACGATTCGCTGTCGGACCTCGTTTCGTTCGGCGTCGCTCCCGCGGTGCTGCTCTACGTATCCACGCTCATGGAAAAGGGCGAGCTCGGGCTGATGGTCGTTATCTTCTACACCGTGTGCGCCGCTCTCAGGCTGGCGCGGTTCAACGTGCAGTCGGGGGACGTCGAGCGGTTTAACTTCACGGGGCTCCCGAGCCCGATGGGCGCGGGGCTCGTCGTATCGCCGCTGATGCTGCTTTCGGCTCTCAGGATAGCACCGGACGAGCGGGTGATATGGTTCTTCCTCTTTGCGGCTCCCGTCGTGGGGCTGCTCATGGTGAGCAATGTGAGATACGCGAAGCAGCCGACTCTCAAGCTCGGCGGGCCGTTTAACGCGCTCGTCGTTGCGGCCATAATAATCGCGGCAATCATCACAAACCCCGAAATAATGTTCATCTTCCTCGTTTACCTGTACGCCGTCTCGGGGCTCGTCATATACGTCTTTAAGTACCTCACCGGAAAGCGTGGCGCGCAGGACCACCCCCAAACGCGGGAAGAGGGCTGATTATTAGCCCGCGTAACTCCTTTCAATCAATAACTATTCCCATTCCCGCGGCTACCCCTCCTTGAACGGGGGATAAATGCCGTTATCTTATTAGCGTTATAAAAGTTCCCTGATTCCAGATGCATCTACTAAATAAAAAGGCGGGCAGCCGATGATACCGAATCTCGTTCGATACCTGAAACTGTATATAATTCCGGAAAGAGGATCTTTCGGGGCTTTGCGGCTCATGCCGGTAATCCTGGCCGCCGCCGTGCTGGCAGCGGCGGTTTCGTGCAGTAGAGAGGAGAAGAGTATGGATAACGAAGCGGTTAAAACGAAAACGACTGTGAACGGCGTGACCAAATACGAGCTCGAAAACGGGCTGACGGTGATACTCGAAGAGAACCGTTCCTCGCCCGTGGTGGCGGTGAACGTGTGGGTGAAGACGGGCAGCGCGTGCGAGAATGAGGGCGAGTACGGCCTCGCCCACGTCCACGAGCACATGCTCTTTAAGGGCACGGAGAAGAGGGCGGTCGGCGAGATAGCACGGGTTATAGAGGGCAGCGGCGGCGACATCAACGCGTTCACTTCGTTCGACGAAACGGTTTATTACGTAGTCATAGCGAGCAGGTTCCAGGACACTGCGCTCGACATACTTTCGGACGCGATGCAGAACTCGACCTTCGACCCCGAGGAGCTCGACAAGGAGCTCGAAGTGGTCGTCGAGGAGATAAGGCGCGGGCAGGACAGCCCGGGCAGGAATCTCAGCGAAAAATTATTCTCGACCATGTTCCAGGAGCACCCCTACGGGAGGCCTGTTATCGGGAGCATGGAGAGCGTGAAGTCTTTTACGCGAAAGGGCATCACGGATTTTTATCATAAATGGTATTCGCCGCAGAATATGGCGCTCGTCATAGTCGGCGATTTCGACCCCGAGGCGATAGAGCCCAAGATAGAGGAGACGTTCGGGAAGCTCAAGAGGTGGGACATACCGAAGTGCGACATTGCGCCCGAGCCCGCACAGAAAGAGATGAGGGCGTTCGTCCTCGATAAGCCCGTTCAGGAAGGGTACTTCTCGCTTGCGTATCATGTGCCGGACGCGAGGGACGAGGACGTTCCGGCTCTGGACGTCCTGGCGAACATATTAGGCGGCGGCGAGAGCTCGCGCCTCTACAGGGAAATAAAGGAAGAGAAGGGGCTCACGAACAGCATATACGCCTACGCCTTCACCCCGAAGCGCGAGGGCATATTCGCCGTCGGCGGGACGCTCGACCCGGCAGAGGCGAAGGAGGCCCTTTCGGAGATCATAGGGGAGGTCGCCAGGATGAAGCACGAGCCGGTGAGCGATCTCGATCTTTCGAAGGCGAAGGTGAACATCGAAAGCGACGCAATATACACGAAGGAGACAATGCAGGGGCAGGCCCAGAAGCTCGGCTATTACGAGGTCGAGGCCGGGGATTTCAGGTACGAGGACGAGTATCTGGATAAGGTGAGGCAGGTGACGGCCGAGGACGTTATGGCGGCCGCGAACAAGTATCTCAATAACACGAATCTGACGGCCGGGTTCCTCTTGCCGACGGGGCAGGCGACGATAACGGAAGAGGAAATAAAATCGATAGCGGGCGAGGCCGACGGAAGGGCCGCGGTCGAGACCGTAAACGAAGAAGAAAACATTGAAACTGCGGACGGAGAGGAAGAGCTTATCGAAAAGGAATTCGCCGTTCACGGGAGCGGCGCGGTTCCGGCTTCCGCTTCGGCGTCGCCGTCCCCGACCGCGGGGCCCGATACGGCGGCCGATTCCGAGGTGAAGGAGTATGTGCTCGACAACGGCGTAAGGGTGCTCATAAAGCGTAACCCCGGGGTGCCGCTGTTCGGCGCGCGCGCAGCGTTTTTGGGCGGGCTCAGGTACGAGGACGCCAAGACGCAGGGCATATCGAATTTCGCCTCCCGCATGCTGACGCGCGGGACAGATACGAGGAGCGCCGCCCGCATAGCGCAGGAGATAGATTCCATTGCGGGGGACCTCGAAGGGTTTTCGGGCCGGAACAGCTTCGGCGTCACTGTCGAAGGGCTGAGCCAGAATTTCCCACAGGCGATGGACCTGTTCGCGGACGTCCTTCTCAATCCCTCGTTTAACCAGCAGGAGGTCGAGAGGGCGCGGAAGGAGATACTGGCCGAGATAAACAGGGAAGGGGATAACCTCATCAAGACGACGGTGAACCTGTTCCTGAACACCCTTTACGGCGAGCATCCGTATAAGTTCAACCCGCTCGGAACCGTGGACACGGTGACTTCCTTTAACGGCAAGAGCATACAGGCATTCTACAAAAAATACGCGACCCCGGAGAATCTTGTCATCACAATCGTGGGCGACGTGAACGAAGACGAGGCGCTCGCGGTGGTGAAAGAAAAGTTCGGCGCGATGAAGAAGGGCACGGAAACCGCGCCCGAGGTCCCGGCTCCGGCGGCCCCGGAGAAGATCACGGAGCTCGTCGAGACGAAGCCCGAGAAGGCGCAGACTCATATCATCATGGGATTCCTCGCCCCCTCGCTCGAGGACAAGGACACCTATGCGTTCGAGGTGCTGAACACGGTGCTGTCGGGGCAGGGCGGGCGGCTGTTCCTGGAGCTCAGGGACAAGAAGAGCCTTGCGTACACCGTGACGTCCTTCTATACGCCGGGTATCGAGCCCGGGTTCTTCGGCGTCTACATAGGCACCGCGCCCCAGAAGGAGGCCGAGGCTGTGAGCGCCATAAAGGAGCAGCTCGGGCTGGTGCTCGAAAACGGCATCACCGACGACGAACTCAAGCGGGCGCAGAATTACCTGGTCGGGAGCTTCGAGATAGGCCTCCAGCAGAATGCCTCGCAGGCGGCGAAGATAACGTTCGACGAGCTTTACGGGCTCGGATGGGACGAGTACAAGAAATATCCCGAAGAGATCTACGCCGTCACGAAGGAAGACGTCCTCACGGCGGCGCGTAAATACATAGACCTCGACAAGTATACGCTCGTCATAGTAAAGCCGGACAGTAACGGGAACGGCGGTCAGGGCTGAGCGCCTGAAACCCTCCCGGAAGCGTTTGACGGGTTATAGCAGACTCAGAAAGGGGAGGCCGACCGGCCTCCCCGATATTCCCACGGAATTCACTTTTTTGTACCTGCACGCAAGCCCTGCGTGCGGACTATCGTCCTTGAATTTTAAAACGTGATTGGTGTATAATGGGATTCAATAAAAAGAGTCCGGGGGGAAATGATTCGAATCTTGTTTCTCGTTAAAGGAGGATTAGAATCAAAAGAGGTATGGAGAGTCTCTCTTCCCCCGGACCGTTTCCTCGTTGCATTTAATAGTATAGCCTAAAATTTCCTTCTGTAAGTCTTTTTCATTCTTAAATCCATAATGCCGAACTGTGGAAGGCGCCCTCGCTGTGCCGGGTATCGCCGCGTCAACCGCGCTTTGTTTGCTGTAGAATGCCGCGAAACAGGACAGTAATTTCGTACAGTTTCGGCGGCTTCGGCAATCACCCTAAAATTTAATGAAAGGCCTGCGGCGTGTTACGTCAGGGCATGGGATTTGCAATACTCAAGAAGAGGATTGTTATGCTAGAATTATTTACAGGAGGCAGCCGATTATGATGAGAGCCAACGTTTTCAAGAGTGCGAACAAGCATGAGCTCGTGGAAAAACCGATCCCGAAGGCCGGACCGGGCGAGGCCGTGATAAAAGTCACGCTCACGACCATCTGCGGCACCGACATTCATATCGTCAGGGGCGAGTTCCCGGTGGCCGAGGGGCTTACTATCGGGCACGAGCCCATCGGTGTGATACACGAGCTCGGCGAGGGGGTTACCGGATACACCGTCGGGCAGCGCGTGGCGGTGAACGCGATTACGCCGTGCGGCGTCTGTTATTACTGCCTGTCGGCCGACTGGGCGCAGTGCGGCGGTTATATCGGGGGGTGGAAGATGGGGAACACCATCGACGGCTGCCAGGCGGATTACGTAAAAATCCCGGCGGCCATGGCGAACCTCGCCCCGATACCGGACGAGCTTACCGACGAGGACGTCCTCCTCACGACGGACATCTTTTCGACCGGGCTTTCGGGGGCGGAGAGCGCCGAGATAAAGGTCGGCGATATCGTCGCCGTGTTCGGCCAGGGGCCCATCGGGCTCGGCGCCACGGCGGGGGCGAAGCTGAAGGGGGCGTCGCTTATAATCGGCGTCGATACAGTCGCGTCGCGTATGAAGATGGCGAAGCAGATGGGCGCCGACATAGTGATAGACTTCAAGAAGTCGGACCCTGTGAAGGAAATAATGGGCATAACCAGGGGGCGCGGGGTGGACGTAGCCATAGAGGCTATCGGCCTTCAGACGACGTTCGAGAACGCGGTGAAGTCGACGAAAGTCGGCGGCACCGTATCCACCCTCGGCGTCTACGCGGCGGAGATGGCGAACATCGGCATCCCGAACAAGGACTTCGGGTACGGCATCGCCGATAAGAATATCGTCTCGACGCTGTGCCCGGGCGGTAAGGAGCGTATGCGCCGGCTGATCGATCTCGTCAGGAACGAGCGCGTGAACCTCCGCCAGCTCATTACGCACCGCTTCACGCTCGACGAGATAGACGACGCGTACGAGCTGTTCATGTCGCAGGGGGACGGCGTGATAAAGGTGGCGATAACGCCGTAGCGTCTCGCGCCGGGCGCGGGTTGTCCGGGCTCGGCGAACGCCCTGAATAAGCGGGGGGGAATTCTTTTCCGTCCTGTGAATTCCCCTCTTGAAATCGCGTGCGCGTAGGGGACAATAGTAGCGGGCTCTGCGCGCATGCTGGAAGCGGTGATAGTCATTATCGGTCTTACAGTGTTCGAGATAATCTCGAGCGTCGATAATGCTGTCGTCAATGCGCACGTCCTCCGGACGATGACCGACCGCTTCAGGCGGTTCTTCCTCTTGTGGGGGATGCTAATCGCCGTCTTCCTCCTCCGTGGGGTGCTCCCGTTCCTGATCCTCTGGATCGCCAATCCCGACATTACGTTCTCGCAGCTTCTGACCCTCGCCTTTTCGGGCGATACGCGCGCCATAGAGGAATCGCTCTCGGAATCGAAGCACTATCTCCTCATGGGCGGCGGCATGTATCTTTTCCTCGTTTTCCTCGCGTGGATATTCATGGAGGAGAAGAAGTACGTGTTCCCCGTCGAGCCCTTCATACACAGGCACTCCGTGTGGTTTTACGCGGTGACGTCGCTGCTGTTTACAGTCGTCATTTACGTGTCGCTCAGGTTCGACCCGTTCCTCGCCTTCGCCGCGTCGCTCGGGACGACGGCGTTTTTCATCACGGACGGATTCAAGAAGAATGCCGAGGCAAAGGAGAAGGAGCTCCTGGACCCGGCGATGAGCGGGTGGAGCAAGGTGTTCTACCTCGAAGTGCTCGACGCGTCGTTTTCGATAGACGGCGTGATAGGGGCGTTCGCGTTTACGCTGTCGATTCCGCTTATCCTGATCGGAAACGGCATCGGTGCGTTCGTCGTGAGGGAGGTTACTGTGCGGGGGATCGACTGGATATCGAAGTACGCCTACCTCAAGAACGGGGCGATGTATTCGATAGGCATACTGGGCGTCATAATGACGCTCGAGAGCTTCGGCATAGAGGCGCCGTTCTGGCTCGCGCCGCTCTGTACGATAATAATCCTGACGGTGTTCATGTACCTTTCGTGGCGGGAGATAAAGCTGAACGGCGAGGACGCCGGCGAAGCGGAAGGGGAGGGGTGACGATGCGCTCCGGGTGCGGGCGGCGATTCATGGTGTAATATATTCCGGAGCGGGGCGGCGGGCGGTTAAAACGTGAGACAAGAGGATATATAAATGAAGCGTATTATGATTGCGGTATTGCTGGTTTTATTTGTCGCCGGGTGCGCCGGAAAGTACGATTGGGACACGGAGCAGGAGATGCGCGGCGAGAAGAGGATGGACTGCACGGGGACCAAGACCACGAACGAGGCGGCGAACGTTACGAATTGCCCGCAGAT
>JRYD01010976.1_pt1 | contig 11612 bp, 9 predicted proteins | sample 235311 | NCBI WGS metagenome assembly JRYD01 (sample SAMN03074213, study PRJNA261472) | activated sludge metagenome | biome: Common Effluent Treatment Plant; feature: Wastewater; material: Activated sludge; isolation source: activated biomass in a lab-scale reactor treating industrial wastewater at... | reverse complement strand
GCCGAGGCGCTCGCGCTGCGCGCCCTGTCGGCGTTCTGCATGCGCTTCATTTCTTCTTCCTGCCGAGCTTGCGCCGCGACGATATCGGTTCTTTGCGTCTTCACGTCGAGGCGCTGCGCCGGCNNGAATCAAGGTGGGAAGCAGTGCAGTTCGCAGCATGGCGCGCTCCATCCAATTCGAGGACTCTCAAGTACTTGCGCCTGCTTCAGTCAAGCGCCCGAGAATGCTCCCGGAGTGTAGCAGCCGGGTTTGCGGAAAGAGCTAAGACGATTCCTGTCGTAAGGCGCAATTGTGGACTGGATCACAGAGAAACGGGCGCCGCAGCGCCCGTTTCTCGTCGATGGCCGGCGTAGATCCGGCCTGCATTTCAGGTCACAGGTTGTAACCGCGCTCGTCGTGCAGGCTGAGGTCGAGGCCTTCCTCTTCTTCCTCCGTCGTGACTCGCAGTCCGATGACGACGTCGACGATCTTGAGGATGATGAAGCTCAACACACCGGTGTAGACGATCGTGAACAGCACGCTCTTGGTCNNGTCAGGATCGCACCGACGATGCCGGCGATGCCGTGGACGCCGAAGACGTCCAAGGAGTCGTCATAGCCGAGCGCACGCTTGACCGAGGTGGCGAAGATGAAGGCCAGCACGCCGGCCAGCAGGCCGATCACCAAGGCGCCGGCGGGGCCCACCGTGCCGGCGGCGGGCGTGATGCCGACCAGACCGGCGATGGCGCCCGAGGCGATGCCGAGCAAGGAAGGCTTGCCGTGCTTGATCCACTCGGCGGCCATCCAGGCGAGCGCCGCGGTTCCCGTGCAGATCTGCGTGACCAGCATCGCCATGCCGGCGCTCTGATCCGCGGCGAGCGCGCTGCCGCAGTTGAAGCCGAACCAGCCGATCCACAGCATTGCCGCGCCGATCATCGTGAGGCTCAGGTTGTGCGGCGGCATCGCGGTGGTCGGATAGCCCTTGCGCTTGCCGAGCACCAGCGCGGCGACGAGGCCGGCGACACCCGCGTTGATGTGCACCACCGTGCCGCCGGCGAAGTCGAGCACGCCCCAATCCCACATCAGCGCGCCATCGCCGCTCCACACCATGTGCACCATCGGCACGTAGCAGATCGTGAACCACAGCGCCGTGAACAACAGCAGCGCGCTGAATTTCATGCGCTCGGCGAACGCGCCGACGATCAGCGCGGGGGTGATGATCGCAAAGGTCATCTGGAAGGTGGCGAACACCGACTCGGGAATCGTGCCGACCAGCGATTCGGTGGTGATGCCGCTCAGGAACGCCATCTTGAGCCCGCCGATGATGGAATTCAGCCCGAATGAGTTGGGCTCCATGCCGGTGGTGTCGAACGCCATGCTGTAGCCGTAGATGGTCCACAACACGGTCATCAATCCGGCGACGGCCATGCACTGCATGAGCACCGAGAGAATGTTCTTCGAGCGCACCATGCCACCGTAGAAAAGAGCGAGACCGGGCAGCGTCATGAACAGCACCAGCGCCGTTGCGGTCAGCATCCACGCGGTGTCGCCGCTGTCGAGCGTCGGCGTTTCTTCTTCCGCCGCTTCCTCCGTAGCAACCGCCTCATCGGCAGGCCCCGCTTCCGCAGCGGCTTCGACGACCGCCGGCTCGGCCGGCGTGTCCTGAGCCAGGCTCAGGTCTGGCCCCACGAGCGCAAACGCGATCAGCGCCACGCTCCACAGGTAAGTGAGCACGCGGCTCGTTGACAAGGCTCTTTTCACTGTCGTTTCTCCTACGGAAGAGATGTTTCTAATGGGTGCCAGGGCGCTACTTCGACGAACGAATTCAAACTGCCTCGAGGCCGGTTTCGCCGGTGCGAATGCGAACCGCCTGCTCCAGATCGATGACGAAAATCTTGCCGTCGCCGATTTTTCCGGTGCGGGCCACGTTGGTGATGGCTTCGACGACTTGCTCGGCGACCGAGTCGTCCACCGCCAGCTCGATCTTCGTCTTCGGCAGGAAATCGACGCGGTATTCCGCGCCGCGATAAAGCTCGGTGTGCCCGCGTTGCCGGCCGAACCCTTGGACTTCCGTGACCGTGATGCCTTGAACGCCGATGTCCGCGACGGCCTGACGGACGTCATCCAGCTTGAAGGGCTTGATGATTGCGGTAATCAGCTTCATTGCATTTCAGCTCCGAACTTCTGGCTGCGATGCCTGCGAGCGCTCTCACGATTTCGTATGAATTGCAGAGCGTCGGGCACGCGCCGCATCGGAAATGCATCTTCTATGCCACGAATTTGTGCATGGCCTGTCGCGCAGAGACGGGCGCGGCGCGATGGTTTTCGCACCGTCGCAGTGCGCGACTTTGGAGGGATTGCGTCACCGAAGAGCATTTTCAGTGCGGCGGGTCGGCGTAACGGGCTGCCGGTGAGCGCGATGCATCCAAAAGGAGTGCACGAGGCCATCGCACGCCACGACTTGCCAGGTCATGGCGGCGATCTCTACAGTCCGGTCTTCCGTTTCACCCGACGAGCGCTCAGGCCATGGATCCACGTTTCATCGACGAGCTCGCGCGCAAGCTCTCCGCTGCAGTGCCGCAGGGCTTAACGAACGTTCGCCGTGATCTCGAGGACAACTTCAAAGCGGTGCTGCAAGGCGCGTTGTCGCGCATGGATCTGGTGACACGGCAGGAATTCGACGTTCAGGCGGGCGTGCTCAAACGAACCCGCGAGAAGCTCGAAGCGTTGGAAGCGAAATTGGCGGCGCTCGAGAATCGAGCTGTCTGAGAAAGCGCCGCAGCGCTCTGCCTACCCGCCATCCGCCTATCGCCTTACTTACTAGACTCAACCCGGGCGCAGGATGCGCCGCATGATCGAGGAGACCACGGATGGCAATGGCATCGGTTCTCAGCCGAGCGCAAGAAGGCATGGAAGCGCCGCTCGTCAGCGTCGAAGTCGATATCGCAGCGGGATTACCCGCCTTCGCGATCGTCGGCCTTCCCGAAGCGGTGGTGAAAGAAAGCAAGGATCGCGTGCGCGCCGCCATCACCAACAGCGGCTTCCAGATGCCCGACGGACGCATCATCGTGAATCTGTCGCCGGCCGATTTGCCGAAGGAGGGCGGTCGATTCGATCTGCCCATCGCCATCGGCATCCTGCTCGCTTCCGAGCAATTGCCCGGTCGTCTCGAACGCTGCGAGCTGTACGGCGAGTTGTCATTGAGCGGCGATGTGCGGGCGGTGAAGGGCGCGTTGCTGGCGGCGATCGCCGCTGCCAACGCCAGTCACGACATCGTCGTGCCGCGCGCGAATGCGGCCGAGGCGCATCTGGTGACGGGTTGTCGTATCGCGATCGCCGAGAATCTATTGGACGTCGTCGCTCATGTCAGCGGTTCCAGGCCGATGAGCTTTGCGCAAAGTGAGCTGCCGCAGTCCCCGCCGCCAGCGTCGCAGTCGATTCCCGACCTCAACGAAGTGCGAGGCCAGAATCGGGCGAAGCGCGCGCTCGAAATCGCGGCGGCGGGTCAGCATAGTTTGTTGTTCATCGGTCCGCCGGGTACGGGCAAGAGCATGCTCGCCCAGCGTCTGCCCGGGCTGTTGCCGCCGATGACCGAAGCAGAGGCATTGGAGAATGCCGCGGTCCGCAGCGTGATCGGCACGCGCATCGAGGTCGCGCAATGGCGGGTCCGTCCGTTCCGTGCGCCGCATCACACGGCCTCGGCCATCGCGCTGGTCGGCGGCGGCTCGGTGCCGCGGCCGGGCGAGATCTCGCTCGCGCACAACGGCGTTCTGTTCCTCGATGAGCTGCCGGAATTCGACCGTCGCGTGCTGGAAGTGTTGCGCGAGCCGCTCGAGACCGGCTCGATCACGATTTCGCGTGCCGCGCGCCAAGCGGAATTTCCCGCGGGATTCCAGTTGATCGCCGCGATGAACCCATGTCCGTGCGGGTATCTCGGCGACGCCGTGGGCCGATGCCACTGCACCGCCGAGCGCGTGCAACGCTATCGCTCCCGTATTTCCGGTCCGCTGCTCGACCGGCTCGACATGCACGTCGAGATGCCGCGCGTTCCGATCGAGACCATGCGGGCGCCGATGCGGGACATCGAACCGAGTGCGGCCGTCGCCGCACGAGCACGCGCCGCGCGGCGAGTGCAGATCGAACGTCAAGGCAAGACGAACGCGCGTCTGGCGAATCGCGAGATCGAACGCTACTGCGGATTGGGACCGGTGGCGGCCGGGCTGCTCGACCGTGCGATCACTTCGCTCGGCCTGTCAGCGCGGGCGCATCATCGAGTATTGAAGCTGGCGCGTACGATCGCAGATCTCGCCGGGAAATCCGCGATCGAAGTCGAGCACGTCAGCGAAGCGGTAGGACTTCGGCTCCTGGACCGATCCGTTTCTACTTCGACCCGTTGACCATGTACTCGACGGCATTGATGATCGACTGATCCGACAAATCGGTGCGACCACCTTTTGCCGGCATGAAGCCCGCCGGGCCTTGATATCCCTCGATGGCGTGCTTGTCCAAGGTTGCCATGCCTTGTGCGATGCGTGCCGCCCATGCGCCCTTGTCACCGTACTTGGGCGCCCCCGCGACGCCGGCGCCGTGACACGCGAGACAGGCCACGTTGTAGACCTCTTCGCCGCCCAGATCGGCGGCCGGCGCAGTCGCAGCGGGTTGTTGCGGAGCGAGCGCCGAGTTGTCCTCGCCTGCGATGGCGATCTTCCCGGCCGGCGCGATGCGTTGGGCAACGGCCGCTCTCACCGCAGGGTCGGTCAGCACATGCTGCTCCTGGGTACGAGCCGCGATGACTCGCGACAGCACATACAAACCAGCCGCAATCAGGATCAAAATGCCCAGAACGAGCATGAATGTGTTGAAGAACTTCTTATCGTGCTCAGCAGTCACAGCGGCTCCCAGTCGGCGGGGATCTAAAACAGGCGCGCAAGTATAGCGGCGCGGCGGTGGCCGGTCAGCATGACGACGAGAAGCCGATGGCGGACGGGTGGTTCGGCAAGTAAGATCGTCGCCCGGTTCTGGCCGTGGCCTGTGGGCGATCACCGCATTTGCTGCCTGCGCAAGCGTTCCAGAGCCGAATATCGCCGATACGCGCCCGTAGCTCAGTTGGATAGAGTGACGGTTTCCGAAGCCGTAGGTCACAGGTTCGAATCCTGTCGGGCGCGCCAATCATGAGCCAATCACAGGGAATGAGGTCCGCCGCCTCATTCGGTAAGCCGACTCTCCACCCATGATCGAAGCCACGCTCACCGGCCGCACCATTGCCGTTCCAGAGACCCGCGAGCTCGATGTGTTCGCGGCGATGCTGGAGCGCCGTGGAGCCCAGGTGATTCGATGTCCCCTGGTCGCGATCCTGGATGCGCCGGATCCGCAGCCCGTGCTCGATTGGATTCGACGCTTCAACGCCGCAAGCTTCGACGATTTGATTCTGCTGACCGGCGAGGGATTGCGCCGCCTATTGGCGTGTATCGACGCCCACGAGCCGGCGCTGCGTGATGGATTCGTGCTCGAGCTCGCCCGCATCCGCAAGATCACTCGCGGACCCAAACCGGCGAAGGCGCTGCGCGAGCTCGGGCTCAAGCCCGACATCGCGGCGGACGTACCGACGAGCGCCGGCGTCATCGCAACGCTTCGCGCGGAAGATCTCGGCGGGCGGCGGGTTGCGGTTCAACTCTACGGCGCCGAGCCGAACCTGCCCTTGATCGAATTCCTGCGTGGCGCAGGCGCGCATCCGACGACGGTCGCTCCGTATGTCTATGCCGACAAAGCCGATGACGACGCCGTTCTTGCATTGCTCGACAAAATGGCGAATGGCGAGGTCGACGTGATCGCGTTCACGAGCTCTGCTCAAGTCGATCGTCTGTTCGCGGTCGGCTCGGAGGCGTCGGTACGCAATGCCTTGATGCGTACCGAAGTCGCTGCGGTCGGCCCCGTCGTCGGCGATGCGTTGAAGCGTCGCGCCATCGACGTGCGCTTCATGCCGCAGGCGTCATTCTTCATGAAGCCGTTGACCAGCGCGCTGGAGGAAGGTCTTTCGCGCTGACGACATGCGTTTCGTCATCCCGACTTTCGTCGGGATGACGGCGTGGCAGTGCTGGGATGACAGACGGTGGTCGGGGTGATGGCGGTATCGGGGATGTCACGCTTCACGCGGCGCCGCGGTCCGCCTGCTGCTGCGCAAGTAGCAATTTGATCTCCGCAACGCACGAGCCGCAGTTCGTGCCCGCCCGCAGGCGTTCGCCGACTTGCTGTGGCGTCGTGAGCCGATGCTTCGCGATCGCATCGCAGATGCGATCGCGGCCGATGCCGAAACAGGAACAGACCGTCGGTCCTTGATCGATGGCGGGATCGACGGGTCGCCCCGCGAGCAGGCTATGGCGATCCGCATCGCCGATACGCTTCTGCGAGAACAAGCTCGCCAGCCAGGTGCGTGCCGGCAGATCCGGGCGCGGCGAGAGGAAGATGCACGATGCCATGCGCTCGCCTTCGAGCGCGGCGGCACGGTAGAGGCCCGCGCTCGGGTCCGAGTATTCGATCCAGTCCAGCTCGCCGTCCGGCGCTTTGAGGAGCTGTCGAGCCCAGCGCGACCAGTCGCCGTACACGCGCCGCCCCGCAAGCTCGTAACGCAGGAAGTGCTCGCCTCGCGCGAGTGTCCACCACGTGAGGTCCAGATGCGCAATGGGGCGACGTGTGAGGATGAAACCGTGCCAGCTCACCACGAATGGCATCACCCGCGCCGGCGTGTGCTTGAGCTCGGGCTCGCCCGACACGGGATCGACCACCGGGTTCACCAGCGCGCCGACGCGCGCATCCGATGAATACGCGCCGTTCCAATGAATCGGCACGAAGATCATGCCACGCGGCATCTCGCCGCTCACTTTCAGGCGCGCGATCAGCGAGCCCCAATGCGTCGCGACGCGCACCAGGTCGCCCGCTTTCGCTCCCGTGAGCAGGGCATCCTGCGCGTGCATGTCGACGTAGGGTTCCGGCGAATGCGAGGTGAGTCGCGGCGCGACGCCGGTGCGCGTCATCGTGTGCCATTGATCGCGCACGCGTCCGGTGTTGAGTACCAGTGGGAATTCCTCGTCCGTTGCATGAACGGGAGCGCGCGGCGGCGTCGGCACGAAGCGCGCCTTGCCGTCCGCATGAAAGAAGCGGCCGTCGCTCATCAAGCGTTTTGCTTGCCGCAATTGCCCGATGTCGCGCTGTGCGCTCGCGGGAACGGGCCATTGAATCGGCGCCAGCGCAGCGAAATCCTCGCCCGATAGATTCGCCAGACCGCCCAGGTCGAAGGCGCGGCGACCCTCGTTGTTCGCCGCCGACAAGCGCGCATGTTCGACGAAGATGTCGTGGGTGCTGGCGTAGCCGAAGCCCGCCGCGAAACCCATCCGCCGCGCGACTTCGCTCACCATCCACCAGTCGGGCTTCGCCTCGCCCGGCAACGGCATGAAGGCGCGTTGCCGTGAAATGCGGCGCTCGGAATTCGTCACCGTGCCGTCCTTCTCGCCCCACGCGGCGGCCGGCAATAGCACATGCGCCAGCGCGGTCGTATCGGTGCGCTCGACGCAATCGGAGACGACCACGAGCTCGCAGCGCTGCAGCGCTTCCTTCACTCTGTTCGCATCCGGCAGGCTCACGACCGGATTGGTCGCCATGATCCAGACGGCTTTGACGCGGCGCTCGTGAATCGCTTCGAACAGATCGACGGCCTTGAGGCCGGGGCGCGATGCGATGATGGGGCTGTTCCAGAAGCTCTGGACGGTGTGGCGATGCGCTTCGTTGTCCAGATCCATGTGCGCGGCCAGCATGTTGGCCAGCCCGCCGACCTCGCGGCCGCCCATGGCGTTCGGCTGGCCGGTGACGGAGAACGGGCCCATGCCCGGCCGGCCGATGCGGCCCGTCAACAAATGGCAGTTGATGATGCTGTTGACCTTGTCGGCGCCCGCGGAAGATTGATTCACGCCCTGCGAAAAAATCGTGACCGTCTTTTCCGTGCGTGCGAACAACGCATAGAGCTCCGCCAGTAATGTCGCGTCGATGCGGCAGCGCCGTGCGACGGCGTTCACATCGCCCGCGGTGTTTTCGGCCACGGCGAGCGCGCGTGAAGCATCGACGGTGTGGCTCGCGACGAACTCGCGGTTCGTGATGCCGTGTCGGTGGAGATACGCCAGCAGGCCGTTGAACAGCCACACATCCGTCCCCGCGCGAACCGGCAGATGCAGATCCGCCAGTTCGCAGGTCGCCGTGCGACGCGGATCGATGACGACGATCTTCATCGCCGGCCGGGCGTGCTTCGCCGCCAGGATTCGCTGGAACAGGATCGGGTGGCACCAGGCTGTGTTCGAGCCGACGATCACGATCAGATCGGCGAGCGCGAGATCGTCGTAACACACCGGCACCAGGTCTTCGCCGAACGCGCGCTTGTGACCGGCGACGGCGGCGGACATGCACAGGCGCGAGTTGGTGTCGATGTTCGCGCTGCCGATGTAGCCCTTCATCCATTTGTTCGCGACGTAATAGTCCTCGGTCAACAACTGGCCGGAGACATACAGCGCGACCGAATCCGGACCGTGGGTGTCGACGATGCGGCGAAACCCTCGCGCGACGTGATCGAGTGCCTCATCCCAACCGGCGCGCTGGCCGTGGATCTGCGGATACAACAGGCGCCCCTGGAGCCCGAGCGTTTCGCCGAGCGCCGAGCCTTTCGAGCACAGCCTGCCGAAGTTCGCCGGATGCTCGGGATCCCCCGAGATCGAAAGATCAGGCGGCAGGTCGGAAGCGCGGCGGACGAGGAGACCGCAACCCACGCCGCAATAGGGGCATGTCGTCCTGATCGTCGCCGTCACTGCGCGCTCGACTTCCCGGCGAACTCCGCACCGAACAGCAATTTGTCGCGCAGCGCGCCGACATCGCGCCCCTGCGTCATCAGCTCGAAATACCACGGACCGTCTTTCACGTCGCCGTACAGCACCGCACCGCGCACCTTGTCGTTCTCGATGACCAGGCGCTTGTAGATGCCGCGCTTGGGATCGCGCATGACCAGGTTTTCGCTGGCCGGTCCGCCGAGGAAATCGCCCGCGGAAAACAGGTCGATGCCGGTGACTTTCAATTGCGTCGACACCATCGAGCCGGTGTAGCGGCCGATGCCGAATTCCGCGAGATGCGTCGCGCATACGTTCGCCTGCTCGAACAGCGGCGCGACCAGGCCGTAGGTGCTGTTGCGATGCTGCACGCATTCGCCGACGGCGTAGATGCTCGGATCGAAGGTTTGCATGGTGTCGTTCACGAGCACGCCGCGGTCGCAGCGCAGCCCAGCGGCCTTTGCGAGATCGATGTTGGGGCGAATGCCCGCGGCCATGACGACGAGATCGGCAGCGAGCTCGCGGCCGTCGTCGAAGCGGATGGCGGCCACGCGGGGACGAACATCGGTTCCCTCCCCTGCGTTAGCGGGGGAGGGCAGGGAGGGGGCACCCAGCAATGCCACCGTCTTCGCCGGCATCCGGAACTTCAGGCCGCGCGCTTCGAGCGAATCCTTGAGCAAGGCCGCCGCGGCGCGGTCGAGCTGCCGTTCCATCAGCGTGTCGAAGATGTGCACCACGGTGACGTCCATGCCTTGCTTCATCAGGCCGTTCGCCGCTTCCAGGCCCAGCAATCCGCCGCCGATCACCACCGCTTTCTTGTGCGTGCGCGCGGCTTCGAGCATCGCGTCGACGTCTTCCAGATCGCGAAACGTGACCACGCCGTCGAGATCGTTGCCCGGCACCGGCAGCACCACCGGCTTCGAGCCGGTCGCGAGCAACAGCCGGTCGTAGGCCAGCTCGCGGCCGCTTTGAGTTCGCACCGTGCGCGCGCGACGATCGATCGCGATCACCGGATCGCTGGTGATGAGCGCAACGCCCTTGTCGCGATACCAGTCGAGCGAATTCAGGATGATGTCGTCGACCTTCTTTTCGCCCGCGAGCACGGGCGACAACAGGATGCGGTTGTAGTTGGGATGCGGCTCCGCGCCGATCACCGTGATCTCGTACACCTTCGGCGCGATCTCGAGCAATTGCTCGACGACCTTCATGCCGGCCATGCCGTTGCCGACGACCGCCAGGCGACGAGTGCGTGCGACGCGCCGCGCCGGCTCGCTCTTCACCCACACGCGGCCGTCACTCACGCGCACCGGATATACCGGCACGGACATGTCCGCATCTTCGATGCAGCGCCCCGTGATCAGGCTGAAGTGATGCTTGTAGACCGGCGAGGCGACGACGGGCTCGGTCTGTACGTCGCCGACCAGGCCGCGCGACAACACGTTCGCGTTGCTGTGCGGATCGAAGTTCGAAAGCGCATGCACCGTATCGCCGCTGCGGAAGATCGCGATCTGCTTGCCGTCGAGCAACGCGGCGACGCCGGCATCCGGCAGGATGTCGTCCAGCTCGCAGACGAAATGCCAGGTGCTTTGAGGTTTCATACGGCCTCCTTGCGGTGCCTGCCGCGCTCATCCGCGGTGGCGGGGCGAATCTGTCCGCGCTCTTCGATGAACACGACGTTGTCGTCGCCGCGCTCGCTGTTCACGAAATGGCGGAAGCGTTTGAGCGTCGCCGGATCGTCGATGGCCTTGCGCCACTCGCATTCGTAGGTATCGACGATGCGCGCCATGTCGGCTTCCAGCTCGGCGGCGATGCCGAGCGTGTCCTCGATCACCACTTGCTTCAGATACTCCAGGCCGCCTTCGAGGTTGTCGAGCCACACCGAGGTGCGTTGCAATCGATCGGCGGTGCGGATGTAGAACATCAGGAAGCGATCGACGTAGCGAATCAGCGTCGCGCCGTCGAGGTCGGCGGCGAGCAGGTCGGCGTGGCGCGGCTTCATGCCGCCGTTGCCGCAGACGTACAGATTCCAGCCTTTCTCGGTCGCGATGATGCCGACGTCCTTGCTTTGCGCCTCGGCGCATTCGCGTGTGCAGCCCGAGACCGCGAACTTGATCTTGTGCGGCGCGCGCAGGCCCTTGTAGCGATTCTCGACGTCGATGGCCAAGCCGACGGTGTCCTGCACGCCGTAGCGGCACCAGGTCGAGCCGACGCAGGATTTCACCGTGCGCAGCGCCTTGCCGTAGGCGTGGCCGGATTCGAAGCCGGCATCGATGAGCTCTCGCCAGATCAGCGGCAGCTGATGTACTTGCGCGCCGAAGAGATCGACGCGCTGGCCGCCCGTGATCTTCGTGTACAGGTTGTATTTCTTCGCGACCTGACCGATCACGATCAATTTGTCGGGCGTGATTTCGCCGCCCGGCACGCGCGGCACGATGGAGTAGGTGCCGTCCTTCTGCATGTTGGCGAGGAAGTAATCGTTCGTATCCTGCAGCACCGCTTTGTCGCGCTTCAGCACGAATTCGTTCCAGCACGACGCGAGAATCGAGGCGATCGTGGGTTTGCAGAGGTCGCAGCCGAGCCCGCGGCCGTGCTTCTCCAGGACGGCGCCATAGGTTTTCAAGCTGCCGACCTTGACCAGATGGAAGAGCTGCTGGCGCGAGTACGGGAAGTGCTCGCACAAATGATTGTTGACGGCGACGCCGCGGGCGGCGAGCTCCGCTTTCAGGATCTGATTCACGAGCGATGCGCACCCGCCGCAGGACGAGGCGGCCTT
>JRYD01014583.1_pt1 | contig 11622 bp, 8 predicted proteins | sample 235311 | NCBI WGS metagenome assembly JRYD01 (sample SAMN03074213, study PRJNA261472) | activated sludge metagenome | biome: Common Effluent Treatment Plant; feature: Wastewater; material: Activated sludge; isolation source: activated biomass in a lab-scale reactor treating industrial wastewater at... | reverse complement strand
CACGCCGCCCGCGGCGTTGATCTCTTCGGCGAACATCTCGGCCGCCACGCGCGAGTGCTCGCCGACCTTGGGGATGCTGCCGGTCAATTCCAGATTAAGGCCGATTTTGATGGCGTCGTCGCTGCCTCCTGCCTGACAGGCGGCCAGGGCCGTCGCGCCAATGAGCGTCAGGAAGAACAACGCCAATATACGTGCTTTGGTCATCGATCCATACCTCCGAGCAACTGTTTTTAAGGAGAGGAACTTTATCGAAATGTGGTTATAGGTGCAAGAGAATTACAAACCGGCTTTCCGGAAGTTCGGGGGTGGTCTGTCGCGCTGGGCGACGGGTGAATCGACGCTGACGGCTCGCACCGGGGCCGGTCTTCGCCGCCGGTCGCTTCGGTACGGCCCACAATAGCTAAGGGACCAGCTGCTGCCGGCGACGCTCAATCGGCGTCCTTCCCTAAATATCCCCGCAAAAGCACCTGCAGCTCTCGCACGTCCAGTGGCTTGGGCAGATACGCGTCGCAGCCCGCGTCGAGGCAGCGCTCGCGGTCGCCGCGCAGCACGTTGGCGGTTGTGGCGATGATCGGTATCGCAGCCAATGTCGCATCTCCCTTCAGGTGTCGGGCCAGCTCCAGCCCGTCCATGCCGGGGATGTTGATGTCGAGCAAAATCAGGTCGGGCTGCTCGCGCTGGGCCACTTGCCAGTGCCGTTACGCCATCGGCCGCCGTCAGGAACTCGTGCCGCTCCCCTTCCACGATACGCGAGACAAGGCGCATGTTGCTGTCGTTATCCTCGATGCACAGGATTCGCTTTTGCGTCATCCGGTTTACTCCTCACGTGTTCCGTTCCGGCCTGCTCAACTACTATTGAACCACCGGATTATTACCTATCATCTTACAATGTGCCATCGGCGGCTGGCCACTTATATGAGGGCAACCCCCTCCTTATTCGTTACTTGCCACTGAAATATCCTGCGGCCGCCTTGGAATAGTGAACCGGAACGTGCTGCCGTACCCCGGATCGCTCTCCACCCAAATACGGCCGCCGTGATACTCTACCAGGCTCTTGCTGATCGACAATCCCAGCCCTGTGCCGCCGATCGACTCTCGCCGCCCCGCGTCCACCTGACTGAAATACTCGAAAATGCGCGCCTGGTTTTCGGGGCTGATGCCGATGCCCGTGTCGGCCACGACGAACAATACGTCGTCGTCGTCGGGGCAGATGGCGACGGTGATGCTGCCGTGGTCGGTGAATTTGATCGCGTTACCGATGATGTTCCACAGTACCTGCCGGATGCGCGTCCGGTCGGCCGTCAGCGGTTTAAGCCCCTCGGCGATCTCCAGTCGAAGTTCCAGCCCCTTTTGCTCGGCCAGCGGCGCGGCCGTGGCCATCAGTTCCGATGCCACCCGCCGCACGTCGAACACCTCGTAGACTAACTCCAGCCGCCCCGCCTCGATCTTCGACATATCCAGAATATCGCTGATGATGTCGCGCAGATGATAGCCGCCGCCGCGGATGAGTTGTAGATCCTCAGTCATTCGCTCGGTCAGGTCTCCGTCCAGCCCCATGAGCAGTACATCGGCGAAGCCGATGATCGAGTTAAGCGGCGTGCGCAGCTCATGGCTCATGCGTGCCAGGAAGTCGGTCTTCAGTCGGTCCACCTCGCGCAGCTTCTCGGCCATTTCCAGTTGTTCGGAGAAGTAGAGCGCGTTCTGCGTCGCTACGGCCAACTGCGCCGCCAGAATCTTGTACACCTGCCGGTCCTCGGGCCGGAAATAGTTCGCCCGGTTCGACTGCACATCGAGCACGCCCAGCAGCCGATCGCCGATGATAAGCGGGACGGCCATTTCCGAGCGCGTGTCGGCCAGCAGCGGGTGCGGCAGAAAGTCGGTTGAGCGCCGTGTATCGCCCACCAGCACCACGTCCCGCTCGCGTGCCGCCCGAGCCACGATAGAGCGCTCACCGATGGAGATGCTCCTCCTCGCGCGTGCCATTTCCCGACCGGTCTCGCCCGCCCCGGCCCGCAGCACCAGCACCTTCCGGTCTTCGTCGAGCAGGTAGATATGGGCGTGGTAGAGATTGAAGTTCTCTTTTGTCAGATCGGACGCAGCCGTCAGCAGCCGGTCAACATCCAGTGTAGCCGCCGCGGCCACGCTAACGTCCGACACCGCTCGCAACTCGCCCGATAGCCGCGCCTGGTCGGCCAGCGCCGCCTCGGTGCGCGCCAGCGCCGCTTCTTGGGCCAGATAGGCGCGGCGGCTGGCGACGGTGGCCGCTAGCGGTTCTCGCAATCTCCGCAGGACGAACAACACGTCACCGGTCATCTCGTGTGAATCGGGCCAACTCAGCGACAGCACGCCCTGCCATTGCCCGGCGCGGCGCAGCGGCATGATCGCTGCCGTTTGCCACCCTGCCTGTTCCAACTGGAGACGCATCTCTCCATCCAGCCGGTCGTCGCCCCACGCACTCTCGACGATCAGCAACTCGCGCGGCTTGTCGAACCACAACGCGCTCAGGGGCAGGGCGCTCAGCGGTCGCGGCTCGTCGCCCGGCGCGGGGTTTTCCGCGCCGGCCCCCGCTCGTCCCACGATCTCTCCCTGCAATGTCCCGTCCGGCAGCGGCGACAGGTAAATCAGTTCCAGCGCCGGCAGCGCGCTCCATGGCAGCCCCTCGGCCAGTGCCGTCAGGATCTCGCTCTCGGTCGTCGCTAACGACAACTCGGCCTCGACGCGGGATAAAATCTCCAGTCGGCGCGACTGGTCGCGCACTTCTTCCAGCAGTTGCTGGTTCGACAGCGCTACGGCCAGCTGTGTGGCCATCGCGCGGAAGATGCGCCGGTCATGGGGGGTGAATCGGCGCGGTTCTGCCCACGACAATTCCGCCAGCCCAATCCAGCTATCGCGCACACGCAGCGGCAGCAGAGCCGCGGCTCGCGCGTTTATTGCGTCATAGAGCGCCCGCGGCATACCCTCGACGCGCTCATCGTGCATGATGTCCTCCAGCAGCACCGGTTCGTCGCGCCAGGCGGCCCCGCGCCCGGCGGCCCATGCCCCACCGATGTCGATATCGGGCAGATGAAAGCGTTCGCCGGGATTATGGCCGCGTCCCGTACGGGGCGAGTCGGCCGCGACGATAGTCGACCAGCGCGGCCGACCGTCGTCGTCGCTCTCCACCACGGCCAGCGACACGCCCGCCACGTCTTCGACCAGCCCCGAGGCGACGATGGCGCTTACAATGTCGGCCGTATTGCGAGCCGCGTTCAGCGCCGCGCTCAGCGCAAACAGCTGCTCGGCATCGTGTCGGGCCGCTTCCGTCTGCTCAAACAGGCGAGCGCGCTGGATGGCTGCCGCGGCCTGATAGACGATGGTCTGGGCCAGGCGCAACTGATCGTCGGTCAACTCGATGCCTTCTTCCACCACGTCGAGGCCAACCGTGCCGATGGCCTCGTTCTCCACGACCAGCGGCAAAATGAGGATCGTCTTCACGCCGCGCTGGCGCAGCACCTCGTGGGCCGAGGCAGTCAGCGGGTTCTCCGTGGCGTTGGGCACGACAACCGGCCGCCGCTCCATCAACGCCATCTCTGTCGCGGGGTTGTTGGCTCGCGGGATGACGAAGCCGACTGCGCTGTCGGTGTTGAGTTTGCCCGATCGGTCGGCCACCACAGTCAGGCCGTCCCCTTCTTCGTTGAGGATAGCTACGCCGACCTGGCCGATACCGGTGGACTCGGCCAGATGGTCGACGATCAGTTGCAGGCTGGTCGGCAGGTCGGTGGAAGCGGCGACGGCCGTGACGATGCGATTGAGCAAGGCCAGCTCACCCTCGCGCTGCCGGGCTTCGCGCAGCGCTATCTCGGCCTGTTGTGTCAGCCGCAGATTTTCCAGGTGTGCCCCCAGTTGACCGGCCACGGCCGCCATCAGTTCGCGCGCCGGTCGTGAATCGGTCGCCGGCCCAATCTCCAGGTGGCCGATGGTCGCTCCGTGGACGGGAATGGGCTGGCGCAGACGGGCGGCGTCCGCCTCAGTCAGGTGGTCGTCGTCGGCAATCGGCGCGATGATGTCTGCCGATACCGAGGTCTGGTTATCCACGAATCGACTCCAGCCGTCGCGCGTCAGTTCCTGTGTCCGGCGCGCCAGTTGCTCGCGGGTCTGGGTGACTTCGGTGAATAGCCGCGCGTTCTCTACGGCCGTTGCTAACTGCGCCGCCAGCACGGTGAATGACTCGACGCTACCGGTTCCCAAGCCGCCCGGCACGCTGCTCTGCAGGTTTAGTGTGCCGATGACTGCGTTCTCGAAAATCATTGGGACGGCCATCTCGGATTGCGTCTCCGGCAGGAGCGAGTTGGATAGAAAGAGGGGGCTGGGGCGGGCATAGGGCACGACGACCGGCTCGCGGCCGGCGGCCGCCGCGCCGTTGATCGACCCCGGCCCGACGGGCAAGCGATGATTGCGTCGCAATAGCTCGGCCCCGGCTTCGCCCGTCCCGGCACGGAGGATTAGCTCCTGTGTGGCTGGGCTAAGCAGGTAGACCTGCACATGATACAGGTTGAAGCGGTCGCGGATCAGGTTCACGGCATCGGCCAGCATCGTGTCGAGGCTCTGGATGCGCGTGATCCGCCGGCCGACGGCCGCCGCCAGCGCCAGCGCCTGCGTACGCTCCTCGACCTGCTCCTGCAACGCCAGCCGGGTTTGCTCCAACTCCTCGCGCGCGGCATGGGCCAGCGCCTTCGCTTTCGCCGCGCGCCGTAGCAGCAGATAGAGCAGGCCGGCGAAGACGGCCAATGTCCCGGCGATGAGCAGTACCTCGACCCACGAGATCGACCCGGCCGTCAATTGGCTCGGCGCGAGCAGTGTCGCGGACTCAGATATCGTCATGGCCATTCCCCCCGACAATTCGCAATCGCACGGCCGCCTCACGCACTTCCAGCGCCCGTGACAGTTCCGTCGCCGCCACGCGCATCGCACCCTCGATGTCGGTCGTCTGGGCGATCTTGCTATTGATGGCATTGATAAGCGCCGCTTGCTCTGCTTCTTGCTGAATTTGAGTCATCAGGCGCGCATTGCGCAAGGCCACGGCCAGTTGCCCGGCGATAGTCTGCAAGAGTTGCAAGTCATCGGGGCCCAGGCCGTTTACTTCGCTATCCTGCACGTCGAGCACGCCCATTACCTCATTGCCGTAAGTGATGGGCACGGCCAACTCGGCCCGCGTATTGGGCAGTAGCCGGTTCGGCAGCCAGCCTGAGTCCTGATTCACGTCCGGCACGACGATCGGGCTGTTGGTGGTGAAGGCTCGCCCGACCAGCCCCACGTCGGGCGACAGCGTATGGCCCATCACCAGCATTGCCTGCCCGGCCTCGCCCGTGCCGCCCACCATGCGCAGCACCCCCAGCGTCTCGTCCCAGAGGAAAATGTGGACGTGATAATAGGAAAAGGCGTCGCGCAACAGCTCGACCACTTCGTGCACCAGTTGCCCCTGATCGAGAATGGTCGAGAGCCGGCGGCTGACGGCGGCGCTGGTCTCCAGAGCGTGGGTACGCTCGGCTACACGCTCTTCCAATTGTGTCCTTTCGTTATCCAGATCGCGCGACAGGTTGCGGGCGAGGCGCAGCAGCGCGCGGATATCGCGCCGCGTGATCACCAGGGCGAGAACCAGCATCCCGGCGGTCATGGCCAGACTGAGCAGTATGTAACTGAGCGTATAGATGTCGTGCGGAAAGGGTCGGCTGCCGACCGATGTGTTGAATGCGATACCGCCGATAGTGACAATGCCCAAGGCGACCACCGGCATTGTCATGCGCAACGGCAGCAGCATGGCCGCGAAGCCGGCGAACGCCACCAGGAAGAAACCTGTGACGGGTGAAAGGCCGCTGATTTGAAGATCGAGCAGCGCCAGCCCCAGATAGACCAGCGTCAGCCCCACGGCGCGGGGAATGTAGGGGCCGTCACGCCAGAGCGCGATGCCGAGCAGGAATAAGTAGAGCAGAATGTAGGCCGCGATCGCTGCCGGCACTGCGGTTTCCCCGCGCAGCAACAGGGTCAAAATCGGTGCGAGCGCCAGAAAAAAGAACACCGCCAGACCCAATGACACCAGATTCAGGCTGCGCATTTGTGTGGTCTGTGTGGCCAGCGCCGTGTCGATGCGGTCGAATGAGGGCGCCGGTACGCTCAACTCCGGCACCAGTTCGAACAGATGGAGCCGGAACCAGCCCCAGGCGAACAGTACCGCGCTGAAGGCGAAGGCGGGCACGGTCAGGTCGACGTAGATGGGCAGGCCGCCAAAGATGCCGATCTGGTAGATCGCGTTGCTGAGGATGGGCAGGATCGCGCCGGCGGCGATGATGGAGGCCAGTTGCCGTTGCGGTCCCGTCGTGCGGAACCAGACGCGGATCATTAGTGCCGTGGCGGTCAGGATGAGCAGATAGGAATAGATGACGTGGACGAGATAGGCCGGGCCGCGTTCGGCCGAGAAGACCACGAAGTCGCCCACGTCGCGCACGCCGGGGTTCACGTAGAGCAAGGCGTGGGCCGGGGTCGTCCAGGCCAGCACGATCATGACGGCCGGCAACACCACGAGCAGCGCGATAACCGGCAAGCTGAGCCATCGTGTATGCCCTGCATAGGCCAGGGCGAAGAGTAGCCAGGCCACGGGCAGCAGGGCGATACTGATCCACTCCAGCTTCACCCAGAATAGCATCGTCGTCGGATCGGTGGTGAGAAGCTCCAGGGCGTAGGTATAGCACCACCACGCCGAGAGGATGAGCAGGACGAGGAAGACAGTGCTGCCCGAGGAGGCCTGCCCGCGCCGCCAGGCGTAGCCCGCCAGCAGGGTCAGCACGATGGCCGCGCCGATGATCGGCATTAGAAATGGTGTGAATTGCAGAGCGAATTGATTCATGCTCCCCACCTGACCGCAATTGTAAAGCAATCATTCCTGATTGCGTTTTCTCCGCAGACAGGAGTGTCTGCGCTACCTGTGGCGCTCTTCTTCCAACCGCTTCCGCAATAACTCGTTAATCACCGCTGGGTTGCCCTGGCCGCGAGTAGCCCGCATCACCTGCCCGACGAACCAGCCGATCAGGCTCTCCTTGCCGCCCAGATAATTGGCCACCGGCCCCGGGTTGTCGGCGATGACGCCATCGACGATTGCCGCCAGCGCCGCCTCATCTGAAATCTGGCCCAACCCGCGGGCCTCGATGATAGCTGCCGCGCCTCGTCCGCTGTCGATCATTTCCGCCAGCACCTCGCGGGCGCTGGTCAGGTTTACCGTGCCTTGCTCCACCAGCGCCAGCAACTCCACTAGCCCCGCCGGCGTCAACGAGATCGCCTCGATGCTCCGGCCGCGCTCGTTCATCAACCGGAAGACGTCATTGAGAATCCAGTTGGCCAGCGTCTTGGGGTTGCCTCCGGCCGCAACCGCCGCGTCGAACCAATCGGCCACGGCGCGGTCGTCGGCCAGCACGGCCGCCTCATAAGGCGTCAGACCGTAGGCTTCCCGATAGCGGGATTCGCGGGCCTGCGGCAACTCCGGCAACGCTGCCCGCACCCGCTCGATCCAGGCTGCGTCAATGAACAGCGGCGGCAAGTCCGGCTCGGCGAAATAGCGGTAATCTTCGGCCTCTTCCTTGGCGCGCTGGCTAAACGTCTCGCGGCGGGTGTCGTGCCAGCCGCGCGTTTCCTGCACCACCCGGCCGCCGCCGTCGAGAACGGCCGCTTGTCGCGCCAGCTCGAAATCCGTGCCGTCGGCCAGGACGCGGAAGCTGTTGAGGTTCTTCAGTTCGATGCGCGTGCCGAACGTTTCGCTGCCGCGCGGCCGGATGCTGATATTCGGCTCGATGCGCAGCACGCCCTTCTCCATGTCGCCGGTGTTCACATCCAGATAGCGCAAAATCTGCCGGATGCGCGTCGCATAGGCCCGCGCTTCTTCGCCGGAGCGAATGTCCGGCTCGGAGACGATCTCCAGCAACGGCACACCGGAGCGGTTGTAATCGACCAGTGAGCCACCGTCGAGATGGGTCAGCTTGCCGGTGTCCTCTTCCATATGGACGCGGCGGATGCCGATGCGTTTGGTCGTGCCGTCGCTCAGGACGATTTCGAGCGCGCCGTGGCGGCCGATGGGCAGTTCGTATTGGCTGATCTGGTAGCCCTTGGGCAGGTCGGGGTAGAAGTAGCTCTTGCGGGCGAAGATGTTATGGGGCTGTATCTCGCAGCCGAGGGCCAGCGCCACGCGCATGGCGAACTCGACGGCGCGGCCGTTGATGACCGGCAGCATGCCGGGCATGCCCAGGCAGACGGGGCAGACGGCCGTGTTCGGGGCCGCCTCGACGCTGTCGACGACGCGGCAGCCGCAGAACATCTTCGATTGTGTCAGCAGTTCGGCGTGTATTTCGAGGCCGATAACGGGTTCATACCGTTCGTGCATAGAGCTTTCTCTCCAATGGCGGCCGCCGGTCGCCCCGTGGCCGCCATTTGTCTGATTGTAATCCTTCCCTTCGTGTTGACGGGTACTATTCTCGTGAAAAACTGTAGCGCATTCATTCCTGATTGCGCTCCGGCCTCGGATGTTCTCCCACAGACAGGAATGTCTGCGTTACGTGCCGGCCGGCAACACCGGCAAGCGCCGGTGCCACGGCCGGACGCGCTCATAGGCATGGGCCACGTTCAGGATGCGCGCTTCCTGCAGCGTGTCGCCGATAAGTTGCAGGCCGATGGGCAGCCCCTGGTCGTCGAATCCGCACGGCACCGACAGCCCGCAACTCGCGCTCAGGTTGAGCGGCAGTGTGAAGATGTCGGCCAGATACATGCCTAAGGGGTCGTCGGTCCGATCGCCGATCCTGAACGCTGTCGTCGGGCTGGTAGGCGCAGCGATGACGTCGACGGACTCGAAGACGCGGCGGAAATCTTCCTTGATCAAGGCACGCACCTTGAGAGCGCGGCCGTAATATTCGTCATAATACCCGGCGCTCAGAGCATACGTGCCCAGCATGATGCGTCGTTTGGTCTCCGGGCCGAAGAGCGCCCGCGTTTGCCGGACGGTGTCGATCATATCGGCCCCGGCCACGCGCGGCCCGTAGCGCGTCCCGTCATAGCGGGCCAGATTGGCGCTGGCCTCGGCCGGAGCGATCAGGTAGTAGACCGGCAGCCCGTAGCGCGTGTGCGGCAGGCTGATCTCGACGATCTCCGCGCCCAGCGTCGCCAGGTCGTCGATGGCGGCGCGGACGGCTGCCTCCACTTCCGGGTCCATGCCCTCGACGAAATACTCCCGCGGCACGCCCACGCGCAGTCCGCGAATGTCGCCCGTGAGAGCTGCCTCATAGTCGGGTACAGGCGCGTCGAGGGAGGTGGAGTCGCGTGGGTCGTGGCCGGCCACTACGCCGAGCAGAGCCGCCACGTCGGCCGTTGTCCGGCCAAACGGTCCCACCTGATCGAGTGACGAGGCGAAAGCGATAACCCCCCAGCGCGAGACGCGGCCGTAGGTAGGGCGCATTCCAACGAGGCCGCAGAACGACGCCGGCTGGCGCACGCTGCCGCCGGTGTCGGTGCCGAGCGCGCCATAGGCCAGACCGGCGGCAACGGCCGCAGCACTGCCGCCGCTGCTGCCGCCGGGAACCCGCTCGATGTCCCACGGGTTGTGAGTGGTGAAGTAGGCCGAATTCTCCGTAGATGACCCCATGGCGAATTCGTCGGTGTTGGTCTTGCCCAGAATGACCGCCCCGGCCGCCACCAGTCGATCGACGGCGTGCGCGTTGTAGGGAGGGATGAAGCCTTCGAGTATCTTGCTGCCGGCGGTCGTCGGCGCACCGGCCACGCAGAGTATGTCCTTGATGGCGATGGGCACGCCCAGCAACGGGGAATCATCGCCCGCGGCGCGGCGCAAGTCGGCCGCTGCCGCCTGCTCCAGGGCCATCTCGTCGGTGACGGTCAGGTAGCTGCGGATGGTGTTGTCGTGGGCCACGATGCGGTCGAGCATGGCCTGGGTCGCGGCGACGCTGGTGGTCTCGCCGCGCCGCAGCGCGGCGCGTAGTTCGGTCAGGGTCAGGGTGGTGATGTCCATAAGGGGAAGTGGTCGGTGGTCAGTANNGTAGTTCGTAGCTCGTCGTTCATTCCTCCAGAACCGACTGGATCAGGAATTGATCGTCGGCGGTGGCGGCGGCGTTATACAGGGCATCTTTCGGGGCCAGCGAGGGCATCACCACGTCTTCGCGCATGACATTGTGGCCGCCGTCGGGGCGCTCACCGGCGAGTTTCGGCGCAACGAGGCCGGTCAGGTCTACTTCGTCGAGGCGGGCGGCATAGTCAAGCACGGCCGATAGTTGCGCACCGTAATGCGCCAACTCTTCCTCGGTCAGGGCCAGACGGGCCAAATCGGCAATTTTCAGGACGTCTTCACGGGTCAGGGACATTCGTTGGCTCTCTTTGGTAGGGGTGTTGCTAATCGCCGACAACCGGATCATGGTTCTCCGATTGCTCCTGCTTCTTTTGGCGCGCCTCGCGCATCGCTTCGAACTCTTCCTCGGTCCAGATGTTCTCCGGCCCGGTGAGCTTGTCGATATAGAGCACGCCGTTGAGATGGTCAATCTCGTGCTGGAAGATGCGCGCATCCCAATCGTAGAAGCGGCGGCGGAACTTGCGGCCGTAGCGATCCAGCCCCCGCACGCGAATCGACTCGGCGCGCTCGACTTCGCCCACATAGCCGGGGATGGACAGGCAGCCTTCCAGCCCTTTCACCGTCTCGCGCGATTTCCAGTAGATCTCGGGGTTGATGATAACGAACAGTTCGCGGGTGCCTTCGATCTCGTTGCCCTCATCGTCTTCGTCGGGCAGCGTCTCGATGATGGCCAGCTTTATTGGCCGGCCCACCTGCGGGGCGGCCAGACCGGCGCCGTTGGCCTTCTGCAACGCGACGATCATATTGTCGATGAGTTGCTGTAGTTCGGCGTCGAACTTCGTTACCGGCCTCGTTTTGGCTCGCAGTACGTCGGCGGGAATGGTCACAATTGGTAGTGTGCTCATGTATCCTCAAAGTCCTCGGAAATTTCAGTCGGGGTGCGTTGCGGGATGCGCTGCTGCTCCATCGCCTGGCGATACACGTCCAGTAACAAGGCATATTCCTGCCGGCGGGAGCTGCCTTCCTGGACTCGCTCCCGCCGTTTGGTCTCATCGATGCGGGCGAAGATGTCGCTCTGGATCAGCTCCGGGTTGGGCACGTAGTCGAAGACAATATCGGACTGGGAGCCGGCTGTATCAATGCTGACGAAGCCATAGTTGAACAGCGTGGGCAACAGCCCCGGCCGTAGTGCGTCGACGTTCTGGATGTTGGCGATGGCTGCTTGCTTGCGGCTCTCGCCAAAGCCGAACGGCTTGCGGTCGACATCGAGAACGAATCGGTCCGTCAGTTGGAAGATGTCGTTGCGCCAGTTCTCCAGTTGCCAGACGAACCACAGGAGATTTGCGAATCCGGCGATGCCGATGACCGTTTCCAGTACCCAGGGGGATATGTTCAGGTTGAGCCCGATGATACCCAGCACGATCAGGACGATAAAAACAAGCGTCGGCAAGGCAACCTGTTTGGCCAGCACGAAAAGGCTCTTGCGATAGGTGATCGTCTGTCCCTGCACCACGCGCCAGCCGAACCGCTGG
>JRYD01013019.1_pt1 | contig 11682 bp, 13 predicted proteins | sample 235311 | NCBI WGS metagenome assembly JRYD01 (sample SAMN03074213, study PRJNA261472) | activated sludge metagenome | biome: Common Effluent Treatment Plant; feature: Wastewater; material: Activated sludge; isolation source: activated biomass in a lab-scale reactor treating industrial wastewater at... | reverse complement strand
GTAAATCTTGTACACTACTATAAAAAAAATCAGCAGCCATTAAAACGATAGCTGCCAATGAGGCTTTTGAAAAATTTCTTAAGTTAAGGGAAAATAGACCTGCAATCAAAATGAGTATGCCTGAGTACAGTATAGATAGTTTCAAAAAGTCGGGAAATAATGAAGGGGCATAGTTTTCTAAAAGTCTATGTTGAAAATAAAACAATGGCAATAATGCCAGAAAGAATGGTATTGATAATATTTGGATGAATTTATTCTTCATTCCTTTTCATGAAATAAAGTGTACGACCGGATAATCCTATTTCCTGTTTGTCAATTATTTTGAAAAAAGTTGAANNAGAAAATATCTCTTTTCTGTTTCAACAATATCTGAACTTTTTCATCCTCTTTTGAGATAAATTCAATAATCAGCAAGGGTGCAATTTTTGAAAAATATGATGCCAGCTTTTCAAATGGGATGTTTTTGCCAATAGCAAGGTGATGCAATAGTGCAAGCGATATTACCAATTCAGTATTTAGTCTGTCTGTAAAACGTTCTCTTTCTTTATTGTCAACACCGATGGCAGGAGATGGGTTTGAAAAATCAAAGATGATGGGTTGTATATTATTTATCTTTTCCTGTTTTATCTTTAAGTATAGTTGATTAATACAATTAGGATCTATGTCTGCCGAAAGTGTTTCTATTTTATGTTCTGATAAGCATAATGAAAAATAACCTTCATTAGAACCTAAATCTGCTGCTGATTTTAATGACGGATTGAGGCTTAACCAATGTTGAATTATTTTTTTCTTTTCTTCAATGTAACCGTTTCTGTTAGTTGCTTCTTTATAATAATCGGCCCATTGTGTTGCAGTTGATGGAGACTTCAAACGACGAATCACCATTTCAAGACTTTGAAGCAGGTTTAAAAATTTTCTTCTGGAAAATTGTAAATCTTTTTGTCTTTTACCAGCTGCTTTATTAGAAACTTTTGCATGTAAATGAATATGCAAAAATGTATGAAATGAATATTTTGTTTTTGCAGGAAGCAATTTTGCCGCAACTTCTAAGGGAATACCATCGGGCCAAGCCAGTTGTAACTGGTTTAATGTTAGTTTGCTATGGTGCATGATAAGCAATGGAGACAAGAAATTTTCGCAAAACTGTCTGTAAGCAATCCAGGGATTTTTCTCATTATATTTTTCAAATGATAAACTGTCAATAAAAATTAATTTTCCTTTATGCCATTGAATATTGTGTGGGGTAGCATCTTTTAATGATAAACCGAATTGAATTGATTCTTTTGCAAGCCGAAGTGTAAGCAGGGCTGCATCTTTTAGCATATCAAAACTCCATTCCCATGCATAACTGATAAAATTAATTTTTTCGGGCAATATCGTTAGGTATGCGTTTTCATCTCCCGATATACAATCATGAATCGTTTGATGAGGTATCAGTAATTGTTGATTTACCAGTTTGTCATATAATCCGGACTGAATGAAAAGGTCAAAATCTTCTTTGAAGTAATTATTTACCTGACGGTAAAGCACACCATCTTTTTCAAAAATAAACCCTGAGGGGTCGCGATAGGAAGCTGGATTCCGTTCTATTGAATTTGACATCAGGAATTGGTATTATCATCTTGTTTATTTCTATTGCGGGTAAAAAATGCAATAACCGCATTTTTGATATTTCTGAAAAAAAATGCAACACCCAATGCTGCCGCTACTAATACTTGCACTAAATAGCTACCACTACCCGGGTCAATATATAATAGTGAATGATGCATTATAAATAACTCAAATCTGTTTTTGGAGTCAATGTCATAAGTGTTTCATACATCAGCTTAATCGTATTTTCTATATCATCTCTATGCAGCATTTCAACGGTTGTATGCATATAGCGCAACGGAATGGATATTAAAACCGAAGGGCAACCATCATTTGAATAGGCAAATGAATCCGTGTCGGTTCCGGTGCTGCGGCTGAGTGCCCGCCATTGTACAGGTATTTTTTTATCAGCCGCTACTTTTTCTACAATACCCAGCAGCTTATTGTGTACCGCCGGTGCATAAGAAAGTGAGGGCCCTTTGCCGGTGGCTACATCGCCTTCAATATTTTTATTGATTAACGGAGTTGTGGTATCATGCGTTACATCCGTTACAATGGCAATATTGGGTTTTATTCTTCTCGCTATCATTTCGGCGCCTCTGAGTCCTATTTCTTCCTGTACCGCATTTACCACATATAAACCAAATGGAAGTTTCTTTTTATTTTCTTTCAAAAGTCTGGCTACTTGTGCAATCATAAATCCACCAATACGGTTATCAAATGCACGGCCGATATAATTGCCATTGGCCAGTTCATCAAACCCATCTTGATAAGTAACTACGGCACCAATATGAATGCCCAGTGCTTCAATTTCTTTTTTGCTACGTGCACCACAGTCGAGCCAAAGATTATCTGTTTTAGGTTGTGTTTCTTTATCGGCACTCAGTCGGGTGTGTATGGCAGGCCAGCCAAAAACTGCTTTTACGGGTCCTTTCTTTCCATGAATGATAACCCTGGAGGCCGGTGCGGTTTGATGATCTACGCCACCATTTCTTTTAAGATAAAGCAATCCATCAGTTGTTATATAATTTACAAACCAGCTGATTTCATCGGCATGTGCTTCAATTACTACTTTAAAAGGATGTTCAGCATTCACTACGCCAACTGCGGTTCCATAAGGGTCTAAAAAATGTGAGTCCACATAAGGTTTGATATATTCAATCCATAGTTTTTGACCCCAGGTTTCAAAGCCTACCGGTGATGCGTTATTGATATATGTTTTAAAAAAATCAAAAGCCTGATCTGTTATTATAGATTTTTTAGGTTTAACCGATTTTGCCATCTGTTAGCGATTAAGAATTTATAAATAATACAGCGAAGATAAGCAGCAGGGCCTGAACTATCATCATGCCATCATGTCGGAAAACAAACAACCCACTATCCATCCCCGGTTTAAAATAATGAAACAACAGAAAAATCATTATCAAAGGAATAAGTATAGCGGCATATCCAGCAAGATGTAAGAGGTGGAAAGACTGCAAAAGCAAAAATCCGGTAATAGCAATCAAAACAGCGAAAACCCATTTTCCTGTATGTAAGGTGGCTTGTGGCCCGGCCATTACGGCAACTGTATTTACACCATCTTTTTTGTCTTCTTCATAATCTTTANNCATGATGAAAATAAATTGATACAGGAATAAAAATAACACCTGATTGAAAATAGTTGCCGGTGCATCATTCCACATAATAACCGGAAGCACTACGGTAGTAAAAGCCCACACAAAACTGAGCGACACCGATTTCAATAATCCAATTTCTCTGATACTTTTATGACTCCAGGGATTGAGCGGATGCGAGTAAGCTAATGAAACAAAAGGAATGATGATAAACCAGAAAAGATTGCGGTAATTGAACCCACCCTGATGTATAAATATTGCTTTATAATGCCAAACAATCCCTCCCAATATAAAAAACGCACTCCCAAAAATGGAAATGGCTACATAACGGCTATGCCTTTTACACCAATCTAAGCGTAGATCTGATTTTTTCCATCCCTTAATAAAATAATGAAGGTTGTAAACAAAAAGTGTGCAAAGAAAAATGAGCAGCAGATACCAGTTTAAAGCTGCCGGAATATTTAATAGATAAAAAGTGGAATACGTAAGAACTAATGCACAGCAAGCGATAAAAATATTGCTGAATATAAAAAAGTGAAGAATGGACTTAAGCTTCAATCATTAAATTTTTTTAAGCCGAATGGGTTCTGATTCTTTATAATCGCTGCGGTTTTCTTTTTTATCTTTTAGTATCAGGCCCAATGTAGCCGTAGTGTCTTTAATAACGCCGGGAAGGGTAGGCGGGCCGGGGTTGGCAGTATTGTATTGAAAAGTTACTTTAATATCTGCTTCCCGGGTTTTATCGGGCACACCCAAACTTTCAAAGTTGTAACGGAATGTATCGTTTTTTACAACGGTTACACCATTGTACCATTTATTAACGATAAGTACAGAGTCCATATCGCCTTCATCATCAGTATAAGAACCTTTCAGGGTAATGATGTTGCCATTGTTTACAATGGATGGAGAAATCGAACTGATCTTTACCTGGGGTATGGTTGTAAACTTATCTTTGTTGCAAGCAACAATGAAGATTAGGGCTGACAGCATCAAAATTCTGGTCTTCATAAATTGAGTTTGATTGGTAACAAATTTAACTAATTTGACAACACAAAATATCGTGCCACTGCAATGGAGTCATAAAATTTTCGGAATAGATAAGGTTGGCTTTGAGCAAACAGCGTTGGAAATATTTCGTTTTCAGTATGACCACAACGCATTATATGCCGGTTATGCAAATNNGAATATAGCATTGTATGAAGAAAGTTTTCTAAAGGGGTTTGAACAAGAATATGGTAAAATTTCAGACTGGTGTATTATCGGCCTGTTGCCTTCTTATCTTGAAAGAAAAAATGCATCGCTGGTGTATATGGTGCAGGAGCTTATTAATAAAAGCGGGCATAGTGCCAGTGGGTTTTATTTGGATGAATTCGAAAAACTTTCCACAACACTTATTACACTGGAAGCAACAGGTCAAAAGACGCTGTTGATTGGGGTTACTTATGCCTTGTTGGATTTCGCAGAAAAATTTCCGCAGCCATTGCAGCATACTGTGATCATGGAAACCGGTGGTATGAAGGGGAGAAGAAGGGAGCTGATACGTGATGAAGTACATCAGATACTTAAAAACGCATTTAGTGTAAGTGCCGTACATTCTGAGTATGGAATGACAGAGCTTTTATCGCAGGCTTATTCGCCGGGCGAAGGTCTTTTTTTTCCACCCGCATGGATGCAAATTTTAATAAGAGATGAGGAAGACCCGCTTTTGATAAAAGAAAATGGAAAGGGAATTATTAATGTAATTGACCTGGCAAATGTATATTCCTGCTCCTTTATTGCTACGGATGATGCCGGTATAGTAAATGCAGATGGAAATTTTGAAGTACTAGGAAGAGTAGATGGCAGTGATTTGCGAGGTTGTAGCCTGATGGCGGTCTGAAAAATTTTATAAGTACAAACTGATGTAATACATTTGCAGCCCTGCCAAAATATGCCCGGATGGCGAAATTGGTANNCGGGCTTGTCTTGTTATCGTGTTTTCTATTTCTTCAATCCGGTAACCACAAATAACTCCCGTTATCAGTTTGGCATTGGGATCCAGTTTTGCTTTTTTGAAAAAGGTTTCAAAATTTACCTTTTCATCTATTAATGTTTTCAGTTGTTTTTCATTATAACCGGTAAGCCATTCTATTATCCGGTGCAATTCTTTTTTTGTTCTGCCTTTGCTTTCCACTTTTGTAATGTAGTGAGGATATACGGATGCAAAGTTCATTTTTGCAATACGTTCATTATGTTCCGGCGTTGTTTGCATTGTTAAAAATTGACATTACAAGTTTTTCCTCAATAAAAAAATGAGTAACTGAGCAATATTTTTGTTCAATTGTAGCGCTCCAATCNNAATTTGTCAACAATATTTCTTTGCTTATAAACGATAAAAGTGTTTTCAACATCCGGATTTATTTTATTGAGATACATATCCGATGCTTTATCATTCCAGGATGGCACATAGGTTAATGCGGTGTGCCTGATGTTTAGTTCTTTGCCTATTTTTTCCAATGTAGCTTGTTGTTCATTTCGGTTGGCGTTATTTTGGCTGCCATACACAAAATATACTTTTAAATATTTTCCCTGGCGATTGCTTTCCGATTCTAAAAATTGCAGCCATTTTTTTATCTCAGCCCAATTGGGCCGGTTACCTGCATAATAAATAATACCCTGGTACCTGCCGTACTTACATACTGGGCAGGCGGTAGAACCTTTATCGGGGCCATAGGCATGATAGGGGCCAAAAGAAGGTTGCTCATCACCAATATTTAATCCTGATGAAATGGTATGTTCATTCTTTTTGGGATAGTTGGGAATGTTTAACCCTAAAATAATATTATGCTCTGCTACCTGCATGCTATCGCTTAGCAATACCCGCAGTGTGCCGCTGCCACATCGGGGATTTTTTGGGGGATGAGTTTTGCGATAAGGAAGCAAACGGGGATCATCATCAAATACCAAATCATCTATCCAATATTCATTTGCAATATCGGGTTCTTTAATGATGAGATGAATATGCTCCGGGTCTTCAACACCCGGATAGGGGCCGGGGCGAATGCTGTATATGCTGTAACGGCCATCGGCATCTGTTTTTACCCAACCTCTGATGTGCCCATGCCGGGTGCTGTTATTGGGTGAGCCATCGCCGGGGGAATAATAGCCATTGTTATCGGTATGATGATAGTAAACAATAACATGGGGTGCCGGGGTTTTGCCGTCTAACTGATATACAATTCCGGTTACCAACAATTTTCTTCCTGCCTCGTACCAGCCGGCACTGGTATNNTACCTACATACATAAGCTCGCAGTAACCTTCTTCGCAGTCGCCACCTACCTTGCCTGAATGGCTGGGCGCTGGGACCGGATTGTTTTTTTGCTGGCCATTACAACTGACGAGTAGCTGCATGAGCAGTATTGAAAATAGTAAAGCTTGGGTCTTCATTTTTTTTTAATTACAAAATTCGCAACCAAAAGTGCAGTTTTGCAAACAAATTAAACTGAAACGATGGATTTATGGTGTAACCTGATGTGCCTTATCTGTTCGTTTACGAAAAATAGGTACATAATTTCGGCTAAGCCTTAATACAATGCCATTGGTAAGGGTAAGGTCATAGTCGCCATTAAGCCGGGAAGTACAGCAAGCAATTGTATGGATATTTACCAGGCATGACTTGTGAATTTGTACAAATTGGTTTTCATCTAATTGCTGCAAAATAGATTTGAGCGATTGGCTGTGCAGGTATTTTTTTTGCTGCAGATGAAGGTAGATATAAGGAGAGNNACCAATGCCGGATAAGCGAACAGATGCCATAAAGCAGGTAGGGCAATGAGTAAAATTTGCGAACCAATAGATTTAAAACTATGAGCCAGCCTAAATTGCAACAACAGCCCGGGTACAAACAACCACCAAAATGAGCTGAACAAAAACGATTCCGAAAAATAAAAAGAAGATTGGCTGAGCCGGGCGGTTATCCAGTCTAAACCCAAGGTACCGAAAATACAAACGACAAGAACAGTACAGCACCATGTTTTGAAACGAATGCTTGCAGAAATAGAAGTATAGGAGATGTTACTATTCATTAATCTGTATTTATTTTTTTTTAAAAGGATCACCCTTTTACTGTTCTGTTTCTTTTTTTAATGCTTTCGCCAATTTTATGGAATGATTAAGTGAACGGTTATTGTCCCAATCGCTATGCGAAACTATAATATATTTTGGATGGCGGCATTTCTTTTGCACGTTTTTTAATGTAGCATAATAAGCCGTTTTATTTGCATCGCCTAAATAACCCAGATTTTCTGCATCGTCACCTTTTATGAGGCAACCGCCATACAAGATCTTTTCATCTTTAAACCACACAATAATATTGTCTGTTGTATGCCCTTCGCCGGGATAATAGGTTTCAAATGAATATGGCCCGATATTAAAAACAGTATCCTTCGTCATTAAATATTCGGCTCTTTTTTTATTATTCTTTTTGCTCCATTCATCCGTTAACGATGTAGTGTAAGTTTTTATTCCTTTTTGTTTGTAATATTCAAGACCTTCGGTTCTGTCGCTATGCCAATGCGTAGCAATACAAATTTTTACATCTGCATGATGCTTCAGTTTTATACTGTCAAGTAAAGGTTGAAATTGTGTAGTGTCCCATGGTGTATCAAAAACAACAACGCCTTCATTGGTTACTAAATACATTCCATTGGCAGGCACGGGGCTGCCTTCATAAATGCTGTAAGTGGTATAAATATAAAAATCACCGGTTAGTGGAGTTATTTTTAGTTTAGGATTTTCTGTCTGGCAAAAAATACCATCATGAATAAAATTGAATATTAAAAAAAATAAAAGTAATCGCATTCAAGTAAAAATTTGAAAGTTAAATCATATTTCAAATTTAAGTTTGAAAACAGGAAAGCCCTCTATTCTTAAAAACTATTAACGCTTTTTATACAAATAAAATATACAGCGGTTATAATTTTTCAATTTTAATATTGCTCACATATACAGCCACTTGCTTTTTGTCGGAAATATTCTCAAAGTAAAAAGAGGTAAACCTGGTGCCCTCCGGCAACTCATTAAATGCCGGTATGGCTTTTTTGTTTTTATCTAAGGCTATTATTTCTTCACCATCTACATAGCCCCGCACTTTAGTGCCTTGCTTGGTAATGATAAAATGCACTTTATTTTTTTTGTTTGAGAAATTGCTGCTGTACTGCAATACATCGGCATGGCGTATGGCGCTGCTCATGCCGGTATAAGTGGCTTTTATACGGGTATGGCCGGTGGGGTTTTGGGTAAATTTTGTATTGCCCGCTTTGGCATCCAGGTCAATAAAAATTTGCTTAGGTGCATCTGTATAATCGCCCTTTGGCCTTAATATTTTATTATGAATTCTGAGCAGAAATGCACCGCCGGTATTTTCGGTAAAATCTTTATCGGTGCATACATCAAATTCCATTTTAAAATTTTCGGGCAATGGTTTGCCGGTGTTGTTGGGCATTATTTTATACTGGCCCAGCTTTACCCAATGGCCGGTTTCGCCGGCTGGCGTTTGCACTACAGCTGGTATGCCTGAGGCCGGCATATACCAGCCTTGTGGCTTTTGGCCAATGCTGCTTCCGGCAAAATCTTCAAAAAAATAAATATTAGTAGCTTGCTTTTTGGTTACGGTTGGTTGGTATTCTTTTTTCTTTTTGTATGATGCCAGATGGACTTTTTGTTCCTGCTCATTTAAAATGGTATAGGGTTTATTTTTTACCAGCTCTGGCTTAAAGAAATAATTATAAACATAATCAAAGTTGAAATGCGTAATCATGCTTCGGTGCTTTTCAATATTGTAGGGCTGTGCGTTGATATCTGTTGGTTCCCAGCTAATGCATATCCAAAGCGGTTGGTCTTGTTTGCTTTTTTCCAGCACGCCATCTTCGTAAGTATAAATGCCATGAGTATTGTTCTTAAATTTATTGGCATCGTCGGTATCAAAAATATCATCCCTGTTAAAAATATCAGTCATATCCAAATCCGAATTTCGGAGATACGCCGGCATGTTAAGGCTGTTGCTGTATTTTTTTCGCAAGGTTTCAATATGCGTTCTTACTCTTTCTACCGCCACTTGTTTTTCGTTGGGCATCAGACTTTCAATTCCTCGTCTTTCTGCAGGTATTGCTTGTTCTATCCTATCCAGCACTTCGCCCTTTGTAAGCTGGCGAATGGGCAGTTTGCCATTGGGTGTTAAATAAACGGCTACCTGTGGCATGCAGCCATCTCCCACACAGCCATAATATTGAATGATGTATTTTCCAATTTGCGGATGATTTTCTAAATTAAGCTGCTTTACCTTTTGATTTTTGTATTGGCTATTGCCGGCAAATGCCCTATTAATATCGGGCGAAAGTCTGGTAAATACTGCTTGGCCGGGTAGCGTAAGCATGGGTATTGGTTCGGCATCAAGTATGGTATTGGTAACGATGTATAAGCGATTTTCTGAATGGGGTTGCCTGATAACTTTTGCGCCGGCATCATCCCAATTGGCACGCCACATAGCAGCACACAAACCCGTGGCATAAGGCGCTACTTCATCTTTTTTATTTGGCTCTGCCACGGCATAAGAAAAATCCAATGCCCCAATGGGGATATAGCTTTTTTGCAGCCATTGCGCAAAAAGCCCCGGATATTTTAATTGTGCAGCGCTAAAAGTTCTTGGGTAGGCAGAGGGTTTCAGTGCAGGGGCAGGCTTCCATGCAAAGATGCTGTCTTCTAATTGTTCATCTTTGCTACGCTGGGCGTTTATCTTAAATGATTGTACAAGTAATATCAATATTAAAAGTATCGGTTTCATGCTTGGTTATTTTTATCAAATTCAATTTGTATGGCTAATAATTATTTTGAATAAAAAGGCTGGTTGCCTATGTAAATTAGTTTGTTGAAAGCAGCCGGATTTTTATTGCCGGCGCCGGTAATAGATTTGTAGGCTATTCGCCCATCATTGTATCGGAGTACAAGTGTAAAATTTTCAAAATGGTACGTTCCCTTGCCGGGCGCATTTTGTGGAACCTGGTTGGGCATTAGCAGATTGGTTACAAAAGCGCCATAATCGGTAAAGTTTCCTTCTTTTGTAAATTCAATTACGGCTCTTACACCGGTGCCATTGATGCCGGATGCTTTACCCGATACGGGATCCTTATCCCAGCCTGCAAAACTGCCCCATTGGCCATTTAGCCGCAATCCATCTACGGGTACACATTTGTAAAAGCCTGCACTGTAGCCTGTTTTTTTCATTTCGGTTGCCGATATTTTTTCTACTGCTATGTTTTCATATTTTGATTGAAAACGCCCTTTATTGCCCGTAAGTGTAAACTTGCCCCATGATTCGTTTTTATTTTCATTATTAAACTGGAGCATCCCTTCCGGTGGAAAATGCGGATAGTAATCGCCATTGGGATATACTACATAAAAAGATGGCTTTAATGTGCCATAAGGGTAATATGCTTTTAAGCTTCCGGATGCTGCCGATATTTTTACATTCATCCATATTTCCACATTTTGTTTTTTATGGGTATGAGTTTCTTTTTTAGAAGTTGTATTGTTTTTTAGTTGCGATGTATTTGTTTCAGGTTTTGAAAAAGATAGATCGTTCAAAAAGTTTTCCATTTCTTTTTGATACAGTTGGGTATTGGTAAGTATCACAATATTTACCATTTTGTCTGCGCTGGTATTTGTTATTAATATTACTGCGCCTTTTAGTCCGTCTTTTTCAAATGGAGCTGAGCCGGTTTCCGAAGTCCACCCATTATCTGTGCCGGCTGGTTGCATCACTGCTTTATCTGTTGCTAATGTTTTTTGTACCAAGGATTCCCAACTTACATCAAAGTTTTGCCTGGAATCGGAGCCCGATTCTACCGATTTGTAAATAGTAATGATACAATAATTACCCTGCTTATCTTCCTTGCTTATGGAAACCGTTTTCGGTTTGGTTGATTGCTGCCAGCCATTGGGTATGGTATATCTTACCATGTCAAAATGTTGTTTTTGTTGTGCAAGAACAAAGTTGCTTGCCAATAGTAGAATAAGCGTTATTATTTTCATTTTTCCTTTTTATAATTTTTCAAATACACCAGTTCCGCCAACAGTTGAATGGCCACTTACCAGGCTTACTCTTGCTTCTATACCTGCAGATGTACTTCCGGCAGTTCCATTAAGTTCCACACCGGCTTCTACGCCTGCACCTATTGTAACATCTTTTAATCCTGAACCATCCAATTCTACAGCTACGGTGGCCCCAGCAGATGCGCCAACTTTTACCGGGCCTATTTCTTTTTCGGCACTTTTTGAAATACCTACTTCAACCGTTCCACCAATAAATTGCTCTTTAAAACTTTCACCTTTTTCCGCATCCATTGTCAAAGAAAATTTAATAAAATCAGCGTCAAATTCACCATAAGTTTTGCTGCAATTAGAAACAATTTTACCAAAGGGTAATCTAAGCACACTTT
>JRYD01009123.1_pt1 | contig 11687 bp, 7 predicted proteins | sample 235311 | NCBI WGS metagenome assembly JRYD01 (sample SAMN03074213, study PRJNA261472) | activated sludge metagenome | biome: Common Effluent Treatment Plant; feature: Wastewater; material: Activated sludge; isolation source: activated biomass in a lab-scale reactor treating industrial wastewater at... | reverse complement strand
CTCCAAACCGGGCCCGGGCGAAGACTATTTCTCAAAAGAGGACTTGGTAGCCACCTTTTTTCCCGATACATCGAAGATATTTCTTGTAAATGGGCAACCCTGGTTTAACGGGCAGAGGGCGGTGTATCCGTTTACAGCTGAGCGGAAGATCAAGGTCGAAGATTTCTTTGTTGTGCTCAAGGCTAAAAATGCAGAATTCATCGAGAATGGCCGACGAGAGTTTAGATCAATGGACATTTCCATCGAATTCACGAATAAATGATTCGGTACTACAACACTATGCACGGGCGGTTCACGAGCGTCGATCCGCCAAGGGCCTCGGCCACCATCCGCAAAGTCGGCAAAAGANNGGCAGGAGGGGAGCTGGCGGTACTGACATCTGACCGCCTGGTCATTCACATGTGCCATCGAGCATCCGATCGGCATTTTGCTGCAACTAACGGAAAATGTTTTAGAGATCATCTTGGAGAACCACTTATGAAGAACCTGATTTCCCTGTCGATAATACTTTGCCTGTTCGCGGGCGGTGTATATGCTCAAACAACAAGCCAGCCCGAAAGGCGTGTGATCGATGTGTCGGGCTCGGCCGAGCAGATGGTCATACCGGACGAGTTTACTTTTAAGATCACGCTTGCCGAGCGCATCGAGAAGAAGGATAAGATCACGATCGAGGCTCAAGAAGCGGCGCTTCGTGATGAACTCCGAAAGCTCGGCATCGATGTTGCCAAAGATCTTTCGGTCTTCGATATTTCAGCGACCTTCTTTCGCCAGAAAAAGCTCAAGGATGTCCTTGCGACTAAAGATTATCGACTGAAGGTTCGAGATCTTAATAAGATCTTGCCGCTGCAGGATCTTGTGGATCGTCTAAATGTTTCTAAACTCGACCTTATTGCCACCGAAAATTCACGGATGACCGAAATACGTCGCGAAGTTAAGATCGAGGCGATAAAGGCCGCAAAGGCAAAAGCTGATTACCTGCTGAATGCCATTGGTGAAAAGGTCGGCAAGGCCATCAGCATCAAGGAAGGTGAAGAATCCGCAAATTCGTGGGTGATCGACGGCCAGGAAGTGAGCANNGGCGTCCTTAACTCCAACAACAACACGCCGTTCAAGCCTATTGGAAAGTCCGGATCGAAGGGCGATTCATCGGATGATGCGGACGACTCCGCATCGCTTGGATTCACGGCGACGAAGGTGAGATTCGTCATAACTGCACGATTCGAGATCGAGTAGCTTTTTTCTGCAAGAAGTCCTGCGAAGCTCCGTTCATTTAGGCATGAGGGCAAGAGCCTTTTACTAAATGAAACGGAGCTTTTATGAGTAAATTCGATAATCCGCTTGGCAATGTACGTATCGCGAGCCCGTGCTCGGCAGACTGGGAACAGATGTTCGGCGACGAGCGAAAGCGCTTTTGCGGCGACTGTAAACTCAATGTTTACAACCTTTCCGCGATGTCCCGCGAAGAAGCTGAGAATTTTGTGACCGCCGCAGAAGGCCGCGTCTGCATACGATATTTCGCACGCCCCGACGGTACGGTGATCACGCAGGATTGCCCTGTCGGCTGGGAAAAATTCAAGCGGCGCACGCGCAGAATGGCGACCGCATTTGCTTCGCTTATCGCGACATTGATGGCGGGGCTTTTTGCAGTTGCGATCTTCGCAAAACGGAGCGAACCCGCAATGGTCGGCGAGATGAGACCGATCGCAACACCGACGCCAACCCCGATAAAGAAGACCGCTCCGCCGCCGATAATGGGCGCGATGTCTCCAAATATCCCGAAAAAGGATAAGACCGGAAGCGGGTCAGCAGCGGGCGACGCAGCTCCGGAAAGACCTCAAGAAACTGAGGATCAACCCACACGTTTGATGGGAAAAATGGTGCCGAAAGCGGACCGTACCTAGCGGCTACTTTACGAAATAACCCTGCCGGGCCCGCAGAGATCTCCCTGCCGGTTCTGTAAGCGTGACGTTCAGTTTCACGAAGCTTCCTTGCGGAAATTCTGCTTCGGAATAGAACTGTATGAGGTACTGCGAACGAAGTTCGTTAGTTAGCTGCGTAAAAATGCGGTCGAGGGCCTGGGCATTACGCTTCATATTCAGCTCATTCGCGAGGCCGTCGTTAGTATCGATCGGTTGGAATTTTGGCAGGAACGCCGTCCCGCCGGTGTCGTTTGCAAATAGAGCCATATTCTCCTGCCCGAACACGCTGATCGTATTCAGCTGATATGAACTCCCGCCCGGATTGATCGAATAAAAGACCGTGTCGGCATCCTGCAAGATCTTCAGGATGCGGGCGCGCTCCTTCTTGGCCGCATGCTCGTTCGCCTCGGCAGTCATTCGGCGGAGCGTTTTTGAATCGATCGAATCGATCTTCTTTCCGATGGTGCGGTAAAGATCCTGTGTCGCTTTTGCGATGCGGTCGCTGTACGTGTCTTCGCCGTCGGAGATGACGACGATCACGCGCCGCGACGTTTCCGGCGCATAACGTTTCAAATAATCCACAGCGGCGACGACGGTATCAAAAAATGCCGTGTATTGCTTCGACGGCTGAATGGACCTTATTGCCGCCGCCGAAGCCTCGGCCGTATCGCGTCCATGTATCATCAGCGGACGGTCACCGATCGAGAACACGGTCGCACGATCTTCGGCCCGCATCACTTTCTGCAGGAATTTTGCTGCCGTCTCCTGCTGAAATTTGTACATTGGGCTCGTCGTCGCCGAAACGTCGAAGAGCAACGCGATCTCGAGCGGAACCTGATCCGCCGAACTCACGGCCTCGATCGTCTGAGGCTTACCCGCTTCGAGCACCTTAAAACTCGTTTTCGTGAGCCCAAGCACCGGATCTCCTGCCGAATTCGTAACCGCCGCAGGCACAACAATAAGCCGCGATTCGACCTTGATGACGTCACCATCGTCGGTCGGCAGCGGAGTTGGCGTCGGGCTTGGTGTTTGAGCAAAGGAGACAGCGGCAAAGACCAAGAAGATGGCTGAAACTGCGAATAGGATCCGTGCGGAAAGATGATTCATCGTCTTGGGGCAAAAAAGAACGAGGAGAAAAAGAAAGCGTTGACGAAAGGCCGAGGTGATGTTGCTGGCTCTCGGCATCCCGTCAACGCTGTTAGTGTTTGCGAAGCTTACTAGTTGTCAGGAGTCGGCGTATCTGTCGCTGCCGACTTCACCTCGACGTTCGTGTTGATCCCGCGGCTGACGAGAAGCTTGACCTCGACGCGGCGATTCTGTTCGCGGCCTTCGCGGGTCGAGTTATCGGCAACAGCCTGAAGTTCGCCAAAACCATACGAAGTGCCGATGCGACGGAGCGGAACGTTGCCGTTCTCGACCAAGTAGTCGATAACCGCCTGTGCACGACGCTGGCTCAGAACTTTGTTCTTCGCAGTGCTGCCGTCCGATGACGCAAAGCCGGTAACCTCGATCGTGTAACCTTTCAGGCTCCGTGCGGCGTTCGCAACTTCATCGAGAGCAGCCTTTCCATCTGCGGAAAGAACCGAACTGTTCACCCTGAAGTTTACTGTCGCCGTTGACTGAACAACGTAGTCATCAAGATCAGAGATGCGCTTGTTCGTGGCGTTAACGCCCGCAACTGCGGCATCAGCAGTCTCCTGTGCTGCCTTCGCACCGCCCTTCGCAGCGTTCGAGATCGCCATCAGCTCATCGATCTGGCCCGAAAGACGCTGTGCGTTCTGTTCGGTAGCGGTGATGCGGGCTTCCGCCGGTGATACGCGAGCATCGATCGACTGTGCGGTCAGCAAATTGCTCTTATCGAAGCGGATCTTGCTTGCCGACAATGCACCCGAGCTGTCGCCGACGCCCTCGACCTTCAGATTCAGGCCGCGGACAAGAGCCGAAGACGGGAACCTGTCGCCGCCCCAAAAGCTATTGTTCTTGATGCTCGTATTCGGCGATACGACCACACGAGTGTTCACGCCAACGCTGTCGCGGACGACGAACGTGTCGGCATCTTCCACCTGAACGATCACGCCTTTGATCTCATACTTCTGACCGCCCGCAAGATTGCGAACCTGTGCTTCTTGAGCAAAGGCACCAACAGCGGCAAACGCCAACAGAAGCCCGGTTGCTAAAATTCTCTTAAACATTAATACTCCTCCAGTTTCCGTATCCTAAAATTTACTACGGGGAGTTGTCGGCTTTGACGCCTCTTCCCGCGGGCCGGGTTGTAAAAAGATCCCGGTCGAATTCAAAAAGTTAAGGGAATATATCCCTAATAAAGCGCAAAACCCGCGTTAAACACAGAATATACCATTAACTTTTTGACCGACTCAATCTTTTTTTTCCAAGATCTCTATACAGAAAACTCGGCATTTTCAAGATAGTTTTTCAAATAGGAGAGAAACTTCTCTGCGTCGGCACCATCTACGATACGATGGTCATAGGTGAGCGCAAAGTATGCCATATTACGTATAGCGATAAAATCTTCGCCATCCGCCGATGTCATCACTTTTGTGCGTTTTTCGATAGTTCCGACACAAAGTATCGCAACTTGGGGCTGATTAATGATCGGCGTGCCGAAAAGCCCGCCAAATACGCCCGGATTCGTGATCGTGAACGTCCCGCCCTGAACCTCGTCCGGATTAAGTTTTTTCGTCCGTGCCCGGTCTGCCAGATCGTTCGCCGTAACTGCCAATTGGGCGAGCGAAAGATTGCCGGCACCCTTTATTACCGGCACGATCAGCCCCCAATCAAGAGCAACCGCCATCCCAAGGTTGATGTCGCCCTTGTAGATGATCTCGTCTCCATTCACCTGAGAATTTACGATGCGGTGCTCGCGGATCGCCGCCACGACCGCTTCGAAGATGAACGGCATAAACGTGAGTTTTGTACCGTATTTCGCCTGGAATTCCGCCTGATGTGCCTTGCGGAATTTCGCGACGTTCGTCATATCGATCTCGTAAACGCTCGTAACGTGTGCCGAGGTCTGCTTCGAGAACGTCATATGCTCCGCGATCTTCTTTCGCATCACGGACATCTTCTCTACGCGGTCGTCCATTGTGACCGGAGCAGAAGCTGGCGTGAACACTGGAGCCTTCGTAGGAACCGCCGCCTTTGCGGCAGGTGCGGACTGTGAAGTCGGGAAAGCAGGAGCACCCTTTACGAGCAGATCTTCTGGGTGAAGAGCCGCCCCGGTCTCGATAAAGCTCAGGATATCGTTCTTGGTAACGCGGCCGCTGATGCCGCTGCCCGGAATCCTTGTGATATCGACGCCGTGCTCTTTTGCGATGTTGCGCACGAGCGGGCTCGATTTCGCCCGGCGAAGATCATCGACCGAACCGCTGCCTGCAGTCGCTGCCGCAGCCGCAGGTTTCGCAACAGGCTGAGGCGGCACATCCGCAGGAGCAGAAGGCTGCTGCGGTTTTGTCTCGGCCTTTGCCGGAGGCTCTGGAGATGGGGCCGAAGCACTGGACGAGCTTCCGACGGTTGCGAGAACCGAACCGACCTCGACCGTCTCGCCCTCTTTTACATTGATCGACAGCACTTTGCCCGCCGCCGGCGAAGGAACTTCTGCATCGACCTTGTCAGTGGATATTTCGAGCAGCGCCTCGTCCTTGTCAATGCTGTCGCCAACGGCCTTAAGCCATTTAGACACAGTACCTTCCGTTATAGATTCGCCCATCTGCGGCATCACGACATCGACCGACGATCCGCCAGCGTTTGAGGCATTCGAAACTGCCGGAGCGGGTGCCGCGGCAACCTCAGCAGATGCCGGGCTTGGTTCAGGTGTCTTTTCCTCGACGGGAGCGGCCGCCGGGGCACTAACTGCCTCAGGAGCTGAATTTGAGGTTGAAGCCGCTTCCTCACCGGCCTGTCCGACGATAGCGAGGGCTGTGCCGACCTCGACGGTTTCGCCCTCGGGGACGTTGATCGCGAGCAAAATGCCGCCCGCAGGGCTCGGGACCTCGGCATCGACCTTATCGGTCGAGATCTCAAGGATCGGCTCATCCTTCTCGATCTTATCTCCAACGGCCTTCAGCCATTTCGAAACGGTGCCTTCGGTGATCGACTCGCCCATCTGGGGCATGATGACTTCAACGCTCATATGAATTTCTTCCAGCAGATGCTCAAATAATTAGGATACAAAACTTTTCAAAAGTTAAGAAGCAGTCAGCACGCGACAGGGGATTTCGGATTTGGGATTGGGGATTTGGGATTTGGGATTTCAGCTCCGTTNNAGCTCCGTTAGGAGCGACAGAAGGGTTGTTGGCGGTGCAAAGCGCCTGTTTTCACGCTGACTTTTACCTTGGGCTCTTTACTTTCGATTTCGCCCCGGATGCCTTTTGACTCTTCACTTTCGCCTTCGCCCCGGGCTTGCCCTTCCTCCCGAAGGGCAAATTGCCACGTGCTTCAGCACGTGGTTAAGGACTGCTCAAGGATCAATGGAGCCTGCGTAGCAGGCGACAGAGGGCTGTCGACGGCAAGCGGCCTCCAAGCTTGGGAACTCGAACTTACTCCACGGCATAAATGCCATGGCAATTCGCCGGCTTCGAGCGTGCGGAGCACGCGGCGATTTCGTTAGCTACAGGTGAAGCGAAGCGGAACCTGTAGCCTGTCCGGCCAACAACTCCTCGGAGCGTGTGAAACACGCGACAATAAGCTTGTCGGCGGCAAGCCGCCTCCGAGGTGCATTTTGGCGGCGGCGTCCTACAAACGTGCGGTTGCGACGGAGCCAAGAAGGTGTTTCGCGGAACTGACCGCCCGCTGCTCCCTCCACCCCGGCCTTCGGCCACCCCTCCTCGGGCAGGAGGGGAGCTGGCGGTTCTGACTGATACGCGTACGAGCGAATTTTGTCGGCGGCAAGCGGCCTCCAAGCTAGGGAACTCGAACTTACTCCACGGCATAAATGCCGTGGCAATTCGAAGCCAACTTTCGGCATTTTCGGGAACTGATCCGACGGTTCTCGCAACTTCTGCCTACTGCGGGTTTGACAGTTGTGATACAATTGCCTATGACGATGCAACATACGTTGCGTCCAACTTGTCCGTGGCTCGGCACCTATGACCTTTCACTTGTCACTTATGACGTATTTCAGAACGGTCGTAGATAAATGATTTCGACATCCGGGTCATCTGGGTTGATCGGCGGTTGGATCGTCTCGGCGGTCTCGAACGCAGGCGGTTCTGACAACATTCCATCGCTCGGGGAAATCTTTTTTATTGTTCTTCGGTAAAATGGCTGTAAATGTTGAGATCAATGGAGTTATTTGTCCCAAAAGGTGTGTCGGAAAGGCTTCGGACGAGAGCATTTTTTTTTTATTTTTCTTCGGTAAAATGGCTGTAAGTGTTGAGATCAATGAAGTTGTTTGTCCCACAAGGGGCGTGGGACAGCGTGGGACATGGGACAAGCAAGACAGCGTTCTTAGTTCCGCTGTCGAGCCCTTACTAACGTTCGGGCCACTGACTTGCGGCACTGTTTTACTGCTGTCAGATAACTTTTTTCGCTAGATTACGTTAATATGATTGAAATCCTATTTAATTTAGACCACGAGAAACAATTCTTTTGCTTCTGCCAGTAAAAAACCTAGATGAAAAAAATTGCTCTTCTATCGCTAAGTCTTGCTCTTTTGAGCTTTTCGGCCGCGGCGCAGCGTACACGCAAGGCGACGGCGGCACCATCGCACCCGACAGTCACGGCCGCAGACTATGAACGTGCCGAAAGCCGTTTGAGCTACAAAACGAATCCGCTGATCGACCGCAACGGCGTTCGAGCCACTTGGCTGCCGGACGGCACGTTCTGGTATATGGTGCTAACTCCGACCGGACGCGAATTCGTCCACATCGACCCGAAGACCGGAGCCCGCAAATCGGGTGCTACCCCGGCGGAGATCGGTGTCGAGGGCGGAATGCCGAATATGAATATGTTCGCGCGTTTCGGCGGCGGAGGCCTGGCGATCGCTTCCCCGGACGGCAAACTCGAGGCATTCCTAAAGGATGGCAATCTTTGGGTACGCGACCGCGAATCAAAGAAAGAAACGCAGCTGACGACCGATGCAAAACAGGACTACGGCTACGCGACCGACAACGCCGGCTGGAAGCACAGCCCGCGTCCGATCCTGATCTGGTCGCCCGATTCTAAGAAGATCGCCACATTCCAGCAGGACGAGCGTCACGTCAAGGATATGTATCTCGTAACGACGAACGTCGGTGCGCCGAAGCTCGAAAAGTGGAAGTATCCGCTTCCCGGCGACGAAAAGATAGCGATGATCGAACGCGTCATCATCGACGTCCCTTCGGCAAAGGTCGTCCGATTGAAGATGGCGCCCGATCCGCATCGCTCGACCCAGTGTGACGATATCTCCTGCGACGGCGGCTGGAGCGATGTCTATTGGGCCGATGACAGCAGCTCGCTAGCTTTCGTTTCTACCTCGCGTGACCACAAGATCGAGGATCTTCGGATTGCCGACCCCGACACAGGCGCGGTCCGCCAGGTCTATCACGAAGAGAGCCCAACGCAGTTCGAATCCGGCCAGGGCGGCACAAGCTGGCGTTATCTTCCAGAGACGAACGAGTTCATCTGGTACACGGAACGCAGCGGCTGGGGCCATCTGTACCTTTACGATCTCAAGACCGGAACGCTCAAGAACGCGATCACGAGCGGCAATTGGCCCGTTTGGAATATCGAAGATGTCGATACGAAGAACCGCGTGATCTACTTCAACGCAGGCGGCCGCGAGCCGGGCGTCGATCCATACTTCGGGCATTTCTACCGCGTGAATTTCGACGGCTCGGGGCTCAAACTCCTGACGCCTGAGAACGCGAATCACAACGTCGCGATCTCGCCGGACGGGAACTACTTCATCGACAACTACTCGACGCCGAACACGCCGACCGTCGCAGTTCTTCGCGATATGACAGGCAGGAAGATCGCCGACCTTGAAAAGGCGGACGTTTCACGGCTCGAAAAGACCGGCTGGAAAGCGCCGACGCCGATCGTCGTAAAGGCACGCGACGGCAAGACCGACCTTTACGGCCTGATGTACTTCCCTTCGAAGATCGTTCCCGGCCGTAAATATCCGGTCGTAGATTACATCTATCCGGGCCCGCAGAGCGGCGGCGTCGGTACGCGTTCGTTCGTCGCCTCGCGTAACGACAATTCGGCGCTCGCCGATCTCGGCTTTGTCGTCGTGACGATCGACGGTATGTGCAACCCGCTCCGCTCGAAGGCGTTTCACGATTCCTGCTATGGCAATATGGCCGACAACACGCTCGAAGATCAGATCGCCGGTATCAAGCAGCTTGCGCAAAAGTATCCATTCATGGATCTCGATCGCGTAGGCATCTGGGGACACTCGGGCGGCGGTTTTGCGACCGCGGCCGCGATGTTCCGCTATCCCGATTTCTTCAAGGTGGGAATCTCTGAGTCGGGCAATCACGATAACCGCAATTACGAGGACGATTGGGGCGAACGCTACATCGGCCTTCTCAAGGGCGACAACTACGAGAAGCAGGCGAATCAGGTCTATGCGAAGAACCTGAAGGGCCATCTGCTGCTCGCACACGGTACGATGGACGACAACGTTCCGCCATACAACACGCTTCTTGTCGTCGATGCTCTGATCAAGGCCAACAAGGACTTCGATCTCATCCTGATCCCGAACGCCCGTCACGGATACGGCCAGGCAAGCCCGTATATGATGCGTCGGCGTTGGGATTACTTCGTCAAGAATCTTCTCGGTGCCGAACCGCCGAAGAACTACGAACTGAAGGCCACGCCTGATCCGCGAACTGCTCCGCCAAAGCAGTAGGAGATCCGAGTCAGAACCGCCTGCATGAGCGGGCGGTCAGTATTTCGAGTCAGAACCGCCTGCATGAGCGGGCGGTCAGTATTTCGAGTCAGAACCGCCTGCGTCAGCGGGCGGTCAGTTCCGCAGACCGTCAAAAGTAGCGGCTCAATGGGCAAATCTGATACGGAAGAGTTTCTTGGCTCCATCGGAGCCGTATGTTTGTAGCACGCGATCGCCAACCAAGTCTCGGAGGCGGCTTGCCGCCGACTTCTCCTGTCGCTCCTTACGGAGCTCCGAGCATTCCTACAGCATTCGACCTACAAACACGCCGCTCCTACGGAGCTGAAGCCCGTCCGCATTGCATGTCCCGAAATAAGTGAAAAGTAATAGGTGCAAAGTGAAAAGTCTGAGTCTTTCCGATTCGTGTATTCGCGGCCACCCCGCTCGAATTCCAAATCCCAAAGCCAAGAAACACACTCCCTACCGGTCGTGTTTCCGCCTTTTTTCGTCACCGTTGGCGGCACGGAGACGCGAAAAACGCGAACACGCATTTCGACCAAGCTGCCAAATCTTTTGACTTTTGACTTTTGACTTTTGATTTTTGACTACTTACCGTCCCAGCTTCTGCGTCTCTTTCTCAGATGTCGTTTCTAGGAACAGTTCGGAAACAGAAGATTGCGGCGGCGGCAGGACCGCGGCGTACTCACTCATATCTTTCTCAAGCCTTGCGACCGCCTCGCGAGCCTTCGCGGCGTCTTCGCGTGCGACCTTCAAGACGATCTTACCGTTGTCCGTCGGCAGCTTCGAAGCCTGTGCGACAGAATTCAGCCGCAGATGAATACGAGGCCCCAAGAGCAAAAAGCCCCGCTTGAACGTGATCGAATGAATGTCCGCGAGCGACACGCGAACTTCCTTCACACCGCTAGAGAAGAGTCCGAGAAATTTTGACTCGAACTCGAGAATGATCCCGGCCGACGAAAATTTCGCAATGCCGTTGGCATACGTCAGCCCGTGGCCGCTCTCGGCCTTAAAGTGGATCATTGTATAACCCTGATTCATACGTTCGAGAATTCTAGCACGGAAGAGCGAGCAATCTTTACGCCCGCGACCCAGGCTTCGGGCTGAAGATGCAAAGATACACGAGGCCCAGGATCGCGGCCGTAAGCGATGCGAGAAAGATCGCGAGCTTTGATTCGTCGATCAGCGACTGCCGGCCGGTGAACGCAAGATTCGTAATAAAGATCGACATCGTGAACCCGATGCCGCCTAGCATTCCGATGCCGAGCACCTGCCGCCATCCGAGGCCTTTCGGCAGCGTGCAGATGCCGACTGCAACGGCGATATAGCTCGCGACAAAGATGCCGATCGGCTTGCCGAGGATCAACCCAAGTCCGATGCCGAGGCTGTTCGGCGAAGCGAGGTCGGCGGCCCAATTCGACTCGATAACGAGACCGGTATTTGCGAGTGCGAAAATCGGCAAGATGATGAAGGCTACTGGAGCGTGCAGCCAATGTTCGAGCCGCTCGGATGGAGACGCTTCGTCGCCGCTATCAGGAAAGAACGGTATCGTGAAGGCAAGAATGACGCCCGCGATCGTCGCATGAACACCCGAGAGCAGCATCGCCCACCACATGAACGCTCCGCCGATCAGGTACGGCACGAGCGACCTGACACGAAAGACGTAGTTCAGGGCGAACAACACACCGGCGATCGCAAGGGCAAGGAAGAGATATCCGAGCGAGAGCGTGGTCGTGTAAAAGATCGCGATGACGAGGATCGCGACAAGATCGTCGATCACCGCAAGTGCGACGAGAAACACCTTTAGCGAACTGCTCGCACGACTGCCGAGCAAAGCCAACGCGCCGATCGCGAACGCTATGTCGGTCGCCATCGGGATCCCGACGCCGCTTTGCGTTTCATGTCCGTGGTTGAAGGCG
>JRYD01001238.1_pt2 | contig 11692 bp, 15 predicted proteins | sample 235311 | NCBI WGS metagenome assembly JRYD01 (sample SAMN03074213, study PRJNA261472) | activated sludge metagenome | biome: Common Effluent Treatment Plant; feature: Wastewater; material: Activated sludge; isolation source: activated biomass in a lab-scale reactor treating industrial wastewater at... | reverse complement strand
GTCCGTGCGGGATACGAACTTGATGGACACATCCTTCGTGACGGGGTCGGCGAGGTCCGCCAGCGCGCCGTCCAGGCTCATGGCCACCGTGCGCTTAGCGAGGGACGGAGAGATCGACTTGGCGATCTCGAGGCCCGTTGTTCCCGCGGCGACCTTGCGGCTCTTGCCGTCCGGGAACGTGATCGTGACTTCGGATTGAGCGTCCGACATAGCGTCTCTCCTCTCACTCGCGGCATACCGATCCGCGTAAGACAGCCGCTTAAATCGGGCGAGTTCCGCATAAAGTCAAGCGAAGGCCGTGGGAAACAGGCCGCATCCATTCGGAAAATCCGTTGGCTGCCTTGACTCAAATCTCGACTCCGCAACTCCTGGCGGCTGAGAGGGCACCATGGCTTTCGATCGCCGTCGCATTTCGCATTTTGCACCGGGCTGGCGATGGCTTGCGCTCGGGGTCGCGATGCTCGCGAGCCCCACCCCCGGCGGCGCAGAGACGGCCTCGCCGCTGCCCGGCCTCACCATCGAGGTCGAGGGGCAAAGGGTCTTCGGCGCCTCCGATTTCGAAGCCGGCCTCATTCCCGATCTCGGCCTCGGCGCGTTGCGCACCCTCAAGCTCGACGACGGCAACGGTTGGGGTGGCGCGATCGCGATCGGTTATGGCTGGCGCAACGGCTGGAGCGGCACGGTGCGCTACCGCCGCCTCGAAGCCGACCGGAGCGGCGGCCCGATCTCGGACGGCGTGATCGCGTTTGCCGCCGCAGATCCTCTTCTCCCGGGCGGCTTTCTCGTCGGCCTTGCGGAGGCGCGCACGGAGGTCCGATCCGATATGTCCCGCGTCGATCTGGAAATCGCGAGCGACGTCGCATTCATGGGCGCGCGCGGGCAGATCTTCGGCGGCGTCACCTATGCCGCGATCGATCGCGATACCGCCATCGTCGACACCTGCTCGTGCGCCCCGCGGCTGCTCCGGCTCTCGAGCACATTCCAGGGCGCGGGGCCGAAGATCGGGGTCCGCGGCGCCGTCCCGCTCGGAGCGGCCGTTCGCCTCGTCGGTGGCGCATCCGTGGCCGCCTTGATCGGCCGGTCGGAGTTCGAGAGCGCCTCGATCGACCCGCTCGCACCGCAGGGCACGTTCAAGGACGAGGACACACGCGTCGCGGCGGCTCTCGACGGCGAGGCCGGTCTGGCCTTTGCGCTCGACGCAGGCACGCTGACCGTCGGCTATCGCGCCGATGCGCTCATCGGCGCGCTCGACACCGACCAGCGCGTGTCGGAGCCGTTCCGGGCGCTCGGCCTTCCCGCCATCGGCGACGCGCGCGACGATGTCATCGCACACGGCCCCTTCGTGCGGTTTGCCATGCCGTTCGCGGGAACGGGCGACTGACCGCGGCGGATCAGTCGAAGAGCGAGGAGAAGAATTCGGCGATGGCGCCGATGAAGCCGAGGATGACCTCGGCTATAGCCTCGAAAATCGACAGGAACGTTTCGGACGCGCTCGCGCCGGCGACAAGGACGACAGCGCCACCCGAAGCGACGAGCGCGGACGTCACCGCGTTGAAGACCGTCATCCAGAGGATCGCGAAAAACACGAGGCCGAGAACGAGCGCGGCCGCCGTGCGTCGGATGAAACGCACGACCGGAGATCGTCCGGCAGGGGCAGGTTCCGTCATCGTCACACATCTCTCCTTGTTCGAAGATGAGCGTTCGATGTCGATCCTGCATGGCGCGGCCGGTCCGGGCTGTTCCGGGCGGAACAGTCACGCGGCCGGATCCGTCGGCGCCGACCGCAACCGCCAACGGCCGTACCGCCACGGCGCGAACGGGTGGCGCTCGCACCGGATGTCGGGAGGCGGATCGTAGCCGGCGCTGCCCCACGGGTGGCATCGCAACAGCCGCGCCAGCGTCAGCCATAGTCCGCGCCAGGCGCCGTTCCTGTCGATGGCCTCGAGCGCATACTCCGAACAGGTCGGGAGATGGCGGCACTCGAGCCCGATCAGAGGCTTCAGCGTCCAGCGGTAGGCATGGATGGGCGCTTTGACGATGCTCTCGATCCACCCCATGGGTGCCTCATGCCTCCGGGATCACACGCATCCCGCGGCGTCCGGCGCCNNTCCTTCAGCATGCGGCGCATGGTGGCGGCAACGGTGCGGAACTCGTCGGCCGGCGTGCCCACGATCTCGCGCCCGACGATGGCGGCGGACGCCTGACCCAGAAGGCACGCCTTCACCGTCTGGCCGAAATCCGAGATCCGGTCGCCGTCCATCCCGATCTCGACCTCGACGGTCGAGCCGCAGAGCTTGGAGTGAGCGCGCGCCGTCGCCTGCGGGTGCTCGAGGCGGACGGCATGCGGAACGGCCGCCGCCAGCTCGAAAATCCTCTCGTTGTAGATGTCGTCCAGGTCCGCCATGGATTTTAGATATCCCTCCGCCGCTTCCGGCCGCCTGCAATCGCTTCTATATAAGGCGTCTTGCACGACCATTCGAGTTGCATCGTCCCAGGGCCTGTCATGACCGATCGCGCACCCTCTCCCTTTCCGGCCCGCGGCACCATCGCCGACATCGAGCAGGGCCAGGTATTCCAGCCCAAGTTCGACAAGGACGGCCTCATCGCCGCCATCGTCACGGACGCCGATACGGGTACGGTGCTGATGTTCGCCTGGATGAACGCCGAGGCGCTCAGCCTCTCGCTCGAAACCGGCATCGCCCACTTCTGGAGCCGGTCGCGGGCGCGCCTCTGGCGCAAAGGCGAGGAAAGCGGCAACACGCTCGCGATCCGGGAAGCGCGCGTCGACTGCGACCAGGATGCGGTCTGGCTTCGCGTCTCCGTCGCCGGCGGGGGGGTCGCCTGCCACACCGGCGCGGTCTCCTGCTTCTACCGCACCCTTTCCCTCGGCGCCGGCCATCCGATCCGGCTCGAGCGGGACGATCCCTGACCGGGCGCGGCCCGGCCCCACCGCCAAGGATTGTGAAACGTTTCCGCCGTGCGGGCGTTGTTCTCTGACTGCACCGCAGCAACGTTTTCTCAAACTACAGCACATCCTTGGTAGGAGGGCTTTAATCGGATTCTGCTAATCTCCAAGTAACGATCAAGGGATAGAAGACCGGCCCACGGCATCGGTCGGGGGCCGGAGAGTGGAGTCTGCCATGGCCACAGCAGCCAGTTCCGGTGCAGGCAAGATCAAGGTCGGCCTCGCGCTCGGCGGGGGTGCGGCCCGGGGATGGGCACACATCGGCGTCCTGCGCGCGCTCAACGCGGCGGGCATCCGGCCCGACATCATCGCCGGAACGTCGATCGGCGCCGTCGTCGGAGCCTGTGAGATCGCGGGGCAGCTCGATGCGCTCGAGGAGTTCGCGCGCGAGCTGACGCGCCGCCGGGTGCTCGGCTACCTGGACTTCAATCTTTCGGGCACGGGTCTGATCACGGGCCATCGCCTCGGCGAGCGGCTGCGCAAGCAGCTCGGCAATATGACGTTCGAGGACATGCCGCGGCGGCTTACGGCGGTCGCGACCGAGATTGGCACCGGCCACGAGGTCTGGCTGTCGCGGGGCAACGTCGTCGATGCGGTGCGCGCGTCCTATGCGCTGCCGGGCGTGTTCCGGCCGGTCAAGGTCGAAGGACGGTGGCTGTTCGACGGCGCGCTCGTCAATCCCATTCCGGTCTCGGTCTGCCGGGCGCTCGGCGCGCGCTACGTGATCGCGGTCAACCTCAACATCGACATCTCCAACCGCGGCACGATTTCCTATATCAGCCCGATGCCGGGGTCCGACCAGGAGCTGGAGGAAGCGCCACCCGTAACAGCCAAGAACGGCATGGGCGTCCGTCAGCTTCTGCAGCGCCAGCTTCTCGGCCGCGGCGAGGACGTGCCCGGTATCTCGACCGTGATGGTCGACGCCTTCAACATCGTACAGGACCGCATCGCGCGCTCGAGGCTCGCGGGCGATCCGCCCGATGCCATGATCAGCCCGCGCCTGCACGGCTTCGGTCTTTTCGATTTCCATCGCGCGGACGAGCTGATCGCCCGCGGGGAAACGGCGGCAAAGCGGGAGATCGAGGACCTGATGCGCGAGCTCGACACGCGTCACGAGGCGAGCGGCAGCCGCCAGATGACGGTCGTCTGAGCGTCACACGCAAAAAAAACGGCGCGCTTTAGAGAAAGCGCGCCGTTTCTTTTTTTCAATATAGGGCGGATTTTCTCAGCCGGTCGCAAGATAATTGCGCATGGCAGAGACTTCCATCTGAACCTCGGCGACGCGGTGTTTCACGATATCGCCGATCGAAACGATGCCGACCAACCCGTCATCCTCGATGACGGGAAGGTGACGAAAACGTCCGTTCGTCATTATTTCCATGAGCTCGTCGATTTGACTGGTTTCGTGACAGGCAACGACCGAGCGGGTCATCACCTCGGAAACCGTCATACCGAGCGCCGAAGCGCCATGCTCCGAAATCGCGCGAATGATATCGCGCTCGGATATAATGCCGGCCACTTGACCGTTCTCACCCACGACGACCACAGCACCAATCTTTTTGGGTCCGAGTTTCTTCGTGACGTCGAGCAACGTTGCGTTCGGCCTTAAGGTGGTAACCGCCCTTCCTTTCGACTTCAGTATCGATGCGACGTTCATGAATGTGTCCTCCCGCTCGCACCTCCGTCGCGTCCGTCACCGGCGGGGAAATTACGCTCCCGCCTTTCTCACGTACCGCTTCGACCTGAGCGAGCGCCATTGCTTGATGCTTGACCGAAGCCTTGCGGACTTCGACTTCTGATGGTGATGCAAACACGCTTGGCGCGCAAGGGTTTCAATTGAATTTTGGTTGCGGATCATCTTCGGAACGCGAGGCATTATCGAAGAGGCCATAAGTAAAAATCCCTACCAGATAACCTCCGATATGGGCTTCCCACGCAATCCCCGCCCCGTTTTGTGCAACGCCAAATCCGACGATCGTCATCACATTTAGGAGAATAAGAATTGCACTGGCAACGAGGATGCGCCGGTCGGTCAGCGCTTCTCCGAGCGTCATGAGCCGTACTGTGCGGGGCGCGTCCCTAAGACGGCGAAAGCCCCCTGAATCCATGGCCGGAAACAGAAATCTCATGACGGCGCCCATGAGGCCCGAGATGGCGCCGGACGCACCGATCATAGGCTGCATCAACCCGGTGTTGGCGAGGTAGAACGCGAACGCGCCGCCGAGGCCGCAGAGGGTGAAGAACGCGAGGAACCGCAGCGGCCCGGTGCGCTCGGCTATCGCACCGCCGAAGGCGAGCAGCCAGGCGGCGTTGAAACCGAGGTGAACCCAGTCGCCGTGCATCAGCATGTGCGTAAAGGGCGAGGTGAACAGCGCCCCCTCGCCCCCGGGCAGCTCCAACCCCGCCGGACCGTAGCGGCCCGGGATGAACGCCGCGGCGAGGACCAGCCACAGGTCATCGTCCGCGGACAGAAACCCGCGCCCGACATGCACAAGCACCAAGGCGGCAAGAACGGCGACGACGACGCGGGGAACATTGAAGATCGGCTCTTCGTAGGGTGCCGTGGGGATCACGGGGGTCTCCTGTTCTGGCGAGCGGAACGTCCTGTCCGCCATCGCTTTACCGACATGACGATTGCCGCGAAAGGCCCGAGCCGCAAGGCCCGAGGGCCGGCTTTCATACGTCAACGCACGCAGGACAACCTTCGAATGGCATGGAACCTGCTCCATAGGCCCGCAGAGGCTCATTCCGACACCCATCGAGCCCGATTTCTCGGAGCAGCCGCTTTGGGAAGCCAGGTACCGCATCCCCCCTGCGGCGCCGAGGCCCCCAGGCGGTGCCAAAGCAGGACCGAAATGAGACATCCCGCCACGCAGGTGCTTTACACTTATTGGAATGAGCTGAGAGGCAACCGCACCGCGCCCCGCCGCCTCGACATCCAGCCTGCCCGCATTGCCGATCTCCTGCTCGACACCTTCATCCTCGAGCGGACGGACGGGGCGACCTTCCGCTCCCGCCTTGCAGGCACACGCGTCGCCGCCCGCCTCGGGTTGGAGCTCAAATCCCAAAGCTTCCTGTCGTGCTGGGGGGATGGCGACAGGGCCTTGCTCAGCCACCACATGGTCGCCATCGCCGACCTGGGCCGTGTCGGCGTGTTCACGGCCGAAGCCGAGCGTCTCGATGACCGGGGCCAATGGCGCGCGCGCGGCCAGTCCTCCACATTCGAGATGATCGTCCTTCCGCTCGTCCATTCGGGCGAGACCATCGACCGCCTGCTCTGCCATCTCGTTGAGCTCGACCCCCAGGACGCCTCGCCGGGCGGCTCCATCCGGCGCCTGCGGCTGGTCGCAGCGGAAACCGTATCACCGGGCGGCGGGATGCCCGCCGACACGACCCGGTTCGCCGAAAGGAGCGCCTCCGCCGAAGACCGCCAGCTTCCCCTTCATCCGCACGTCCGCACGGCCCGTATCGTCCGCCAGGGCCACCGCCAGTTCCGCGTCTACGAAGGCGGGCAAAGCACCTGAGGCGGCAGACGGGGCTTTCGCGCGTCGCAGGAACCGCTTCCCGCATCCTCGGCGTTGTTCCCCCGATGCGATCCGGGTCGCCCGGCGCAGTCGTTTCCGCCCACCCGGCTCGGAGGACTGCTCCGTGCAGGTTCGAGGCTCCGGTTAGTCGTTCTTTAAGTCTGCTGTCTCAATATGGGACTCCCATGGCTGTCAGCGGTTGTAGGATCGCAGTGCGGCCGCGGAGGTTGTTGCTTAGATTACGCGGGTTTCGTTCATGTCGCACAGTCAAGCCAGAACCGTTAAACCCTCGCTCCGGCTCGACGCGCGGATCGTCCCCGACAGGCGGCGCCACAAGCGGTTCCCGCTGCCCCTCCTCGGGCGCTTCATGCGTGCCAACAAGCAAGAATATCCTTGCAGGCTCAACGATATCTCCGCCGGCGGCGCCGCCTTGATGGCGCCCGTGNNTGGTCGGCGCCGCCCTGCTCGCCGGCCTGATCGCGATCGCCTTCGCCATCGGCGCCGAACTGGCGATCGAGACCCACGGCCGCTGGATGAAGCAATACCCCTGGGCGACCCTGCTCATCGCGCCGGCCGGCTTCGCCGCGATGGCCTGGCTGTCACGGCGTTTCTTCCCCGGCACCGATGGCAGCGGCATCCCCCAGGCGATCGCCGCCTCGATGGCCGACAACGGGCTCGTGCGCCGGCAGCTGCTCTCCTTCCGCATCGCCATCGCCAAGACGCTGCTGACCCTGGGGGGACTGCTGTCGGGCGCCTCGATCGGCACGGAGGCGCGGCCTCAGATCGGCGACATGGTGATGTTCGGAAAGCTGCGCTGCAAGGTCATGCGCTACCACGACAGGGGAATTGGCGTTCAATTCCTCGACATCCCCGATCCCGAGGCATTGCGGCGGTATTTCGGCTGACGGGTGGGTGAGATGTCCCGTGGGAAAGACCAGATTAGCTCAAATTTTGCTCGATTTCTGGGCGCGTACTTCAGAGGACCACGACATTTCCCGTCTATCGTGGTCTGCGTAAGAGGGTTGGTAGGGGTAGTGAGTATGAAGCGTCTCGTAGTGTGCATTACCGGCGCCCTGGCCGCGATCGCAGGACCGACGAGTGCCATGGCGGATCACTCGGTCTCCCGCGCGGTGATCACGAGCAAATCCTCCTTCATGCGGGTTTTCGGCCCTTCTCAGCCGCCCTACGGGTTCGTGCGCTTCTGCGATAGCCACCCGACGGATTGCGCGCCCCAGCTCATCGAGGACGTTCGCTTCCGGCCGACGCCGGAGCGCCTGTCGGAGCTCGACGAGGTGAACCGCTGGGTCAACCACGCGATCCGGCCGGCGACCGATCAGGAGATCTACGGCGTCAGCGAGTTCTGGACGTATCCCACCGACCGGGGCGATTGCGAGGACTATGCTCTGCTCAAGCAGAAGATGCTGATCACGCGCGGCTGGCCGAAGAGCTCGCTCCTGCTCACCGTCGTGCGCGACGAGAAGGGCGAAGGGCACGCGGTGCTGACGGCGCGCACGGCGCAGGGCGATTTCGTGCTCGACAACAAGGTCGACGACGTCCGGCTTTGGAACGCCTCCGGCTACTACTTCATCATGCGCCAATCCTATCTCGATCCGCGCGTGTGGGTTTCGCTCGACGCCAGCGACCGCTCCGCCCCCGAGGCCATCGCGGGCGTGCGCAACGGTCGTTAGACCATGACCTAGACTCCAGGTTGACTCGAGCCCGGGCTCCCCTGCCCCAACCGGGCTCACCCTCGAGCCGGATGCGATTCCCCTCGCGTCCGGCTCAATTTTTTTGAAGCTCCGGTGGCCACAGGAGATCGAAAGGCCGGCCGGGCGCCTCCCTCGGCGCGAACGACAGGAGGGGATCGAGGTCAGGAGATCGGTTCGAGGCCGGACTTGTAGCGCTTCCAGTTCTTGACGTAGCGGCCCGCCGCGCCGCCGAAGCGGCGGGCGTCCTCGTCGGAAAGCTGGCGTACGATCTTGCCCGGCGAGCCGAGCACCATCGAGCGCGGCGGGATCACCTTGCCCTCGGGGATCAGCGTATTGGCGCCGATAAGACACTCCTCGCCGATCTTCGCCCCGTTCATGATGATGGAGCCGATGCCGATCAGGCTGCCGCGTCCGATCGTGCAGCCGTGCAGCATGGCCAGATGGCCGACGGTGACGTCCTCGCCGATGGTCAGCGGCAGGCCGGGATCGGTGTGCAGCACGCAGCCGTCCTGAACGTTCGTGCGCGCGCCGACGCGGATCGGCTCGTTGTCGCCGCGCAGCACGGCGCCGAACCAGACGCTGGCGTCCGTCTCGATGACAACCTTGCCCAGCACGACCGCGTTCGGCGCCACCCAGAAGCTGCCGTCGGCGGGAGTGCTGGGGCGGACGCTTTCCAACTCGTAAAGCGCCATCCTCACGCCTCCTCGAGATCCATCTCGAGGATCGCCATCTGGAACTGGTAGGAGACCTCGCCCTCCTCCTCCTCGCGGTAGAGGGTGGCCACGAACTCGCCGTTGATGAAGACCTCCGCCATGTCCTCTTTCTTCGGCTGCGCGCGCACCTCGAGCTTGGGGGCGCCGAATGTCTTTCTCAGGTAGGCCTGCAGCTTGGCGAGCTCATCCTTCTTCACCGCATGTATCCTCTCGTTCGCGAGGTCTCCGATGAGACCGAAGATGCTTTCCCTGGGCGCAACAGTCCGTCTCTCTTTGTGCCGTAGCCTAGGTCATGACCTAGAGCATGGCGTAGTCGTCCGGTCCCTGTGCGGACTCGTCCGACAGGAACGTCTGGTCCATGGAGCGCGCGGGCTCGGCGGTGCCCGCCGGGCCGACGATCCGAGCCGGGATCCCCGCGACCGTCACATGCGGCGGCACATCCTGCAGCACGACGCTGCCCGCGGCGATGCGCGAGCAGTTGCCGACGTGGATGCTGCCGAGCACCTTGGCGCCGGCGCCGATCAGAACGCCCGATCCGATCTTGGGGTGGCGATCGCCCGTCACCTTGCCGCTGCCGCCGAGCGTCACCCCGTGCAGCAGCGAGCAGTTGTCGCCGATGGTCGCCGTCTCGCCGATGACGACGCCGGTCGCGTGGTCGAGCATCAAACCCTTGCCGAGGCGCGCGGCGGGATGGATGTCGACCGAGAACATGCGCGAGCACTGGCTCTGCAGATAGAGCGCGAAGTCGCGGCGGCCCTGACGCCACAGCTCATGGGCGAAGCGATAGGTGACGAGCGCGTGGAAGCCTTTGAAATAGAGGAACGGGTCCAGATAGCGGGTCGTTGCCGGATCGCGCTCGATCACCGCGGCCAGATCGCAGCGGAAAGCACGGCCGAGCTCGGGCTGCGAGCCGAGCACGTCGCGGAAGGTGTGCACGATGAGGCCGGCATCGACGTCCGCATGCCCGAGGCGCTGCGCGATCCGGTGGCAGATGGCCTCCTCGAGCTGCTCGTGGCTCGCCACCATGGCATAGATGAAGCCGGTCAGCGCCGGCTCGGCCGCCATCGCCGCCTCGGCCTCGCTGCGGAGAGCGCTCCAGACGGCATCGTCCGGTGCGCGATAGGGCGCACCGTGACGCTCGATCCTGCCGGCCACCGTGTGCTTGGCGCTGCTCATATCCTCGCTCCTTCGCCCCCTTTGCAGGCGGCGACCCGGCTCCCGGGCAAGGGCCGTCTTCACATTATATGGTCGATACGGGCCGGCCGTCAGATGGATCTTGGCCGTCCGGATCCCACCCGTCCGGATTTCAGCATTCGGATCCCGGGCGTCGTGGCTAGGGGGTATCGGCGCAGGCAGGCCGCGTCAATCTTTAACCACCCGGGAGAGCCCTGCCCCCGCCTCCGGCAGGCCTCGAGTTGCACAGGCCGCAGGTGGCCGGCGCTTGAGGCGCGGCGCCGCGTTGTGCGTAATCGCCTCAAGCCTCAATCTCGCGCCCCTTGAGAGGAGTAGTCCCATGACCGACGCCCCCGCCGCCGCACCCGATCTCAAGCTTGCGATCGAGGGCCCCGTCGCCTGGATCGTAGCCAGCAATCCGGAGCGCATGAATGCGTTCACGGCCGGCATGTGGGCGAAGGTGCCGGCGCATGTCCGGGCGGCCGAGGCGGACCCTGCGGTGCGCGTGATCGTCCTGCGCGGAGAGGGCACGCGCGCCTTCTCGGCGGGTGCCGACATCTCGGAGTTCGAGACGGCGCGGACCGGCGCCAGCGCCGCCGACTACGACCGGCTCAATCACGAGGCGTTCTCGGCGCTGCTCGCAGCGAAGAAGCCGATGATCGCCATGATCCATGGCTTCTGCCTCGGCGGCGGCCTCGGCATCGCCGCATGCGCCGACCTTCGCCTCGCAGACCCCAGGGCACAGTTCGCCATTCCCGCGGCGAAGCTCGGCCTCGGCTACAATCCCCGCTGGGTGCCGCCGCTGCTCGCTCTCGCGCCGCCCGCCTTCATCAAGGAGATGCTCTTCACCGCGCGACGCTTCTCGGCCGCCGAAGCGCAGCGGATCGGTCTCGTGAACGAGGTCGTCGAGACTGAGAACCTCGAGGTCGCGGTGCGGACGCTCGCGAGCGACATCGCCGCCAATGCCCCGCTCACCGTGCGCGCAGCCAAGCTCACGGTCGATGAGCTTGTGCGCCACCCGGAGCATCCCGACACGGAGACGCTCGACGCGGCCATCAAAGCCTGCTTCGAAAGCTCCGATTATGCGGAGGGGCGGCGCGCGTTTCTCGAAAAGCGCAAGCCCGTGTTCCAGGGCCGCTGATCGCGGGTCACGTATTCCGCAGCGGATAAAAAAAATATTGCGGTCGCGTACGCCCGCAACGCAGCACATGCCAAGCGCGCTTGGATCTCAGGCAAAACGTCCGCGTCACTCGCCCGAAGGCGCATCCGACGTTGTGCATTGCACGATCTTTTTCGCTTGGCGCGGAACTTTTTTGCTCCGTAATCTTTGTCAGCCGACGGGTGTCGCCGTGACGACGGCGATCCCGAAAAGGCAAGCACCCTGCTTGTGAATGCGTGACCTGTTTCCCAGCGCCGGCTTTTGCCGGCAGGAGGCAACGATGGAACTCTCGATGCGCGTGAGCCTCATTGCGGCGCTCATGTCTTTCGGCTTCATCGCTGCAATCGTCGTCGGAATGGTCTGAGCGCCTGTTGTCGCTCGCAACCCTTCCCGGCGCCGTCACGGTTCAGCCGATAAAAAAAGGCGCGAGGCCCGGATGGCCTCGCGCC
>JRYD01005224.1_pt1 | contig 11723 bp, 11 predicted proteins | sample 235311 | NCBI WGS metagenome assembly JRYD01 (sample SAMN03074213, study PRJNA261472) | activated sludge metagenome | biome: Common Effluent Treatment Plant; feature: Wastewater; material: Activated sludge; isolation source: activated biomass in a lab-scale reactor treating industrial wastewater at... | reverse complement strand
CTTCGTACATGTAGCCCACCGACTCGCGCGCGCGCAGTTCAGGCGGCGTTTGCAGATAGGCGGTTGTGCCGTTCATGCCTAACGGAGCGAGAATGTGTTCCTGCACGTACTCGCTGTAAGACTGTCCTGATACGCGCGCCACGATGTATCCCGCCAGCGCGGCGTTGTAGTTGGAATAGGCCGCGGCCTCGCCGGGCGAACGAACCCGCGCGGGAATGTGCGCTGCCAGCCATTCGCGCGGCGGCGCAAGGTCTTCCTCATGCAATCGCACCATATCGGCATGAATGTCTTCAAAACCTGAAGTATGCGACATCAGGTGCTTGAGGGTGATCGGCTGTGGGTACGTTTGTGGAATATGGAAATCAAGATAAGTGTTGATATCCTCATCAAGATCCAGTTTTCCTTGTTCGACGAGCTGCATCACCGCCGCCCATGTAAACAGTTTGGTGATGGAGCCAAGCTTGAATAGCGTCTGTTCGGCGTTAACGGGAACTCGGTTTTCAAGGTCGGCATAACCGTAACCTTTGGAGAAGAACAACTGACCGTCCTTGACGACGACGACAGCCGCGCCCGCGATGTGATTCTCTTCCATGTCCTTCGCGAACAGGTCGTCCATGAACGCTTCCATCTCCGTCGCGTCGGTCGGACCTTGCGCCTTATTCGGGGAAACGAATGTTTTCTCCCCCGCAGCCTCTCCGCCTGTCTGCGCCGAGACCGGCAGGGCAAGCGACAGGAATGACATGATTAAAAAAACGAGAACATACGGCTTTTGTAAAAACTGAGCATTGGGGTTCATGGTTACTCCTTGTATCTGCTTCATTTCCGCACGCGAGAGATTTGCGGAACCTGCAACGAAGGTCACGGCGATTGCGACAATGACTTCAAATAGAACGTAGAAGATGTAGGAGACGATGTTTTCGTTCGATGCGGTGTTGGCCATTGGCATAAACATGCCGACGGAATTTGACATGGCATGGCAAACGGCAACGAGGAGCAAACTCCCTTTTGTGTTGTTGTATAACCAGGTCAGGATGACGGCGAATGCCAGGAAATGAACCACCGCCCAGCCGAAGGCGAGAACGTCGAAATGGGCGATGTATTTCGGTAAATGCCAAAACGCCCAGATCACACCGAGGATTAGAGAGGCTGTCAACGCGCTGTGTTTTGCCTGCAAACGGGGGAGAACGTAACCTCGCCAGCCCATTTCTTCGCCATTCGTGATGAGGTCAAAGAGAAAGAAGGCCAGGAAAAAGAGCAGGGGAGACGCGGAGGCGTCGAAGATCTGATTCACCATTGCCGCGCTGAAATCGGGCGGAGTTTGAGTCAGCGCGGCGTTGAGGTAAACTCCCGCCACAATGCAGAAAGGCTCGATCGCAAGCGCTGCCAGAAACCACTTCCAGCCCACGCGCCAGATAAAAAGGCGTTTGAATAACCTCACCGTTTCATCTTTACCGAGAGTCAACCACGTCATCAACAGTGAGACGAAAATGAAGCCCCAGCCGAGGGTGATGTAGATCGGGAAAGGAACCTGAAACGGCAGGACTCCTGAGTTCGAGAGGTCAATCGTCCACGTATAGAGGAACATCAGGACGAGACCGGCGATCAAAGAGTGATGTTTGAGAAAGGGTTTCATCTGAATCTCCTTGTCTTAATGGTTTTCAATATCCAATCCAAAAGACACTACAAAGATTCTTCTAGCGGGTTTCCTGGGCTTCATTTGCCAATACCAGCGACAATGCCGCGGAGATTTTTTCAGCAGGCATCCGGTATCGTTCCGCCAGCGATTCGACCAACGTTTCTGGATTCAGAGGAATCTCATGCTTGCCGTCATGGTTGAAGGACTCCAGCATGTAGGGCTGGGTGGCGCTGTTGAACAGCCATGCCCTCTCGCCGAGCATTTTGTTGATCACAACCCTGTTGAGAAAATAACCTGTCGGCAGGTAATCCGCTTCGATTGCTGCTTCGAAGTCTTCTTCGCTGATGGGGACATCGTTGAACGTAAAAATAGTTGGACGGGCATGGGGCGCTCGCGTGATTTCGTAGCAATTTTCGCCCATGGGTTTAATGGTGAAGTTCAGCCAGGGCGTGTATTGATAAACTGTCGCCTCAGGAAAGAAGGCATATGGGCGTGGAAACGGCACGGAGACGTCCACCAGGTATTTCTGGTCGTTGAAGAAAATCACAATCGCGGCATGACACGCCTGCTCATCGCCCATGTCGTTCAAGGTCATGTAGCCTTCATAGCCCAGCGCATTTAGCAAGGCGAAGAAGGCGTAATTGATCTCAAAGCACGTCCCGCCGCCGCCGAACTTCATCGCGTCGCTCCACACCTCGCGCGGAAAACGCGGACAGTCGGCCGTCGCCGCCATGGCGTTGCGCTTGATGATCCGAAACACGCTTTCCCACGGAACCTTGCGGATGAAGGCGCCGATCAGAGCGTCCAGGTATTCAACCGAGGGTTGCCGCCGGCGTAACTTCAAAAATGCCAGGAGGTCGTCGACAAATGCCTCGTTGAGTTTCAAATGTGTCATGGCACACCTTCCATCAGCGATCTTACGGCTGCTCAAACTGAATAAAGCGCGTCAATTTTGTATCGGTAAATGTGCCGCAAGCACCGCCCTGTTCGTGGTTGGCATCGTAGGCGATACGCGGCCGCCCCTGCTTATCCAGCGCCAGGGAGGGACGTACTCCCGTATCCCAGGTCGAAACGGTACAGGGCGGAATGGGCGGGTTACATTCGGGAAAGGCACAGCCCGGCCAGGGTGGAATCGGTAGCTCGGTGTTGACTTCCTCGCTCGTTTCCATCTCTTGTGAATGCCAGCCGGCCGCGCTCACTTCACAGTTGTTATCACACCAGGCGTAATAGAGGCCAAAGCCGGCGGCCATGGGGGCGTGATAGGCCAGACGTGGCCGGTTCTGCCCATCCAGTGCCAGCGATACACCTTCTTCGCCGTGCGTTTGCGGAAAGCTGAGGTCAATGGCTGACCAGTTCGCGGCTACGGCGCAATCGCCCTCCCGGCATCCCAGGAAATACAGGGTGTTGGGTGTCAGGTTGCCGCCGCTGCCGGTGCCGGTATAGAGCGCCAGTCGTGGGCGGCCGTTACCATCTACCGCCAGCGAGAAGTTAGCCCAATGGGAAACACCGGCCGATACCGTATCGGCCAACACTGAGCCGTACCAGTTGTTCGCCGTACCGCAGTTCTGGTCGCATTCAGCATAAACCACCACCCAGGCGTCGTTGAGGTAAGTATAAAAAGCCAGGCGCGGCTGGTTGGCGGGGCTGAAGGCCAGGGCAAAATCGGTGGTCTGGTTGTCATCCAGCAGGCGGGTTTCATACCAGTTGGCCGGGTCAGTGCAGTTGGCATCGCAGTAGGCGTAAAACGCGCCCCAGTGGGGATCGTCACTGTCCGCGCCACTATCGTAATAAATGAAACGCGGCCGTCCGAGGTGATCCAGCGCAAAGGAGTGGATAAAGGATTCCACCCAGCCTACCTGCCGGCGGTAGGCATAGCCGATGCTGTCGCCCGTCCACTGTGCCGGATTGGCACAGTTGTTGTCACACATCCAGTATTGAAACAGGTAAATCGTGTTCGACTGTACCGGCAGGCGTAACAGCAAGCGCGGGTGACCGTTCGGGTCCAAATCCAGCGCCGCAAAATCCACCCCCTCGCCCAACGACAAAATGGTGAAAGCGGCCGCGCTGGTGCAGTTCGCCGGGCAGTAGGCGTAATAAGCGGGTCGCGCGGAGTTGCCCTGCGGCCCGCTCTGTGGCGTAAACACGATATGTACGCCGCCGGAGGGGTCTACTTTGGCCGTGGGGTGCGATGTCGGCAGTTCAATTTCCGGCATTGGCACGACAAAGAAGCCACCGGTAAGCGGCGGTGTCTCAGTCACCGTCACTGTAACCTGGGCGCTGGTCGAGCCGGCGGCATTGTTTGCCGTCAATGTATACAGGGTTTTCGCAGTCGGGCTGACGCTGATGCTCGTGCCGCTGACCGCGCCCACGCCGGGGCTGATGCTCAGGCTGGTAGCCCCCGTCACCTGCCAAGAGAGTGTGCTGGCCGCGCCGCTCTGGATGGCTGCCGGATTGGCGGTAAAGCTATGAATGACCGGCGCAGTGGCGGCCGCCGGACGCAAAACCAGGGGCTGGAATACCAGCGTCTCGCCCTGCCCGGTTTCCGGCTCATGCTGCCGGGCAACTACACCGGGTTGCGCCGGTGATAATAAGGTCACCAGCGCCACAAATAAACTCATGTGAAAGAGAAAATAGCGTTTCATTGTTCCCTCCCTTTGACGATCAGTTTTCCTTCCATACCAGTCTGACGGTGGCCGGAAACGGTGCAGTAATAAGTAAAGATGTCTGGTTGACCGGCCTGGAAGGTGAGTTCGGCGGCCTGTTCTCTGCCGGTAAGCAAAGGGACGTGTACATTCAGGTCAGGTATGGCGATGTCATGGGGTATGTCGTCGCCGTTGACGATGACCAGACGGACGGCATCTCCAGCGCGCACGATCAGGTCGGGGTTCACAGCTCCGTCAATCTCGCCACCGGCGCCGATGAAACTCATTCGGCCGTCCACCAACACAGTCTTAAGGGTGAAGACGACATCGTCGGTTTGGGTATTTATTGGCTGTGTCCGGCAGCCACTCACACCAAAAGCCGATAAAACCGCCACCAAGACAAAAAATGGAAATAAGAGGCGTTGTAGATTCTTCATCAGATTTTGTGCCTTAAAATGACCAGTAACGCGCCGTAGCCATCGTTACCATGGCAACCACCATCAAAACGAATTCCACCCGCTCCAAAACGTTCACGCGCTTCTCCAATCGCCGCATCTGATTCATCTGTTCCGGCGTGGGACCTGTTGCCGATGTCGCTATCTGCTGGCCCAGGGCGGCAATGCGCCCGGCGGTAGGACCAATACCAAACATGCCCAGGAAAAAGGTGATGAGCCCGGCAAGGGAACCAATCGTAAACCCCAGGCCAGGCCCCGTCGTAATCCATGATCCTTTCAGGCCGCCGGAGGAGTACCAGTACAACGCGCCGCCAGCCAGGATGGTGAGCAAACTGGTGACCATCATGAAGATGGGATATTTGCGCCGCCCCATCAGGTTTTGCATGAATTGCGGCCCGGCCGCGCCAATGGATTGAACTGACGGCTTGACGAAAAACAGGTAACTGATGGCCGCGCCCGCCCACAATATGCCGGCGACGACGTGTGTCAGGCGGAACAGGTTCAAAAGATAAATGTTCATGGTTCACTCCTTTTTGCTAGACGTTCAACTTCTCTCAGGAAGTTTTTCACTTCACTGCTGCCATTTAACGATAAATTCCAGGTGTTGTGGGGTCACTTGGTGACCCTTGAAATCACCCAAAATGTGGTACAATGTTTTTGCGGTCGTTAAGGAGCGGTTGCCCTAGACATTCGAATTCATAAAGAAATCGGGTGTTTACGAGGAAGACGCGTGGGAAGAGAAGATTTCCCGGTTTCGTTTGGGGAATGGGTCAAACAGCGCCGCAAGGCGCTTGATTTGACTCAGGACGGGCTTGCGCAACGCGCAGGTTGCTCTATCTTTGCTCTGCGCAAGATCGAATCGGGGGAAAGGCGGCCGTCCTATCAACTGGCGGATTTGCTGGCCGACGCGCTGGAAATTCCGGCAGCTGGCAAACAGGAGTTCGTTCGCGCCGCACGCGGGTATTTTGTTTCCGCTCCCCTGCCCATCTCTCGCTCTGATGCAGACGTGAATCCTGCTCCACACCATCTACCGCTTTTGGTCATGCCATTGGTGGGGCGAGAAGCGGAATTGGCCGCGATGGGCAGGCTATTTGACAATTCTCAGTGCCACCTGCTGACATTGACAGGGATGGGCGGCATCGGCAAGACACGATTGGCGCTAGAATTCGCAACACGCCAGCGTGCCATGTTCCCTGGCGGTGTTTTTTATATACCTTTAGCTTCGATCAATTCAGCCGAATTGGTAATCCCTACCATTGCAGACACGCTCAAGTTCGTGTTCTCAGGCTCCACGGATCCAAAAGAACAATTATTCACCTACCTGGCCGGCCAGACGAAACAAGGATTATTGCTGGTTCTCGATAATCTCGAACACCTGACCGTACAATCCTTGGCCATGGTTGAGTTGGTGTCTGAAATCCTTCAACGATTACCCAACATAACTATTCTTGCTACCTCTCGCGAGAGGTTGAATTTGTACGGGGAATGGACCTATGAATTGCATGGGCTTTCTGTGCCTGCTTCCGCCTTTCTGGATAAGGTGGAGGAATACGGCGCAGTGGCGTTGTTCATCCAAAGCGCGCAGCGAGTGAGGGGTGACTTCAATATAGATGATGAGCGAATAGCTGTCATAAAAATCTGTCAGTTATTGGAGGGGATTCCATTGGCGATCGAACTGGCCGCGGCCTGGACAGGATTACTCTCCTGCGCGGAAATTGCCAGGGAGATCGAGTCCAATATAGATTTTCTGACTACTTCGATCCGGGATGTTCCAGAGCGCCATCGATCAATGCGTGCAACAATTGACCATTCCTGGAAGTTATTGTCCGAAAATGATCGTCAACTTTTCCGTCGATTATCTGTTTTCCATGGGGGATTCTCTTACCACGCGGCCGAGCAAGTGGCCGGAGCGACTCTTTCATCCTTGGCCTCTTTGCAGGCCAAGTCAATCGTGCACCGGACCAAGAATGAGCGATATGACTTGCACGATTTGCTCCGGAAATATGCCCTGATGAAACTTGAGGAAATAACGGAGGAGCTGGACCACACAAAGGATATTCATTGCACTTATTACCTGAATTTTTTAGGGGATCGCGAAGGCGATCTCAGAAACGAGAGGCAACTTACAACTATAGCCGAGATCAGCACCGAGATTGAGAACATTCGAGCGGCCTGGCAATATGCAGCGATTCATGGCCAAGCCGCTAAACTTCGTAGACCCGCCATGAGTTTTTGGTTCTTCGATATCCGTGGATGGTTTCAGGAGGCGTATACTCTTTATCGTTGGACAATCAAGGAGTTGGAATCAACAAATGGGATTTATGGACAAGGGGATGCAGAAACGATTGTTGTTCGTGAACACATCCGCGCCAACCTTGCCTGGTTTTGCATAAGGCTCGGAAAGTTTGATGAATCTCATAAGTTGCTACACCAGAGCTTGGCCTATCTTCGTTCCTATGGCGCATGCATGGAGTTGCTGAATACCCTCCATCACGCAGGAGCGCTGGAACGGCTGGTTGGTAACTTCATTCTCTCGCAGAATCTTTTCCTGGAATTACTTAACATCGCAACAGAGATGGGGGCGCGATGGCACATAGCTCTTGCGCATGGGAACATCGGAGTGGCAAAAGTTGCTCTTGGTGAATACGAAGAAGCTTATACCCATCTCTATGCCGGTAATACCATCTTTCGGGAAGTCGGAGATCGGCGCATTTTGGCTGTTGGGCTTCAGTTTTTTGGGGAGGTGTTAAGGAATTTGCAGAGGAATGCGGAGGCGCGGGTTTACCTGAACGAGAGTCTGGTTATCAGCGAGAGCATTGGCGAACGCTGGATAAGTGGTTTATCTCTTAACCAGTTGGGCCTGATTTTCAAGGCCGAAGGGGAGTATGAGGAAGCAGCCCGTCTGTTTCGAGAGGCATTGGTTCAACTTCGGGAGATCAATGAATTTTGGGGTATGTTACAGGCGCTTAATAGTCTGGGCGCTGTTTATCTTGCCCTGAATGCTAATGCCGAAGCCCGTGCCGCCTATGACGAGTTGCTTTCGATTGCAGGATACGAGCAGATTCTGCCGGAAGCGTTGGACGCTCTCATTGGGATTGCCTATGTCCTTCTGGGGGAAGGGGAGCTTGAAGAAGCGCAAGTCATCGTGTCGCTTGCCCTGGATCACCCACTCATTCGGTATGAATCGAAAAACCATGCTGAACAAATATGTACCGAATTGAAAGCCCTTTTGACTCCGGAGCAGGCCAGGCTCGCTCAGGTCCGAAAAAACAGGATCACTCTTCAAGAAGCTATCTGCGATATTGTACAGCGCGGTGCTCATGTCGTTGAGCACGATCATCGTCGCCATTAATGCCCAACTTCTGCGTGGCGTCCATCTCGATTGATAGGCCTCAGATATTTATGATCGGCGGATTGAAGCCTCAGTGACGAGTTGAAATTCCCTATTATGTGGGTATAATCCGCGTATGACGGATCCGTCATCGATAGAGGTTTTGTATGACAACCGTTCTCGTTTCACCCAAGTTCCAAATTGTGATCCCCAAGGCCATCCGCGAAGCGTTGGACATTCGTCCGGGACAAAAAGTCCAGATGATCCGCTATCAAAACCGGATTGAGTTAATCCCTGTCCGGGAGATTACTGAAGCTCGCGGCTTTTTGAAGGGTATCGACACGACGATCGAGCGTGAGCCGGATCGGCTATGAATGTCGTAGATTCATCGGGCTGGCTGGAATATTTCGCTGATGGACTGAACGCGGGCTTCTTCGCTCCCGCAATTGAGGATACGGCTGACCTTCTCGTGCCAACCATCAGCCTTTACGAGGTCTTCAAACGTGTCTTGCAACAGGCGGGCGAGGAAAAAGCACTGGAAGCGGCAGCCCTCATGATGCAGGGGGCGACCATAGCCTTGGACCCAACCATTGCGCTAGCCGCGGCCAAGCTGTCGGATGAGTTCAAGTTACCCATGGCCGACAGCATCATGCTGGCAACAGCCCGCCATCACAATGCGGTTCTCTGGACTCAGGATAAGGATTTCTCGACTCTCAAGGATGTAAAATACGTTGCAAAGATCACGGAATGATTTGCGACTCACCCTGGCGCTGGCTACAATTTGGCCACAGTCGCCGGTGGATTTAGTCCGGCACCTGCGGGTCGGAGAGTCATTTACCATGAGCATATCATCCCTTTCCTTTCTGAAGCAGCGATATTTAAGTGAACGCCGCGAGTTCTATCTGGAAAAGGATCGCATTCGGGTCTATTACAAGGATTCCAATGGGGATGCGGAGATCTTTGTCCGGTATGAGGATTTGACGCCGGACATGAGTCGTATATCCCAGCGGGATGGCCGACTCTATAACATCGCCATCAGCTTCGGGTTATTTGCTCTTGCCGGCTTCGTGGCGAACCTGTTGGGCTACCAACAACTGATGCGTTGGGCGCCACTTTGGGCTATTGCGGCGGTCATTTTCTTTGGTTTTTACCTGTGGCGCCGACGTAATTACTTGCGACTCGGTCTTGCAAGCGGCAATTATTTATACTTCCTGAAGAATAACCCTTCCGAGGAACAGTTGCTGGCCTTTTTCAAAGAGATGCAAGAGGCCAGAAAACGTTATCTCCGTCGGGAATATTTCCGGATCATCGATCCCGAAGATACGCAACGAGAGCTGAACCGCTTCGAGTTGCTGCTCAAGGAGGGCGTCATATCGAAGCCGGAGATGGAGGAAATGAAGGCCGAGTTGCAGAGCTATGATGGGAACGCGACGGCGACTAACTGAATTGAGCCTGTAACCCCCATCACCATCAGCCATCCCACGAGAAGCGGGCCGAATTGGCGATGATCATGATCATATGATACCCACCGGCGAGCCTTCCGCCATTCAATGTCGCCCCGGCTGCGGGGCGTGCTGCATCGCCCCGTCGATCTCGTCGCCTATCCCGGGCATGCCCCGCGGGAAGCCGGCCGGAGTGCGCTGCGTCCAGTTGACCGACGACAACCTGTGCAAGCTGTTCGGGCTGCCGGAACGCCCGGCGGTGTGTGTCGGCTTGCGGCCGACCGCGGAGATGTGTGGGGCGTCGGCCGAGGAGGCGATGGTCTACCTGAGCCAATTGGAGATTCTGACGAACCCGTCAGCTTGACTAACGCGCTTTAAAGATTACGGTTTCGGCTATAATAGTATTCAGGGTGGCTGGAGCTGGGAATGCAGGGTGAAATGATGAGTCAATACATATTAACTGTACCTGATGATGTTGTTTATCGTGCGCGTCAACTGGCGGAACAGTCGCAGCGGCCGGTCGATCGAATCTTGATCGAACATCTCCGCACCCTGCCCGTGGTCTTGCCCACGTTGCCCGAGGACGAAGAAGCTGAACTGGCCGCCCTCATTCACCTGACGGACGATACACTTTGGACGATAGCCCAGGAACAGATGAGTTCGGAGAACCAGGAGCGGCTACAGCTTCTAATGGACAGGCACTTGCTCGGCTTGGCGACAGCAGAGCGGGACGAATTAGCGCAGCTCGTGGAGCGGAGTGAACGGCTGATGCTGCGTAAATCGATGGCTGCGGCCCTTCTGGCTGAACGTGGTTATTCTATCTCCCCTACAGATCTGAATTCTCGTGAGTGAAACGTCCTGGGCATCGACCCGCCGGTTGGTGTATGAGCGTGCTGGCGGTTATTGTGAATACTGCCGGACGTTTGAACTGAGTATTGGCCAGGCGATGCATGTTGACCATATCGATCCAAATGCGGGGAATAACCCTGACAATTTGTGCCTTGCCTGCCCCAGTTGTAACCTGAGTAAAGGCGCGTCGATTACAGGGATTGACCCGGCCGGCGGTGAGTCTTCCCGTTTGTTTAATCCGCGATTGGACAATTGGGGCGATCACTTTCAGTGGGTCGGCGGCGGCTTGCTGATTCAAGGGATGACGCCGGCAGGCCGCGCAACTGTTGAACGCCTGAAGATGAATCGGCCGCGCATCATCAGGGCCAGGCAAAACTGGATTATTGCCGGCGTCCATCCACCGGTGTGACGCCCAGGCCTATCGCCACCCCTCTCGCAATCCCACCGTCCGATTAATCACCAGCATGTCTCCCGTCGTGTCCGGGTCGACGCAGAAGTAGCCGTTGCGAACGAACTGGAACTTGTCGCCGGGCGCGGCCGTGGCCAGGCTCGGCTCCACCAGCGCGTCGGCCACGCGCAAGGAGTCTGGGTTCAGATTCTCCACGAAGTCATCGACCCCTTCTTCGGGATTGGCCTGGGTGAATAGCGGCTCAAAGAGGCGCACCTCGGCCGGGAGCGCATGCTCGGCCGACACCCAATGGATCGTCCCCTTCACCTTGCGGCCGTCGGCCGTCTGGCCGCCGCGCGACGCCGGNNCCCGGCCTTGTCCTTGACCACGCCGGTGCAGGTGATGTAGTAGGCGTTCATCAGACGCACCTCGACCCCCGGAGCCAGCCGGTTGTAGCCCTTCACCGGCTCTTCCATGAAGTCGTCGCGCTCGATGTAGATCTCGTGCGAGAAGGGGATGGGCCGTGACTCGGTGCGCGTCTTGTCCTGCTTGTAGTAGGTCACGTCGAATGTCTCTTCCTGCCCGGCCGGGTAGTTCTCGATGACCACCTTCAGCGGCTCCAGCACGGCCATGACCCGCGGTGTGCGGATGTTCAGGTCCTCGCGGACGGCGTGCTCCAGCACGGACATATCGACGAGGCTGTTGGCCTTGCTGACGCCGATCATGTCGGTGAAATTGCGGATGCCTTCGGCCGTGTAGCCGCGCCGGCGCAGGCCGCGGATCGTCCACATGCGCGGGTCGTCCCAGCCGTTGACGTGGCCTTCCTTCACCAGCCGGATCATCTTGCGCTTGCTCATGACGGTGTAGGTCAGGTTGAGCCGGGCGAATTCGATCTGCTGCGAGCGGGGGATGCCCAGCGCTTCCTGGAACCAGTCGTAGAGGCGGCGGTTGTTCTCAAACTCCAGGGTGCAGATGGAATG
>JRYD01006677.1_pt1 | contig 11730 bp, 17 predicted proteins | sample 235311 | NCBI WGS metagenome assembly JRYD01 (sample SAMN03074213, study PRJNA261472) | activated sludge metagenome | biome: Common Effluent Treatment Plant; feature: Wastewater; material: Activated sludge; isolation source: activated biomass in a lab-scale reactor treating industrial wastewater at... | reverse complement strand
AGGAACATTAATAGAAGCTCCTGTATCAAAATCATCTATTAATTTATCTCTTAAAGTAGGGTCTCCATTAGAAGTATTATTAAATCCACCATATATAAAACTCCATCTATTTAAAAATGGTGTTTGATGATTATATAATTGAGAAAATTCAGGATTAGGAGTTAAATCAGGATTGAAGTATAAAAACATATCCCTATAAGCTAATCCTTTATCTATAACTGTTTTATTAAAGTTATCTCTTTTGGCTCTAACTATTTTATAACCACGTATAAGAGATTGTTGAGAAGTAGGTAAATTAGAAGTAATAAAAGTATGGAAGTTTGTTAAATCAAAATCTAAACCAAGAGGAAATATATAATCATCTTCTACCCAACCATCTCCTGTATTAGTATTCAGATGATGAGGTTCTAAAGTAGTATCTGGCATCTTATGATGACGAATTTTACCTTCTGGGTATAACCTATTACCATTACAGTCTTCTACGTTAGGATAGTTATAATCACTTTCCCAATAAGCTAATATTCCTCTTGTGTAATCCCCTTGAAAAAAGTCTGTAGCTGTATAAGTTCTAATAGCAGTATTATATACTTCCCATCTGAAAACTTTTTGACCCGCTATTTTACTTAAATGTTTAACATCTTCTACATAAATATTATTATAATCAAAAGATGGAGAATTAGAAACTGTATATTCAGAAGTATCCCATAAATTGGAATTAGGTAATACTCTATTTGAAAGTCTTTGACCTGTAGTTAAATTAGGGTCAACTCCTGCAGTAGCTGCATAAGTATTAGCTTCGCGTCCAGGTATATGAAAAACAGGACCTTCAGAACCATCAGTAAATATAGGAGTTATACCAAGAGCATAAATCTCATCTCTCATATAAGTCCTGTGGTCTTGGTAGTAATTACCTGAAATTACAGAATTTTCAAAATCTTTATATCTTACAGGCTTGGTAGTATAAGTTACATTAATTAAATTAGCTGCTCTTTGAAAAACTCCATAGTCTATTAGTTTTTCTTTTACATTAGCTTTAAGAAGACGACCATCCTGTTGCTCAATTGTGTGTGAAGTATCAAAGATAACTCTAGGAGCAGCTATTTCAGGTAGAGGTATTTGTATAGCTGAGTTAATATCTAAACCACTATAAGTATAATCAATAGAAGTTACTGTTGAACCATTTTTAGTAATGGATAAAGTAACTACATTATAAGCACTAGTAACTCCTCCTATAGTTTGAATTACTCCAACTTTAATATAATCAAAATTAGTATCTAAATTATTAAACTGTAAATCAATACTCTTAGTAGTTATAGGAGCTTGAAGAGGATTTCCTCCTTGTATCTGATTAAAGTTAGAATCTGCTAACTGTCCATCTACAATAGGTATGGGATTAGTTATTGATAACCATTCAGTAAAGTTTAAATCTTCATCACCAAGTGCAACTGTAAATTCATAAACTCCTAATTGAAGTTGACCTCCAAAGTTATTTGTTTGTAAGTAATCAATTTCAGGCATTTGAAAATCAGGAGCTTGTTTAATTAAAGAACAATCAAAATTTCCAAATGAATTTATATATCTATTTTCTGTAGGATTATTTAAAATCTCATCTAAATCAATTACTCTATCTGAATTAAAACTATCAACAAAATAAATAACTCTATTACAACCTTTACGAACTTTAAATATTCCTCGAACTTGATGGTAAATAGAAAAATTTAAACAATCATTAGCTATAACTAATCTGAAAGTGCAATTTTTTTGAATTACAATTGCAGACATAGATTTATCTTCAGTAGCTAAAAATAAAGCTACTTCATCATCTAGGAGATTAATTTTACCAATGATTTTAAAATCATATGTTTGACCATCTACTTCAATAGTAGAAAAATCTAAACATGAACTATTCCCAAGTTCAGAAGCTAAAAAACCCTTATCCCCATCTTTGGTTTCATTGATGGAGTTAAGGGCATAAGAGTAAGTATTCTCTGGTTGTGCTTCTGGAGAATAATCCTGCACTAAACCTTTGAGAGGTTGATTGTTTTGTTCAGCCATAAAAATTTATATATTAACGATAATAATATCCAGTACTTCTACCAGCCATATTTAAAGCTTCAGGTGAATTTAAGTTTCCAAAGAAACTATAAAATCTACGAGCTTTAGGTATTAAGCGTGAAGTAATCTCAAGGAGATTTTGAGCTTCGGCAACATCTGGCATTCTAATAGAGGCAGTAGCTTTAGCTTTAAATAATCCCCATAATTGTTGATACTTAGAATAACGAGCATCTGCTCCTTCTTCTTTCATATTCCAACGCATCTCCCAATTTCTCATAAGACAATAATTGCGTAAAGCTTCTTTATAATCTTCGTCATCAGGAATCATAAAATTACCATCACAGTCTAAAGGGTAAGATAAATAGGATATACAAATATATCCTTCTTTAAATGTAGTAGTAATTTCTCCATCAGGAGTTACTGTATAACTGTACTGACAATTAGCTCCTATATTAGGACAATCATCACAGTGTACACTAAGTGCAAATGTGTTAGTATTTAAAGTAAGTGGTTGCCAAGCAGACCTAAATTCATTAGAACCTAACCAAACTAGATTAGGTAAATCTGAATCTTCCATATATTGCTCATTATCAATACCTAAAGTATCTCTAATAGCTTGTGCATTAGCTTCTGTTAATATAAAATTCTTTTTATATGCTATTTGGTTTATTTGAATTAAACCTTTAGGAAGGGTTGTTGAGTAGTTTTCTACGTGCTTAAAAACTACATTAGGTTTATATTGAATAATTGCACCAATCATATCCATAGCTCTAGCACAATCCTCTATAAGCAGAACTTCGTTATACATATCTGCAGGAATCATACCTTGAAGAGTAAGTAAAACAGATTTAATTGATGTCCATTTAGTAATCATTATTCAAAAAATTTATATTGATAATTTTCGTCTTTTATTAATCTTGCTAATTTACGAGCATTAGCACGTGAGAGAGAAGGAGTATATACTAATTTATTAGTTATCTTTTTATCTTTAGTATCCCAATAAATTTTAAATTCAAATCCAGAACTATGCCAGTTTTTATGATAAATCTTTATCCAGATACCATGCTCAGCAAAGTACTTTCTTTCTTCATTGTAATCTCTCCTTCTTTTATACATAGGAGTTTTACATTTTCTTATTCTTAGATGACCCATACCATAAGGAATTTTATAAATATATCCTTCTAATATAGCATCTACAAGTAATTCCATAAACCTATTAACTACTTTAGTCCAAAGAACACTTCCTTTAAATGGATTTATAGGCTTATGATAAAATCTTGAGTACTTATAAAAACTTCTTGTTGTTCTTTTTAAACCTCTTTTAGCCATTAACGCTTAGTTTGTTGGATAGTTGTTTGAGCATCATTAGTATCATCTTTGGGAACACTCATAGCTACTTTAAGTAGTTCCTCGTAAGTAAGAGCATTAAGAGCACGCGTTAAATCTAAATCCAAAGGAAAATCCATAGTATATGGGTCATAACAACTATTTCCTTCTTCATCACAAGAACACTTAAAAGATGCTAATTCTAATGGGTCTTCAAACAAACCTTTTATTTTCAAAACTTTTAATCTATCATAACCTACTATATGTAGAATTTTATTTTCTATGTAGTAACCTTTTAAGTTACAAGCAAAACTTTTAGAGTATTTAGCTAATTTAATAGTATCTAAAGTAAGTCTATCTAAACGAGTTCCTTCAAGAGTATAAACACTTAAATCTAAACCGCGCCTAGAATTCATAGCACGAGGAATCTCACACTTAGTCTGCAAAGATTTACAGTCGGTAGTAAAACATTCACAATCAGAAATATCCTTATACTCAAGACTAACACAAGGTATAGTTTGATAGTTATAAGGATTAATAAAATATCCTTTATCTAACTTTTGTTTTAAAAGTTCAGAACGGAGGTATCTGAGTATATAATAGATTTGTTTATCTGTAAATCTATAAGAATCAGGTTTAACTCCTTGATTAAGGATATTAGTTATATGAGAAATATGTTCTGATAGTAAAGCCATAATTCTTAGTAAAGGTCATTAACGGTTGATGTATAATCTTTGAAAACCAATTTATTTTGGTCAGTAGAATAATATATACTTCCATCAGGAGCATCTGCATCTGCTGATTGAACAGGGATAAAAAACCCCCCGCTAATAGATTGACTTTCAAGTTTTTCAAGTAATAGAGCTATTTTAAGCAATAGGTCTTCAGTATTCTTACGAGTTGTGGCTATTTGTGGCATTAGTTATTTTGTTTATTGATTTTCTGTAAAGTTCTTACTATTCGTCTGAGTAATACCTCTATATTATAATTTGTAGTGTTAATATTTGCCATGTTTCTAAATTTAAAAAAGGGGAAGTTGAATTAGTTTCTTCTTCCCCTTTCTGTGTTAATTAATCTTTATTTTTTAAAGCTCTTGCTTTCATTTGTTCTTTAAAGACATCTAGTTGTTTGTGAGCATTTGCTCTAACATCTACTATGTTATCTTCTTGAGAAAGAGTTTTATTGTATTCAAACTTCTTATTTCCTACTTTGTATTTAAGACTAAAAGTAGTAACTCCTTCGTCAACTGTTGTTTTTTCTTCCAGTTCTGATTGTTTAACCTTAAAAGGAAGTAATAGATTCTCTTCATCTGAGAATGGTGTCCATTGTCTGTTAAGTGATATAAACATAATTAAACATTTGATTTAAATTCTAATTTCAATCCTTGTTCTGCATCTAAAATAAACAAGTGTCCTGATTTCTTAACTCCTATAAAACCTGAACTATAATGCCATTCATCTGTTGAAGCTATTGACCTAAGTCCTCTTACTTGACATCCTACTAAATCCTTAGTAGTTTGATGATGATAATGTCCTGTTAACCAAAGTCTTTCAGTTGATTCTGCCCATTCTTTAGGTTTCTCTGTTGCCATTATAATAGGTAAAGACTCTGTTTTTGTTCTATCACCATGAGTCATTCCTACAAAGTTATTATAGTATTTAAAATACTTTCTTGATATTCTTGTAGAATCAATTTCTACATTTGGATGGTCTTTATAAATAGCTTCTAAAGAAAGAGCTAAATAAGTAGAACTCCAAGTATCATGATTTCCTGTAACTAAAGGTACAAATACTTTTGATATTGTAGATGCTTTATCAATTGCTTCTCTAATAACTTGTAAAACTTTCTTAAAACAATCAAAGTGATTCTCTGATATATCTAATTTAGTTCCTTTTAGAGTAGTTCCTGTTGGTCCATTAGCATGAAAAATATCTTGTCCTATTGGAAATACTATTAGTTCTGGTTGAAAGAAAGCACTTGTAGAAAGTAATTCATCAAATACTTTATTAAAATCTGCTATTGTTTTATCTAAATTAGCATCTTCTCCTGTTTCAGATTTAAGAGCTAGATTACCAAAGTGTATATCATGGAGAGCAAGTATTGCACAAACTCTATTATATACTGGTTGTTCAACTTTAAATTTAGGTAATTCGTATTCAGCAATTGCTTTAACTAATTCTTTTTTAAAGTCTAAAGGATTACTGTTATTTTGATATTCAATACTCTTTAACCATTTACCTTCAGCATTCTGCCATTCTTTAATTTTAGATACTTTAGCTCTTGATTGAAAGTCATCAATCATTTTATCTTGTCTTTTTTGGAAACCTCTCCATATATCATTAGCTGCTTTAGCTCTAGCTTCAATTGATTCACCTTCTTTAATATTAAATTTCTTAGCTAATTCAGCCCAGGTGATTCCTTCTTTTCCTTCACTTTTGATAAACTCTATGAGTTTTTGTTTATTTGTTTCTAACATAACTGCAAATATAAGTATAAAAATTTAACTATTCAACCAAATCAAGATATTTATTTTACAAGTAAGAATAAGGCAGTCGGTATTGCGATAGCAACTAATCCTATTCCACCTATACTAAAACCTGTAATCCACTTTTGTCTTTTAACTTGACTATTAGCTATTTTGATTTGTTCTTGAAAGTTAAATATTTCTTGATTTTTACCCTCAATTATATTATCTTTTAAAACTAAACTCCTTTCTTGATTCTTTATTTGTAAGTTTTTTTCATTAATCATCTGATTTCGATTAGCAATTATAGCTGAATCTATTATTTGATTGATTAAACAACCATCTAACTGGATACCTTCTATAGCTATTTGTTTAGCTTGCTCAGAAGTAAAAGCTACTATTGTTTTTCTTACTACTTGTCCTGAATCTATAATTATAGGATATTTAATTGAATCTAGTTCTGAGTAACAAAATTGTACTATCATCAGACTGATGCTTAATAACTTCAATTTTATCATTTGTTTTCTTTTTATTTGCTTCTTTAGTAGTATATAGATTTTTTTTTACTGTAATAAGACTATCTATCTTTCTACCTCTATTTTCAAAATCTTCTCTAAGAGTACGAATTTCTTCTACATAAGGATTATAATTAGATTTTATTTGTATTACTTCTTTCTTAGAGTTGCTTAATCCTACAAAAAAAGCAAATACTATTAAACTAACCACTGTTACTATTAATAGAATATTATTCGTGCTTAAACCAGTTAGTATTTGTTTTAATTTTTTCATATACACTAAATATTAAAAGTATTAATGTCAGTATAGCTATACCAAATTGAGCATATTCTTTAAAAATTTTTAAATAATCGAGTACAAAATATAGAGCCACCATTCCTAAAGGTATATCATTGTGAGCATTTAAATATGCACCAGCATTTGTGAATAATTCTGATATTTGATTTATTAACTTCATTTTAACAATTACAAGTTTTTGATTTTAGTAATATTTTTAAATTATCAATAATTTTACAAACTTGTTCTTCTTCCATACATCCTAAGTCTTCAACATCTAAATCACATAATTGGTCAATAAGAGCTACAGATAATTCTAGTTGAAATAAACTTTTAGATGCACAATTGCTTCCTATATTTAATTCTCTATAATACTCTGTGGCTCTTGTAGATATTTTACAAGCAAAAAAGGTGGTAAATTTTTGTAAGCAAGTTTGAGTAAGAGCCATAATTAAGATAAAATACCTAAAGTTTCTAATCTAGTTTCTAATTCTGCAACTCTATCTTGTAAATTTTTTATTACTGATAAAACTGTATTACCTTCATCTTTAGTAACAAAACCAAATCCCCCACTATCGACCAAATCTTGAATTGCATAATCAGGAGTTCCTGGTGCTGTAAAAGTAATATCTGTTAAAGCTGCTGTTTGTGTAGTAGCATCTTCAGATACTATACTAATAACATAAGCTTTTAAATCAACATAGTTCTCTAAGTTTAATAGAGATATTCCTGGAACTCCAGAATTAGGTTGTCCACCCCCTTGAGGTTTATTTGCTATTAGTACTTTTTTGTCTAAATAAAGTTTTTTAACTGCCATTGTTTTTTGTTTTTATTTGTTTTTAAATTTTTAACTAAGTCTTGTATAAGTAATATCTATTGAACAATTACCTCCAGATGTAACTTTAGAAGTAGTAATTTGCATCTCTTGATTTGCAGTAAAGGTGTTATTAGAAGTTATGGTTGAAGTAAATCCATCTCCTATAACAGAAGCTGCTGTAATATTTATACTACCACTAGATAAACTACCTCCTACCATATTAGTTCCTGAGTTATCTTTAAAATTAATAACACCATCATTAGTTGCCTCTATTGTATCAGTAGCTCTAATTTTAATATTAGTAACTGTACAAGCAAAAGGAAAATTAACATAATAAACTCCCTTTCTATTAGCATCAAAACTAACATCTACTCTTTGATTTCCTGTAAAAGCTCCTACAGACCAAGTTCCACTAGAAATAGTTGGAAAACCTGTAGAAGAACTTGTATCTAAATTAGTACCTCCACGTTCTTGAGTTAGTTGAGCTTCTGAACTCATTACTCCAGAACCATCATTTATAAGAACATGGTCTGCTGTTCCACTTGCTAATTTGGTTCTATCAATAGCGGCTGAAGAATTTATATCAGCATCTACAATAACTCCCGCAACTATAGACGTTACTGCATTACTACCAGAAACTGCTACACTAATATCTCCAGTAACAGGAGCCGATATTACATCAGAACCATTACCAATTAATATTCTATCAGAAGCTGCAGAATCATAAGCTACAATAGCTCCCGAACTTGTTTTTAATATTCTACCATCACCTGTAGATGTACTTAATTTATCAATATCTACATCTACGATAGAGTCATCATCAAGAATATCTGCTTGACTAAAATCAGGATTATATACTGGATACCAAGAACCAGCTCCTGCTGAATTCCAAATTAATTTAAGAACTCCTCTTTTTAAAGCTTGATAAGCTGTTATATTTACTCCAAATATTGTAAATGTATAAGTAGAAAGAGTTATATTACCTGGTAAAACAAATTCAATAGTTTGACCTTCAACTGGAGTTCCACTTGCTGATAATACTAAATTAGCAGATAAAGTAGTTGCACTTGCTGTTTTTAAATAATAGGTTTCTATTAAATCAGATAAAGTAATTGTTACTGTACCTGAACCTGCCACTATGTTAAGAACTTCTGAATTTTGAAAAATCATATTAATATGTTAGTTTTTTAATTATAAATTTAGTTACTCTTAAAATATTAGTAGTATCTGCAGTACATTCTAATGAAAAAGGTATTGTATTACTAAAAGTTAATGGAGTTATTGTACTTGGACCAGCAAAAGCAAAAGTTGCCGTAGAATATAAAAGTCCAAAAGCTCCTGTTCCATAAGTATAAGATACTTCATATATTAGAGAATTAGAGTTGTATCTTGATATAGTTACTTTACCTTTAATAAATATTTTTGGAGTTCCTGCTCCAGCATTAGTTAGAGTTTCATTAAATAAAGTTGTTCCTCCAAAATTAATTTCTATATCAGATTCTCCAGGAGTAATGTACAATTGAAAATCTATTTCAAGAGCTACTCCAACTGCACTAAACGCACTAGCTGGTATATTATCAGTTATTAAAGCTTCTGAAGCAGTAGTTGAATTAGTTATATAGGTACTTCCAGATTGAGCAGGATAATTAAATAGTAAGGTTATTCCATCAGTTCCATCAGTACCTGGATTTCCTTGAGGTCCTTGCGGTCCTGTATCACCTACAGGAAGAACCACATTAGAACAAGAGTCACAGCAATCAGCCATATTAACAGTTTTTACAATTTATGTTTATTAAAAATGTGTGCAAATTTTCTATATTTTTGTTAATTTCAGAAACTGCACCACAAGCTCCTGAAAACAATAAAGCTTTATATAAAGTATAAGCTTCTAAAAACTTAACAGCAGATTCTGACTTACACTTATTACAATCAGGATTTACCTCTACTTCTGAAGCTAATGTTTTAATTTTACAAGCAGATTCACAAAGTATAAGTATTTTCTTAATTTCCTGATATTCAACTTCTGTATCTTCATCAATTACGGAATATGTTACTTGATATAAACCATCAGGTACTTTAGTTAATCCTGCATTAACACCTGCTATTTCTAAATCAGCTATATCAATTGTATAAGTACTATTAATATATGCTAATATATCAATAGCATCATAATCAATTTCAGTAGTTAAATTAGATATAGTTAAAGTAGCTTCATCAACTGCTGAAGTAGCTAGATTAGGACTTCCCCAACCACCTAAATTATTAGGATTATTATAAACTCCTGTAGTGTCTGTCCAAACTATTTCTGAACAATCAGTTGAAGGACAAAAAGTAAATTTTAAATTTAAAGCCATATTTATTTTCCTTGTCCAATATTGGGTTTAGAGTTATTTCTTTTATTAGGTTTTTTAGTAGCTTTGCCTTTTGCTTTCTTATCTTTAGGATTATAAATTGAATTGTTGGATTGTTTAGCCATTTTGTAATAATGTTGTTGAATTTATTTTAACATAATTATTGTTTTCTTCATCAATTTCTATTGAATAGTCTATTTCTTCTATCTTACTATTGGAAGTAAGAGGAAGTTCTTTATACTCTTCAAAACCAGTTTTTGTATAAATTCTGTATTTTATCATTTAATTTTCTTGATAGTAAATATAATCCATAGAAATATCTCTTGCTGTTGTACCTACTGATTTCAATAGTTGTAGTATTATAAGCATACTTATATTATTTGGAACATTTGATGAAGATGCTGCTCCCATTGAAACATTATTAATAAAAAATTCAACTTGTCCTAAAGCATCTTTCACTATTATTAAATCATACCAAGTATTTATTGCTAATGGTACAGCAGTATTTATAGTGGTTACTAAGCCACCTGATGAGCATTCACATACAAAATTACCACTATTTGTAGCATGGTTATAGAAAAATCTTATATAATCAGTTACAGAAACTACAGTACTAAGATTAATTCCTGCTATTATTGTAAAGTTTTGTAAAGCTGTTGATAATGTAGATACTCTAAATGAGGTTTTAAATACAAAAGGATTACTAAGCCAAATACTTGAATTTCTTAATCTACATGCTCCAGTAGCAGAAGTTCCTGTATCCACTATAAAAATCCCATTTCTTCCAGGTTCTGATGCTGAACTTGTTCCTGTAGCACCTGTTCCTGTTTTTTGTAAGAAAAAATCACCTACTTGTATAACTTCTGCTCCTATTACTATTGATACAGCACTTGTTAAATCTGTAAAATATGTATTTGTATAGAAGTTTTGTACTGCTTGGTTAGATGGATATAAAGTATTATTTATTGTTGTAAAATCTGTAGCTTTATTTGCGACATTTTCTGGTGTAAATCCTAAATTTGCTATTGCTGCTCCTGTAGCTAAATCTGCTTTTAATCCTGAAGCATCATCACTTAAATTAATTGTTGTACTATCTTGATGTCTTACATTAGCTGTTAATATGTTTGTAGTTACATCTAAATCTACAGTGTTAGTATCAGAAACTGATTGAATATAATCAGGGAGATTAGGGGCAGTATTAGTAATTACACCTGTTAAATTATTATAACTTATTCCTGTTCCTGCTGATAATGCTGTTAATGCAATATAATTATTAGGGTTAGTTATAGAATAATATAGTGTATCTGCTTGTATTTCTGTTAAATAAGGAACATCATTTGCAAATGTAGAAACAGGAAGTGTAGAAACATAATTCAACACTCTTGCATCTGTATAATATAAATTACTTCCTTCAGGTAATTTGTCAGTATTACAACTAAGTAAATCTGAACATTGAAATCCTGCATCATCTATTTTATCAATTTGACATTCTAATGTTTTTAACTTAGAATTAATAATATCAAATTGCCTATAAATATACTCAGAAGAAGGAATTTTATTTAATGACATTTATTTTTAAATAGTTTGGTTGGTATACATTATGGCTTCTGATAAATTGTCCTACCTCCTGTTAGTTTGTAAAGTCCGCCACTTGGCAAGGTTACATCTGCATCTGCTGCTGCATCACTTATATATTCATTAAAATTGAATACAGCTACATTAGGCGAAACCCATGAAGCATTCCCATTATTATCCACTGAAACAAGAATCTTATCACTACCCTCTGCAATTCCTGATAATCTAATTCCTCCACCATTATTTTTTAGGTGTATAGAGGATAGATGTGGCGGAGAATAACCATCAATCAAAACACCCTCTCCACTTTGCGAAGCACCATCAATCAAAACACCCTCTCCACTTTGCGA
>JRYD01006555.1_pt1 | contig 11747 bp, 10 predicted proteins | sample 235311 | NCBI WGS metagenome assembly JRYD01 (sample SAMN03074213, study PRJNA261472) | activated sludge metagenome | biome: Common Effluent Treatment Plant; feature: Wastewater; material: Activated sludge; isolation source: activated biomass in a lab-scale reactor treating industrial wastewater at... | reverse complement strand
CGCGAGTGGCAGCCCCGATGAAAATCCCAAGAGGAGGACGATCAGGACGCCGGTGCGAAGATAGACGGAAAGGCCGGCCAGCAGGTTTTTGTCGGTCAGCGTGGGCGCATTCATCGGCAGTGGCTGTTCCTACCAAATACGCACTGAACGATAGACCTCCGGAACTCCTGCCAGGGCTCCAAATTCGCGGGCCTCTCGGGATAGACTCTGTTCGAGAGTAAGACGATCGCCTTCCTGGCGGTGAGGCTGCCTACCATGAAGCATCCGGTAAAGCCACCTTTGGCAAGGATGCTTCCGCAGACGGCGCCGTCGAGCGCTTGATGCGTGGGCCCATCGCCCCATGCGAGCGCGCTGCGAAAGGGCTTTCCGGGATAGTAGTCGTGCGTCATGAGCTCGATCGCGCGAGCACTGAGGAACGTGCCCCCATCGATGCGCCCTCCGTTAAAGACCATCTCTACCCAGCTCAGGATGTCGGGAACGGTCGAGAAGAGACCCGCCAGGCCTGACTGGATGCCGGACGCGTATGCGACATCCGCCTTCTCATCGTTTGGAATGCCCCAGAGCAGCGTTCCATTGGGGCGGTAGCCCGAGGGAACGATGCGATCTTTGTCCAGCGACGCGGGATCGAGCGTGCTGTCGCGCATGCCGAGCGGCAGGAAGATCCGCCGCTCGGCGAGCGTATCGAGGTCGGCGCCGGCGATCCGCCGTATCAGCTCGCCCAGCAGCATGGCGGTCGCGTCTGTATAGAGATAGGTCTCACCCGGTGCGGCCTTGAGCGAGGCTCCGTAATAGATCTCGAGGAGCTCCGGAAACTTCCAAAGCGTCGTATCTCCTTTCCAATCATCGATGTAGGGAGACGCGAGCTGAACCGTGTAGCTCATCAGGTGCTCGATCAGCACCCCGCCTTTGCCGTTTTGAGCGTACTCGGGAATGTATGTGCACACGGGTTCCAAAAGGCTGCACCGTCCCTCGTCGATCAGAAGGTGCATCAGCGTCGCGGTGACGACTGTCTTGGTGAGGGAGGCCACGTCATAGATGCTGCACTCGGAAATGGGCTTGTCGCTCTGATATGTCGGCGTTCCGAATGCGCAGACATCCTGACGACTATTGTCCAGCAGGCCCACGACACATCCAGGAAAAATCCTTTTCTTAATCGCCTGGCGTGCTAGTGCCGTTACCTGTTCGCTTATCATCGGCAGCAACCATCCGTGCAACCTCGCCGAGGCGTCAACTGACGCTCGTCTTTAGCTCAGCCCCACGCACACAAAAGCAGACATAAACGAGGCTGTCGCGGACATTTGCTGCCGTGGGCCCATCTGCATCGGCTACGGGATAGGCGGCAACTCGAAGAAGTGGCGGTTCGTCCCAGAAGCGGAAGTGGCCGTCGGATATTCGGCGCTTCGAACTGCACCTCCCTGCACGTCTTCTTGTTGGTGGATAGCGGTCGAAACGCAGCGCGGCTGTCGCGTGCTCATGATCCATAGCAGTCCGAAGCAAGAGTGCGGCATTGCTGAGCTACCGACGACCGCCCTGACAAGATAGTGGTCGTCAATCGCACCTAAAAAAATGATCAGAGACTATTTCTTGTTTCCGTTCCTGTTTTGGGTCACGAGCGGTTTCAGGTACTTCGCCGTCCGACTATTCGCTACATCAGCAACTTTGTCGGGCGTGCCGCTGGCGATGATGCGCCCCCCGTCTTCTCCAGCTCCAGGCCCAAGGTCGATGATCCAATCCACCTGCGCGAGGACGCGCATGTCATGTTCTACGACGACGACCGTGTTTCCCGCATCGACAAGCCCTTGCAGTTGGCGCATCAGGCGGTCGACGTCAGCAGGATGCAGGCCGGAGGTCGGTTCGTCGAGGATATAGAGCGTATTGCCATGCTGCGCGCGCTGTAGTTCGGTCGCCAGCTTGATGCGCTGCGCCTCTCCGCCCGAGAGTTCCGTCGCCGGCTGCCCGAGCCGCAGATAGCCGAGTCCGATCTCGCGCAACACGTTGAGCGGTCGCAGCACCTGCGGTTCATCGGCGAAGACCGCGCAGGCCTCGTCTACGGTCATCTGCAGCACTTGCGCGATGTTGCGGCCATGCCATTCGACTTCAAGCGTCTGAGGATTGTACCGGCTGCCGTGGCACGCCGAGCACGGCGCATAGACACTGGGCAGAAACAGCAGCTCGACCATCACGAAGCCTTCACCCTCACAGGTCGGGCAACGGCCCTGTGCGACGTTGAATGAAAACCGGCCTGCGCCGTAGTGGCGCCTTCGCGCCAAGGGCGTCTCGGCAAAGAGTTTGCGGACATGATCGAAGAGACCGGTGTACGTCGCCAGATTCGAGCGCGGCGTGCGCCCAATGGGCTTCTGGTCCACTTGAACAAGACGGCGGATGTGCTCCACGCCGCTCACGAGGCGCCCTGCAATGGCGTCTTGTGCCGCCGCAAGTAGGGGGTCGACCTCGTCCTCCTCGGAAACGGCAACCGGGCGGCCAAGACGGTCGCTGACCAACTCGGGAAGTGCCTGGCTGACAAGACTGGATTTGCCCGAGCCCGAGATTCCCGTGACGGCCGTCAAGCAGCCGAGCGGAAACGCGGCATCCAGATCGTGCAGGTTGTTGCGCGCCACACTTTCCAAGCGCAGCCATCCCTTGGGCTTTCGCGGCGTCCGCTCGACTGCTGGCTGTTTATCGAACAGATAACGACGCGTGATGGAAGCCTCGACATCCGCCAGTCCCGCGGTCGGCCCGCTGTAGATCACCCGGCCACCCTTCTCTCCGGCGCCCGGTCCCACATCGACCAACCATTCGGCATGGCGGATCACGTCGAGATCGTGCTCGACGACGAACAGCGAATTACCTGCCGCCTTCAGCCGCTCGAGAATCACGAGCAAGGCTTCTCCATCTGCCGGGTGCAACCCCGCTGATGGCTCGTCGAGCACATAGACCACGCCGAAAAGCTGTGACGACACTTGGGTGGCGAGGCGCAGGCGTTGCAGCTCTCCGGAGGAGAGCGTCGGCGTGCTGCGGTCGAGCGAGATGTATCCGAGACCCAGGTCGATGAGCGGTTCGAGCCGTTCGAGCAATTCGGACGCAAGACGTTGGGCGGCCGCCCGCTTTTCATCGGAGAGATTGGGTGTGCGGCGCACGTCGGGCGCGCTCTTGTGCGCCGAACCACCGGCAGCGACCCGACGTTCGACCGCTGCATCGCGGGAGGCTTTGTTGAGGACGTGGTTTGCGGTGGCTTGACCCGCTCCGTACTCGCCTTGTGCGACGGGCGTGAGCAAGTCCCTGAGCTTCAGCAGCGACAGATCACCGAACTCGGCGATGTCGAGCCCGGCGAATTTCACCGACAGGGCCTCGCGCTTCAGGCGCTTGCCATGACAGGTCGGGCAATCGCGGCCGATGATGTATTGAGAAACGCGCTTCTTCATCAGCGCGCTTTTCGTGTTTGCGAAGGTCTCCAGCACGTAGCGACGCGCGCCGGTGAAGGTGCCCTGGTAGCTCGGCTCCATCCGGCGTTTGAGGGCAACGCGGGTCTCATTGGGGGTAAAGCCCGCATAGACCGGCACCGTCGGCTGTTCATCGGTGAAGAGGATCCAGTCGCGATCCTTTTTCGGCAAATCGCGCCATGGCGTATCGACGTCATAGCCGAGCGACACGAGGATATCGCGCAGGTTCTGGCCGTGCCACGCCGGCGGCCAAGCGGCGATCGCCCGCTCGCGAATGGTGAGCGTATCGTCGGGCACCATCGTCTTCTCGGTCGCGTCATAGACACGACCGATCCCATGGCAGGTCGGACAGGCTCCGGTGACGGTGTTGGGCGAGAAATCCTCCGCATAGAGCATCGGCTGATTGCGCGGATATTCGCCGACGCGCGAATAGAGCATCCGCACCAGGCTGGAGAGCGTGGTCACGCTGCCGACAGAGGACCGCGCATTGGACGACCCGCGCTGTTGCTGCAATGCGACCGCAGGCGGCAACCCGTCGATCGCATCGACCTCCGGAACGCCGGCCTGGTCGATCAGGCGGCGGGCATAGGGCGCGACCGATTCCAGATAACGGCGTTGCGCTTCGGCATAGAGCGTGCCGAAGGCCAGAGACGACTTGCCCGAGCCGGATATGCCAGTGAACACCACGAAGGCATCGCGCGGAACATCGACATCGACATTCTTGAGGTTGTTCTGACGCGCTCCGCGGACTTGCACGCATGCGGGTCGCTCCACGTGTCCACCACCAGAGACGACCGACGTGATAGGTTGTTTCTTCTTCACTTCAATTTTTCCGCAGCATCCGCTTGTCCAGCCTTCTATACACCATCAAAAGAGCAACAAAATCGTTGGCGCCACAAGAAACGCGGCAATGGCCGCTTATGGGACGATGCGCCTCTCCGAACTCGACATCAAAAGGAGGCGATTGACCGTGTTGTCCTGAATGCCTTCGGTTGGGAAGGCGCAGGAGACGCGACCTTGGTTGATGGGAATGCAGGCCTTACCTATTGCCGCCTGAGCAGGCGCGTGCGTCTTCACGAAGCGAGCATTCAGGTGTTGAATGCGGGTCTCTCCGCAGCAATTGTGCCGCTAGCACATACTCCCTCCAAGGAAACATCACAGCTTGGCATAGGCTTCTATGGCAACCTTCTGCCAGGGTCTCTGGAGTGATGGCACTTGCACGACTGTGGTGGCAGGGCGGATTGTGGCGAACCAGCTCAAATGCACGCGCGCAACCGCTTCCGCATCCTCAATATCTCTCAAATAGACGACCGTTCGCACAACGTTAAACATGCGGCCTCCCGCATCTATGATCGCTTGTTCGATGAGCTTCAGGGCTGCGCTCGCTTGTTGGTCGGCATCACTTTCGGCGTAGTTGGGAGGCGCGCATGTCCCAGAGATATAGATGTCGTTTCCGACGCGGACGGCACGCGAATACCCGAAGATAGTCTCATGGACCGCACCCGAAGGGTGGTTTGCGCGTATCTGAAAACGACAGTCGTGCATCCGGATTTCCCAACGCGTTTGGCGCGCATTCATTCCTGCAATCTGCACACACGTCCATACCCAATCGCTCCAATCATTGGTCGGATTGCGAGCAGGGCAGCCGACTTTCCCGATGAGGTCGGCCGCCCTGTTGTCGGGTATTCAGTTGGGGAGCTGGAAGTAGTAGTGCCCAAAGAGCACAATGGCGACACCAGCCGCCAGCGCCAGATAGGGCAAGATTCCTGCACGCCGCTCACCGAGATCCTGACTCTTGAGGTCCAAATCGATCAGCATGTGATCCGGGAACCGTCCCTTGTCCTGCACATAGTGCCGGAACAGGAACACAGGAATGATCAGAAGCCCAAACAGGAGCCCGTACCAGAGGGCGTTCGGGTTGCCCCAAACCTTGGCGCCGACACCCATAAGGAACAGGTTGAAGAATCCCAGCAACGCGTTGAAGCCGACAAGCCAATTGGGTGCCTTGTAGGGGCGCGGAATATGCGGGCTGTCGATGCGGTGAATCCAAGTCGATTGCAAGTTAAGGAAGATGAAGATCATGTAGCCGACGTTGGAGATCGACAGGATCAGATAGTACGCGGTAGCGTCGGATGCGGCGAACGTAAGCAGGCCCAGATTAAAAATGAGATCGGTCCACATGGCGCGCGTCGGCGCGCCATGCTCATTCGTGTGAGCCAGATACTTGGGAAGCCATCCGTCGACACCGCCCTGGTAGAGCGTGCGAGAGGAGCCTGCCATCGCCATCTGAATCGCCAGAATGAGGGCGAGGATCATCATCATCTCGAGGAGATGGGTGACGAACGGCGAGCCGCCGCCTACCATTTGCCCCATCGCCGCTGCGACACCGGTGCCATCGACGATGCCCGGTTGTGTCATGCCTTCGAGACCGAGGTGGCCCTGAAAGGTTGCAGCAACGAGGCTGTAGAGGACGACGCACAGGATACCGGCCGATATGATCGCCTTCTTCGTGTCCGATGCAGGGTTCTTGAACTCTCGCGTATAGCAGACGGCCGTCTCGAAGGCATAGGTCGACCAACCGGCGATAAAGAGTGCGCCGAAGAACAATGTCCAGCCGCCGTTGTCCCAGGCGCCCGTAGGAGGAACGAGCGGCGTGAAGTTGGCATAGTCCACGCCGCCATTGAAGTACGGCACGATGCCTACGATCAGCATCGGGATAACCACCAGAAGCCCGATGACCGTCTGAACACGCGCCGTGCCAAGAATGCCGCGATGCTGGATGGCAAAGGTAATCAGCATAAGAGCAGCGCCAATAAAGAAAGTCGGTCCAATCTCGATTTGCGCCAGCCCGAAAAATGAAAAGCTGGCGAGGACCATCGTACGGAGCGCCGGCGTCGAAGCCTCCGTCACAGCGGCAAGCGCAATCTTCGCCGCTTCCTCCACAGACTTGCCATCGATAGCAGCGGCATTGGCGGCGTTTTGCAACCACGCCGATACTTCCGGAGAGTCAGCCGTGAAGACGGGGATGGGGGCGATGGCATTGAGGATATAGCCTGCGGCAATCGTACAGCCAAGTGACAGAACTGGCGTCCAAGCGTACCAGTTGCACCAGACCGATAGCGGCGCGATGAATTTGCTGTATCGCAGCCACGCAGCCGATCCATAGACGGCTGCGCCACCCGACTTGTTTTTGAAGAGACCGGCGATCTCAGCATAGCTGTAAGCTTGAAAATGCCCCTTCACCACCGAGATCGACCAAACGAGAAAAGCAAGTTTTCCGGCGGTGGCTCCCATGCCGCCAATCGAGATGAGCACCAGAGCCGGAACTCCGCTCGCGATCCAGAAGGCTCCCTTCCAGTTGATCGTTCTGTGTAGACCGCCGGACTCGATGCCGGGATAGGCTTGCCCCGAACTGCCCGGACCGTCAGCACCCGAGATAACCGTATGTTGCATGAGTATCGCTCCCTAGGACTCCTCTCGAAGAAGAGGTTTTGTCTCAGCTTAGGCGGGGCATACTGCCGCAGAGTTGCAGCGCATGCAATAAACTTGCATTGCAGTATGTGCAAATAATTTGCCTTTCCGGTAAGTGCAGATACCGGAGAACGCTTGGTTGCAAAGGGGTAAAAGGTCGGGGCAAGATGGCTTTAAGGTCGTCAATCCATCCTTTAGTCTGGTGAGTGCAGCCCCATGGTAAAAGCAAGAGTGCGGCGTGCGCCGCCGCGTCGTCACCCTCATCTGGCCACTCAGGCCTCACAGGGTCAAAAGCCGCCGCCGCCCGACAAGGCCAACGTTCCGCTGGAAAAACGAATCGGCGAGGTTTTGAAACAGCTCCGGCTGGAGGCCAATCTTACCTTGGCGGACCTGAGCGCGGGATCGTCTATCTCGAGCGCCATGTTAAGCCGAATCGAGAACGGCATGGCGACGGCAAGCCTCGACGCCCTCGAACGCCTCTGCCACGCACTCGGGATCGATCTATCGGACTTGTTCAAGCGGACCGACCACAAGAAAGGCACGGCACAGCTCGTCAAGCGGAGCGAGCAGATGGAAGTGGTCCGCGTCGGTACCAAATACGGCTACACCTACAAGCTGCTCTCCTACGACAAGGGGCCCAAAAAGCTCTTCGATCCCTTCTACATTGAGATGGACAAGAAGAGCCAATCCTACCCGCGCTTTTCCCATCCTGGCACCGAGTTCATCTATATGCTGCAGGGCCGCGTCGAGTATCGCTTTGGCGATTTCACGTATCTGCTCGAGCCTGGAGATGCGTTCACCTTCTCCGGCGATGTGGTGCACGGGCCCGAGCGGTTGCTCGACAATCAGGCGAAGTTCATATCGATCATCATGTACAATGATTAAGCTTCCGCGGCTTCGCGGGCGGGGTAAAAAAAAGCCGGGAGCTTTCGCTCCCGGCAGGCAGGGGGAGACGTCTCGCCATATCAGACGCCACCAGGAACCCCGTTCGTGCCAGCAAGAGGGATGCGTGCCATCGCGGCTGCCTCAGTAGTCAACGCAGAAAGATCCTCCGGTTCGAGGTTGTGGAGATGGTTCTTTCCCGCAAGCACGGGCCAGCGTTCGAGGGAACGGGTGCGCGCCGTTGGTCGTATTGGCGGACTCGGTCGCCATGCGCGTGTGCGAGATGCCGTGCGTTCCCGAGATGCTCGCGATGGGGTCTTTGATGAGAAGACCGGCAATTCCACGCATCTCCATCTCCCCTTGAAGGCAACAGCGTTAGAAGAAGTTTAGGTACCGCTTGACCTCCCAATCGGAGACGTGGCGGTGATAGTCGATCCATTCCTCGCGCTTCAGCGTCACGAACTCATCGACAAAATCGACACCAAGGGCGCTCCTCATGAGTTCGCTTTTCGAAAGCGCATCGATCGCATCGTGAAGCGACTGGGGCAGGGTCCTGATGTTCTTGCTCGCGATTTCCTCGGATGTAAGCGCGTAGAAGTTTATGTTGTGCGGCTCGCCGGGATCGAGTTTGCGATCGATGCCATCGAGTCCTGCCGCAATGAGCGCGGCCTGAGCGAGATAAGGGTTCATGCCCGAGTCTCCGGTGCGGATCTCGATCCGCCCGTAAGGGATGCGCACCATGGCGGTGCGATTATTGTCGCCGTAGGCGACAAACGCCGGCGCCCAGGTGGTCCCTGACGCGGTACGGCCGACCACGAGACGCTTGTAGGAGTTGACGCTGGGCGCGAGCAGCGCGGTCAACGGCGCCGCATGCGCAAGCACGCCAGCGACAAAGTGATAGGCGAGCTGGGACAATCCCATGCCACGCTTGTCGGATGGGTCGTGGAATAGATTGCATCCCGACGCATCGGCAACGGAGCAATGGATGTGCATGCCGTTTCCGGTGGTCGAGCTCTTGGGCTTGGGCATGAAAGAGCAGATTGCACCAAGCTCATGCGCAATCTCACAGGCTGCCATCTTGAATAGGATAATCTGGTCCGCCGACGTCAGTGCGTCGGCATATTTGAAGTTGATCTCATACTGGCCATTCCCGTCCTCGTGATCGATCTGGTACACGTCGATGCCGAGCGCCTGCAGGCTTTCAGTGACGCGTTCAAGGAACACGCGCACCCGCGACAGGCCCCGATAGTCGTAGGCGGGCTTCTGCAGGATGTCCGTGCCATCGAAAGGAACGATGGATCCATCAGCCGTGCGCTCGAGCAGGCTGAACTCCGGCTCTATGCCGGTGTTCAAGACCCACCCACGCTCGGCGAGACGCGCGATCTGGCCCTTCAGGATATTGCGCGCGTCAATGGGGTGAGGCTTTCCGGAGACGGTGCCAGTTCCCATCATGCGGGCATATCCCGGCGCCCAAGGGATAAGCGTGAGAGTCGAGAGATCGCCGACCAGCATGTACTCGGCCTCATGCGGCGCAAGACGCATGCCGAACACGCCGCCGCCGGCAAAGCCGACGCCATCGGTGATGATGTCCTCGAGATGGTCGACCGGTACGGCCTTGCTCTTGGCCACACCGTAGATGTCGACGAACTGGGCCAGAACATACCGCACGTGATGCTGCGCGAGAAACAGCTTGGCGGTTTGAATGTCGATATTTTGCGGCGCAACAAGCTGCCCAGCTAAGTTACGCGAATCCCAATGCGCGATCGTCATGGGTGATCTTTCCTTGATGCGTCGTTCCCTGGTGCTGGGAGCTTTTCTTCGCGGTATCCACGTTTTCGCTGGCTTTGCTCGCCGCACTTTGCGTACCTATGTATTGCATGTTATGCAATATATTTGTATGTAGGGCAATATTGGACTTTGGGGGCAAACGTGGGTTTTGATGAGTTTCTGGAGAAGGGCTCGATTGCTGAGGAGCCTGTCCTAACGGCAGGTGATCTCGCCCGTGGTCATCTTAAGCCGACGAGGGGGCTTACATTTCGACCTTACTGGTGGGAGGCCGCGCCTCGCCCGCACGTGTCCCCGGCGCTGCCGAAGCGCAGCGACGTTGTCATTGTCGGGTCAGGTTTCACGGGCCTCTCTGCCGCGCTTACGCTGCTGCGTCACGGCCGATCGGTCGTGGTGCTCGAGCGCGGCGTGCCAGGCTATGGGGCGAGCACGCGCAATGGCGGGCAAATCGGCAGCGGCAATCAGAAATTTCGCGTCAAGCGTCTGATCGAGTTGCGTGGACCTGCGAAGGCGGCGGCGATGCTGCGTGAGGGCGTGCGTATGCTCGACTACATCGAGCATCTGATCGCGACCGAGAAGATCGCATGCCACTTCAAGCGCTGCGGGCGCTTCCGCGCCGCGGTGCAGCCAGAGCATTACGAATCCATGGCGCGAGACATGGAAGACTTGCACGCCATCGCGGATGTCGAGAGCTTCATGGTGCCCAAATCCGAGCTCCATAGCGAGATCGGAACCGATGTGTTTTTCGGCGGCTCGATCTTGCCGCAAGACGCCTCACTCCATCCCGGGCTCTACCATGCAGGGCTCATGCAGCGGATACAGGAAGGCGGCGGACATATCATCGGCAATGCCGCCGCCCAAGACATTTCCGGAGACGAGCATGACGGACATTCAATCACGACGCCGCTCGGCTCCATCAAGGCGCGCGACGTCATTATNNGCCCCCGGAGAGCGGCGCCTGATCTGGGGCGGACGCGTCGGGCGGCTTGCCAACAACACATCACCTTTGGCCTTTCGGCATCTCGCGCGGGACATGCTGCACGTCTTCCCGGAGCTGGCGGATGTGCCGGTGACGCATGGCTGGGACGGAACGATCGGCTACACGTACGACGAGGTACCCCATCTCGGACGCGCCGCAACAGGCATGTACTACGCTCTTGGCTACTGCGGAACCGGCGTGTCCAGGGCCACCTACTTTGGAAATAAGATCGCGCTGCAGCTTCTAGGTCGAAGCGACGGACGTACGGCCTTCGACGATCTTAGCTTTCCGAGCTTTCCCGTCCATACGCTCGCAAAGCGGGCGGTACCGGTCGTCGAGACTTGGTACCGCTTCCTTGATGCGACGAAACGTTGACATTTGCAAAAACCTAAGGAGCTAGCCGCATGACAAAATCGACAACGACGGTGCGCAAGAACATTTCCTCGGGAGGTGCCTACGAATCCGTGTTCGGCTATTCGCGCGCCGTGCGCGCGGGCGACGATGTCCATGTCTCGGGAACGTGTGCGCCAGCCGAGCAGGAAGGAAAGGATGCCTATATCCAGGCCCGGGCGGCTCTCGAAATTATCGAAAAGGCGCTGCGTGAGGCTGGAGCAGGTCTTGAGCACGTTGTGCGCACAGTCGTCTATCTGCGCGACATCAAGGATGCAGATGACGTTGCGCGAGCCCACCTCGAGCGCTTCGATAAGGTCCGACCCGCTAGCACGCTCGTGCAGGTCACGTCGATGCTGCGTCCCTGGCAAAGGGTCGAGATCGAAGCCTATGCCAAGCTCAGCTCTCAATTGTAGGGGTATGAATAACCATCAAAGGCTGGCGCCTTGGCCGCTTCGACGTAGATGCCTACTTCAAGAGGCGCGCGCTCGCAGAATAGTTAGGTCGCGCACGCACATATTGTCAGAGCGAGGAACTCATCGTTCATGTAGGAGACGGCAAGCAGGTGAGGNNCCTCCGCATCGGCGTACGGGAACCACCAGAAGTCTTGGTTGGACGCTGTCGGATCGATCATGACAAACTTGGAGTTCTGGAACTGTGCCAAGCCCTCGGGCCCGAGTTGTCGCCCCGTTCCGGAAAGCTTGCGCCCACCGAACGGAAGTGCGTCATTGTCGAGCAAAGGCGCGTTGATCCATAGGATTCCGGACTCGATCTCGCGCACGGCTCGGAACGTCTCGTCC